>Ga0209607_1003799_pt1 | contig 11456 bp, 9 predicted proteins | sample AD_UKC117_MetaG_FD_184413 | JGI IMG/M metagenome (GOLD analysis project Ga0209607, IMG submission 184413) | Active sludge microbial communities of municipal wastewater-treating anaerobic digesters from Hong Kong - AD_UKC117_MetaG (SPAdes)... | ecosystem: Engineered > Bioreactor > Anaerobic >... | reverse complement strand
GACTGACCGCCACACTTGGCTGCTCATCGCGAACCTCCATGTTCTTGCCGGAACGAAAAAGGTGTAACGATAGCAGCCATTTGTATTTAGCGCAATACACAACTCACAAGGCGCGCATTCTTCTGAAGGGGTGGGCCACCCGGCCGAAGGAAAGCACACTGAAGCGCTTGAGTTTTCGAATTGCGATAATGCAAACGTGGATGAACGCTCCGGCTTCGACCGGGTTTTGCTTCGCGTTCGTATCGTCGCGCCCCCACCCCTGAAGGGGTGGGCCACCCGGCCGAAGGAAAGCACACTGAAGCGCTTGAGTTTTCGAATTGCGACAATGCAAACGTGGATGAACGCTCTGGCTTCGACCGGGTTTTGCTTCGCGCTCGTATCGTCGCGCCCCCACCCCTGAAGGGGTGGGCCACCCGGCCGAAGGAAAGCACACTGAAGCGCTTGAGTTTTCGAATTGCGATAATGCAAACGTGGATGAACGCTCCGGCTTCGACCGGGTTTTATTCCGCGTTCGTATCGTCGCGCCCCCACCCCTGAAGGGGTGGGCCACCCGGCGGTTTCAGGGCGCAATTGGAGCGCTGACGCCGCGGGCGAAGTGTGAGTCGCGCCTTGCTCGCTGTAGAATTTCCTGGTCGGTCGGGATATGACCGCCGTCATGAGGAAGTCCGAATGCTACACGCGAATCTCCTTGGCTTCGGTCCTGACCATTGCGAACGAACCTGGGAAGCCGCTTCGTCGTTTCTGGACCGGCTCGGGCGGGATCGGGTGGTGGAAGGCGAAGATGGTTACACATCCACGATTACCGCCGCCGCCGCCGCCGCGGATGCGGACGGGGCGACGTTGGCGTGGGTGGATTCGCGAGAGAAGGAAGTTCGACCGGAGTATTGGGATGTTTCGCACACGCTGCACGTGTCGAACGCTGATGGACATGGCACGAGATGGGAGCTCCCCACCTACAATCCGTACTTCGGTTGCGAGGTTGGTTTTCTTGGCTGGTACGGGGACGCGATTGCCATTGTCTATCGAGAGAAGCATCACATGCTCTTGGCGGTATTTGACACGTCGACTGAGAAGGGGAGGCTGCTTCCACTGAACGATGACTGGTGTGAAGAGGGCGACGTTGTCTACTCTCTCAGCAAAGATCGCAATCTCATTGAGGTGTGCTCGCTCCCGGATCTGTGCGTCGGCGTCCCGATTCCGAAGAATCTGTGGCCGGGAGCGAAGCGTTTTGAAGCGCGGGCGCCGTCCAGTCCCGACGCGTTCGCGGCGAGCGTCGCCACACGAATATTCGGCGCCCGCGTTCCTCAACCACTTGCGGACCTGCTGATTGGCGCGACGTGTCGTCGGTATTGGAATGACTGGCTGTCGCCGGTGCGTTCGTATCGGAGCCTGCCGTGTCAGTTCATGTCGCCATTCTGGTTGCCTTGGTATTGGTATCAGGCAATCGAGGAACGGGAAAAGGCGATGATGCTCGGCGAGCTCGAAACGATGGCGAAGTTCTCCATCGCCGGCGACTCGGGCGCCACGTTCGCCGTTGAGATGGCGACGACGCATGTTTGTCGATCGGCCGGCGTGTGGGCACGCGCGTGCAGGGATGGCGAACTACCCGACAAAGAGCAATGTTACTTCTGGATGGATGGCGCCCAGGAGAATCTCAGGCGAACAATCGACCAGTATCCAGCCGGTTTTCGCGAGGTGTATGAACAGCTTCGCCGTGCGCGCATGCCTCGGCGCGAGGCGTGGATTCGACGACTCTTCGGGCGCTGATGGTGTGAGGGCGTCTGAGGATGCAGGGTGATTCAGGTTTCTTGCTCTGCGGTCGTGGGTGAACGCTCTGGCTCTTGCCGGCTTTTGCTCTGCGCTCGTATCGTCGCGCCCCCACCCCTGAAGGGGTGGGCCACCCGGCGTCGTCGCAACGCCACCATGCAAGTGGCTGGCCACTTGGATTTCAATCCGGTGGGCAGCCCGTGTTGACCCAACCGCCGGCAGATGTGAAGCCGTCACAGCCGTCGTGTTCGAATCGCACCTTGGCGTCAAACTCGGAATCGGGATTCGTGCATGCGCCATAGTCGCCGTTGAACATTCCTACGAGTCGGACGTAATAGATGCACGCGCCGCATTGTTGTTCCCACCACTCGTCGCGGTAGTCCGAAGCACCAAGGCGATTCAATTGCTGGGTCCAACGTTTGTGGCATGCGTTCAGGTGCTTGCGGTTTGATTGGAGGTTCTTCGGTTTTCGGCTCATTGATCGAATTCCGGACGATTCGCTCGTGAATGATCGCTCCGACTTCTACCGGGATTTACTCCGCGCTCGTATCGTCGCGCCCCCACCCCTGAAGGGGTGGGGCACCCGGCGTGAACGCACTGGCTTTTGCCGGGTTTTACTCTGCGCTCGTATCGTCGTGACCCCACGCCTGAAGAAGAATGCGCGCCTTGTGAGTTGTGTATTGCGCTAAATACAAATGGCTGCTATCGTTACACCTTTTTCGTTCCGGCAAGAACATGGAGGTTCGCGATGAGCAGCCAAGTGTGGCGGTCAGTCTATCACACAATTCGAATGGTCAACAGATCAATCCCGCGTGAGGGCCGGCGGCCGACGTTCCCCGATACGCTGATCGTCGCGATGTATTTGTGGGCGACGTTTCACGATCGCCCGATGTGCTGGGCGGCGGATCGATTGAATTACTCGTCGTGCTTTCGTCCACGACGTCTGCCGTCCCGATCACAGTTTTGTCGTCGCATCAAATCCAGACGCTGCAACGCGATCCTTCGTGCGGTGTTTGATCGACTTGGGCGGTCGGACGATTCCGGCGGCGGTTCGTTGAGGCTCATGGATGGACGCGCGCTGCGGGTTCAGAGCCATTCGAAAGACCCGGAGGCGACCCGCGGATGGGCCAGCGGTGGATTCGCCCGAGGCTACAAGCTGCACGCTTTGGTCAATGAAAACGAGCGTTTTCTCGACATTCGCGTCAGGTCGCTGAATGTGTCGGAGAAGACCGTCGCGCGGGAATTGATCGATGCGAATCGTCACGTTGGATTCCTGCTGGCCGATCAGGGCTACGAAAGCGGTTCGCTGTATGACTACGCGGCGGCGCGCGGGATGACGATGATGACTCCCCTCAAAGCGAACGCCGGGAAAGGCCATCGTCCCCAATCCAAGGCGCGTCTGCACGCAAAGAAACTCTGGCGAACTCACGGCAGGAAGCTCTATGATCGGCGCAACGCCATCGAACGCTACTTTGGCCAGTTATCCGCATTCGGCGGCGGGCTCGCGCCCCTGCCGCCATGGGTACGGCGACTCGAACGCGTCGAACGCTGGGTCCTCGCCAAGGTCATCCTCTATCACGCCAGACTCGCCACCAAAGAGACCGCAGCGTGAGCCTTCATACGCATTCTTCTGAAGGGGTGGGCCACCCATCCGAATCGATGGGCGCTCGTGGTTAGTAAACGCCTTCGACGACCTTGCTCTGGAAGCCTGAGAAAGGTCGCACATTGGCGCAGCCATCCCATGGGTATTTCTCGCAGGGCGGCGTGCGCTTGCATTCATCGCGCTCGAGGAAGCGCGGCATGAAGAACTCTTTGGTGAGCGTCGTCAGTCGGGCGCGGCCCCATTCGCCGTAGCCGACGACTGTTTCCTCATCGTCGAAGTTCACGACCTCGACCATGGCGCGCGGGCAGGGGGGATGGTAGATGATGTCGTAGTTGTCGGCGGGATCGAAGGGCTTGTGGCAGGCGAGGCCCATCAGCGTGTTGCCGTACGTCGGAACGAATTCCGCCTTGCCCTCCAGCAGTTCCTCGCGGGCGAAGCGATGAAACTGCGGTGTCATCTGGGTGCCGCCGCAGAAGACGCCCTTGATGCCGGCCTTCACGAGGGAGACTTTTTCGCAGATCGCCTCGAGCAGCTTCGGCGTCGTGAACATGCACTGGATATTCGGATGCGCCCTCAGGAGCGTCAGGCCCTGCTCGACGACGTGGTCCTTGTACTCGTGCATTTCGTTGACGCGGCCCTTCTTCAGGAGCTTGACGACCCATCTCGGGTCCATGTCGACGCAGAAGCTGATGCCGCCGCGCGTGTGGGCCAGGTGTTCGACGGCCAGTCGCAGGCGACGCGGACCGCTGGGGCCGAGCATGAGCCAGTCGGCGCCCTTGGGGAAGGAGGCGTCGTTCAGCGTTTCGCTGAACATCTCGTAGTCGATGCGGAAGTCGTCGATATTCACGCGGCTCTTCGGGACGCCCGTGCTGCCGCCGGTCTCAAACACGTAGACCGGCTTGTGGGCGAGGCCCTTCGGGACCCATCGCCGGACGGGACCGCCGCGGAGCCACTCGTCCTGAAATCCGCCGAGCTTCCCGAGGTCGTCGTAGCCATGAATCTCGTTGCGCGGATCCCAGCCGAGCTTTGAGGCGTAGTCGAGCCAGAAGGGGCAACCCGTCGCCGGATCAAAATGCCACGCGACGATCTCGCGGACGTGCTCGTCGAGTCGCGTCTTTGCCGCGTTGATGCGCGTGGATAAATCAGGCGTAGTCACAGTCATCTGTTCGGGCGCCCCCAATAATGCGACACGATTTCGCGTCTGAGTTGTCTGGCGCCGCGGCTCAGTTCGCCGTACGCGCGGAGAGTCGCAGGGCGACGATCGGCAGGGCCAGGGCGGCGAGACCGATCAGGACGCCGAGCGTCACATCGCCGACGACGTGGGCCGCGACGGCGTCATGCACGTGCGGATGCGTGTGGCCGACAAACACATGGCTGAAGGCGTGGACAGCGGCGCCGATGGCGGCGCCCAGACCGGCGCCCGATCCGATGACGGACGCGCGATGCGACTTCAGCAGCCACAATGCCGCCAATCCGCCGAGGGCCGTTGTCGCGGCCGAGATCGGCAGCGGGCTCATCATCGAGTGGCCCAGCATGAGCAGGGCGATGACGACGACGGAGAGGCTGAACATCTTCACGAATCGAGACATGACGTTTTCCTCCTGCGGGCGATTGTAGCCGGAAGGCGCCCGCATTTTCTCAGGCAAACTGACGCCCCGCGATCAGTTCGCCCTGGCGGCCGCCTGAGGCTTCGCCTGCGCGCCGGCGGAGATCGCGTAAAGCGTGTTCCGATTCGTAATATACAGCGTTCCGTTGGCGACGACAGGGGACGTATAGACAGAATTCTTCATGTCGTTCGTGGCGATCAGCTTCTTGGTCTTATTGTGGTCGAAGACGAGGACTTCGCCGTCTTCCGTGCCCAGCATCACTTTGCCATCCACGTAATAGGGCGAGCCCCAGATGGCGGCGAATGTGTCGTGGGTCCAGTATTTCCTGCCCGTTTTGGCGTCCAGGCAGTACAGGAAGCCGCTGAGGTCCGACGCGTACATCAGGTCGTCCACGATACAGACGGTCGACATCGATCGCTTGAAATCCTCACCGCCGAGGTGCCATATCTTCCCGCTCTCTGAAATGTCGCCGGTCTTCGTCGCGTCGATGCGATAGAGATGACCGATTCCCTCGCCGTGCTCCGGGTCCTGGCCGACACAGAGGAAGACGTTGTTCTCGTGAATGACGGGCGTGGCGATAATCGCGTTGCGCGTGCCGCGTCCCCCCAGGACCCATTTGCTGTCCTTGGGGTTCATGTCGAACTTCCAGATCATGTCGCCGGTCTTCATGTCCAGACCGTAAACCCAGCCATCCCCCGCGCCGAAGACGACCTGCTCCTTACCGGCGATGACGCCGCAGGCCGGGGAGGACCACTGGCCGTGGAGGACCTTGCCCTTCGTGTAGTTCTTTTCCCAGAGGAGCTTGCCGGTGTTCTTGTCGAGGCAGATGAAGTCCGGGGCGTCGGGCTCAGGCAGATCGAGATGGCCTTCGTCCACACCATTGGACGTGCTCACGAAGATGTAATTCTTCCAGACGACGGGTGAGCAGGTCGCGAGGTTGTGCGGAAACGCGTCCAGTTCATCGATCATGTCGTAGATCCAGATGAAGTCGGCGTCCATCTCCTCTTTGTATGTCTCGTCCGTGTAGGGACCGTCGTTGCCGTTGCGCATGCCTTCCGGATCGGCGCAGATGACCTCGGCGCGATTGCTGACGTAATAGACTTTGCCGTCGCTGTAGCAGGCGGTCGAACAGATGCCCTGTTCCGGCCAGTCGTTGACGCGGCCCGTGGGCAGCTTGTCGTGCGTCGCCTGCCAGAGGAGCTTGCCCGTCTTTTCATCGATGCAGAGCACGACGCCCTTGTCGCCCTCAATCCCGGGGCGGAGATGGCCGTTGTTGTTGGTGCCGACAAAGATCTTTCCGCCGGCGATGACGGGATTGCCGTAGGTCTGAGAGCCGAGCCCGGCCACCCACTTAACGTTCGTTCCCTTCTTGATGTCCCATTTGGCGGGGATGTTCTTCTCGCCGGAAACCATGTTGCGATCCGGCTCGCCGCCCCACATATGCCAGTCGCCCGTGCGACCGCTGATCCTGACCGTCGTGTCGCCGGTCTTCTTCTCCGTGGGTTTCACGTCATCGGCGCGAAGCGACGATACGGCGGCGCCGAGTACCAATGTGACAGACAGCGTTCGAATGAGCGTCATGATCGTTCTGCGTCCTTCCCGGTCGATCCGGAGTTACATGTCGATTGAGATCGTTTCGTCGGTCAATGCCGATCGACGATCGTCACGTGATTCAATGGAGCGATCTATTCGTTCGGATACACTTTGTAATTGTCGAAATAGACCGGCGGTCCGACTTTCGAGGTCTTCGTGCCGTTCGAATAGGCGTAGAGGCCGGGGCTGCCCTCGAAGTGAGGCGACGGATCGCGCATCTGGATACGCCACTCCTTCGGTTCCTCCTCGCCGCGCGGCCAGACTTTGCCGAGCACGAGCGCTTCGTCGCCGACGAGCTCGACGCGCATCTTTGCCGTGTACCAGACATCCGTCTTCCATTCCCACGGGATATCGACACGCAGTCGAGGAATCGGCGCCCAGGTTTCCAGGCGGAGCAGGTTTTCCTGGCCCATCATCCGCATGGCGTATCGCGCGTTGAGCAGGCCCATGTCGGGGCGGACTTTCCGGCCCCGCTCGCGGGGCTGGCCCATCAGATCGCACTGCACGGTATAGCCCGTTCGCAGCGGCGGATTCGTATAGACTTCCATTCGCATGAACGGCGCGCTGGGCTTCTCCTTCGGCGCCAGTTTTTCGAAGACGACATTACCGTCGAGTTCCGTCAACTGCGTCTTGGCGCCGGCGCCGACCCATCCCGGCGGATTCTTCTGGCCCTTCATGTCGTCGAACGTGACGGAGAGCGGCGGTGGCGGGCAGACGCGCACGCGCGACGCCGCCGTGAGGGCGCCGACTTTCAACTCGACGAGGCCGGCGCTGAATTCCGAGGCGTCGGCGGCCGTGAAGTCGAGATCCGACGTCATCTTTCCCTTCACGCCTTTGACGGCCGACGTCACTTTCAGCGGATCGGGCGCGGGGATGCGCTGGCCCCTGTCGTCAAAGAACTGAAGGGCGAACTGAACTTCCTCGTCCGGTTCGATCGTGACTTCTCCGGGGACCATCAGCATCGTCGCCGGCTTGTCGGGCTGCGGCGCAGCTTCCTTCGCCATCTTCGGCACGGGGATGCGCTGGACGTCCGGCTTCTTCGGGCCCATGCAGAAGGTGCCGTAACGCGTCTGAAGGTAGACACGCCCGTTGGCCACGATCGGGCTGCCGAAGATTTCGTCTACGAAGTTCCCCTTCATGGGCATTTCCACGACGGAGAGTTCGCGGCAGTCGTCACCCTCATCCTTCAGAATCGAGAAGCGACCGTTGACGTCTCCGACGTAGATCACGCCGTCGGCCGTGACTGTGGGCGAACCCTTGCCGACACGACCGCACTCATGCTTCCAGTGCTTCGCGCCCGTCTTCGCATCGAAGCAGTGAAGCGTGGCCGCGTTGTCGTAGACATAGAGCCGGCCATTCGCCAGCGCCGGCGAGCCGTAACCGGCCGTGATGTCCTCCACGCGCCAGATCGTTCCGCTGTCCGTGATATCGCCGGTCCTGCTCCCGTCGATGCAGACAACGGCGCCCATGGCCGTCGACGTGTAGTTCTCTTCGCTGTGCATCGCATAGACGCGATTCTCATCCACGACGATCGATGGGTTGAGGCCTCGCTTCGAGAGCCTGAACGACCAGACGGTTTCGCCCGTGCGAACGCGCATGCCATAGACATAGCCATCGGCGGCGCCGGCGATCAGCAGGCGTTCGCCATTGATGACGGCGACCGCGGGCACGCAGTAGGTCGTATCCAGCGGCGCGCCGCCCGGCTTCGCCCACCAGACGACTTCGCCCGTGCGCTTGTCCATCGCGAGATAGCGATGGGAGGGCGGTCCGTGATTGCCCCAGTTCGTCGAGACAAAGCTGATGATGACTTTGTCTTCGTCGACGATGGGCGTGTGCAGGCGACCGCCATAGCCGCTGACGCGGTTGTACAGCTCCGTCAGGGATTTCTCCCAGACGATGTTGCCGTCGAAGTCGAAGCAGAAGAACTGGCCACCCGTGCCGTGGGCGTAGATGTACTTGGTCTCAGGATCGGAGACGACGGCCGTCCAGCCAAGTCGCTGCTCGACGACGTCCGTGAGGAAGACATTGAAGCGATACTCCCAGATCGTCTCGCCGGTCTCCGCGTTGAGGCAGACGACCTGCTCCCCCAGCGTCTTGCCCGAACCCGCCGGGGCGATGAAGAAGAGGCGCCCATCGAGGAGGACCGGTGTGGTTCGGCCGCCGATGGGTGAGATCCATCGGGTGTTTTCATCACCCGGTTTCCAGCTGGTCACGACGGCCTTTTCGTAGGCCATGCCGTTCTGTCCGGGACCTCGCCAGGCGGGCCAGTCGCTCGCGGAAGCGCCTGACGTTCGAGCGATCGCCAGTGACAGAATCGTTACGAGATACAGGCCGACTTTTCGATGGGTAGTCATGGTGAAGGATGCATCCTTTCCCAGGTATTGAAACACTCTGTCTCGAATCGAACGCAATCGTGCATTCGCCCGACGACCACGCGCAATCGGGTATTCGCCCCGGCCTATGCGGGATCATCCGGTTTGCGGCGGATCAGGCGACGGGCCTTCATTTCGAATCGCGGAAGCGAGCCCGGTGCGACGGCTTCGATGACCGGTCGAAAGCTCAAACGATCGCGTATCGAGTCCATCACGCGCGCCACGAGCGCCGGGGGCTCGGCTGTCGATATCGGCTCAATCAGGATCCGCAATTCCGACATTCCCCGCGCGTCCGTCACTTCCAGCCGAAACTCGGCAATATCGTTGAATTCCCGGAGTATAGCCTCGATTGCCGAGGGGAACACATTGTTGCCGCGTACGACGACCATATCGTCGATTCGCCCGAGGATCCCGCCCACCAGGCGGGCCGATCGCCGCCCGCAGACGCAGGGATCCCGCGTGAGCCGGACCTGATCCCCCGTGCGGTATCGGATCAGCGGCGAGCCCCAGCGTCCCAGGTTCGTGATCACGAGTTCACCCGCGCCGTCGGGACGGATGTCGCCCGTCGACGTGTCCCGCACCTCTGCGATGAATTCCGCTTCATTCACGTGCAGCCCGCCGGGCGCCTCGATGCACTCGAATGCGTAGGGGCCGGTTTCCGTCATTCCCGCGTGGTCGAACACGCGGGCGCCCCAGCCCTGTTCGATTGCCGCGCGGGTCGCCGGAATGCTGCCGCCGGGTTCTCCGGCGACGAACAGACCACGGACGGGCGATGACGCCAGGTCGATTCCCTCTTCGCGAGCGACTTCCGCCATTCGCAGCGCGTACGTGGGCGTGCAGCCGACCAGTGTCACATTGTTGTCGAGCAGGAGCCTGAGCCGCGCCGTCGTTGTCATTCCGCCGGCGGGCAGACAGAGATTCCCCATGGCGACGGCGCTGTCGAAGGCCGCCCAGAACCCGATGAACGGACCGAAGGAGAACGGGAAGATGAATCGATCATCACGTTGAACACCGGCGGCGCAGTAGATGGTCCGCCAGAGTCGCGTCCACCAGTCCCAGTCCCGCTGGCGATCCAGCCAGCGCATCGGCACGCCGCCGGTCCCCGATGTCTGATGGAATCGAACGAAGTCGCTCAGCGGATAGCTGAAGTTTCGTCCGTAGGGCGGATGGGTCCGTTGGTCGACCTGCAGTTCGTCGCGCGTTGTGAGCGGAAGAATCGACCAGTCGTTCGCCGCCGCGTCGAGATCGATGCCGGCGAACTTCTCTCGATAGAAGGCGTTGTCCGGAAGAATCTCATCCAGCATTGCCTGGAGCTTCGCGCGTTGCACGATTCGAGTTCCGGCGGCGTCCAGCGTTTCCAGCTTCTCGTCTGCGAAAGGCATGGGGGCCATTCTAGACGCCGTCGTCCGGAGGCCCAAGCCTGCGGCCTCAGCAGGTGCGGGCGAACCAGGCGACGCTGAAGAAGATGGCGATCGGTATCAGGCTGGTCAGGACGAAGACGATGGCCGGAATCATCCAGGATTTGGGGATCGGGATACCGTGGCGAGGACGCCTGGCGTACTTGATGACGGGAGGCTCGTTGTCTCCGGGCGGCGGCGCCATGTGGCCATCGTACGATTCGGCGTTGAGCCGACAACGCAAAGGGGCGGCGTCTGCGCGGTGTGCAGCCGATGGCTGATCGTGATTTCGCGGAGGCAAGCCTGCGGCTGACGATCAGCCGTGCATGGTTGCGGCGGCGAAGTCACGTCGATGGGAACGCGTCAGCCGAAGCCACACCCGACGGGACTTCGACAGAAGCGCCCACAGGTACAGGCGCCGCGTCAGCAACAGCGCCAGCAGGGCGCCGGCGGCGGCGTCCGAAAGGTAGTGCATGCCCGGCAGTACACGCGCCAGGACGACGAGAATCGTCGGTCCCCACGCAACGTAGCGAAGGCGTGGAAATACAAATCCGACGATGAGGCTCAGTGCGGTCGCTGTCGCGACTTCGCCTGACGGAAGACCGACGCCTTTCGCCGTGAAACCGACATCGTGCAACGATCGAAACGTCAGCGCCGAGTCGGCCTGGTTGGGGCGGGCGCGGCCGATGCCGCATTGCAGACCGTGGGCGATGAGCGCGACAAAGAGGACGGCCAGCAGGGCGGCGTTCGCCTTGCGGAAGCCGCGACGCGCGAAGGCGAAGATGATGAAGTAGCAGCAGGCGCCGCCAGCGATATGCGGCCAGAAGCGGGCCAGATTCCAGAAACCGATCGTCTGATGGTAGGCGTCCGCGTCAAAGGGGGTTGACGTGTTGAACTTGAGAGAGACGGTCTCGTAGAACCAGCGATCCGCGCCCGCCAGTCCGATTGCACAGATTGCCAGCAGCAGGAACGCGATCAGGATTCGAACACGACTCCGCCCTGAACTCGCGACGGCGCCGTCTTGTGATCCGCCATCGGCGGTGGATGATTTTCGAGATTGTCGGCGCCTGTTGTTAATAGTGCGTCTCCCTGGCCGAGGTGTTGCGCGTCACGCCCT
>Ga0209607_1003794_pt1 | contig 11465 bp, 8 predicted proteins | sample AD_UKC117_MetaG_FD_184413 | JGI IMG/M metagenome (GOLD analysis project Ga0209607, IMG submission 184413) | Active sludge microbial communities of municipal wastewater-treating anaerobic digesters from Hong Kong - AD_UKC117_MetaG (SPAdes)... | ecosystem: Engineered > Bioreactor > Anaerobic >... | reverse complement strand
CGCCGCCATCGCCCGCGCCCAGCACTTCGCGCGCCATCACGCTTACTTTCTAAAATGCGACGTGCGCAAGTATTTCGCGAGCGTGGACCACGGCGTGTTGAACGCCCTGCTGACGCGGCTGTTCAAAGACCCGCCGCTGCACGATCTGTTGGGGCGGATCATCGCGCATGCGCCACCGGACGCCCCGCCCGGCAAGGGACTCCCCATCGGCAATCTCACCAGCCAGCACTTTGCCAATCTCTATCTGGGCGAACTCGACCACCATCTCAAGGATCGCTTGGGCGTCACGGGCTATCTGCGCTACATGGACGACCTGCTGCTGTTCGCCGCCGACAAGCCCGCGCTGCACCACAACCTGGCGGAGTTGCGGGTATTTTTGCGAGAGACGTTGCGCCTGGAGCTGAAGGAGACAGCCACGCGGCTGGCCCCGGTGACCGAAGGCATCCCGTTTCTGGGTTTCCGCGTCTATCCGGGCGTGCTACGCTTGAATTCGCGAACCCTGTGCCGGTTCCGCCGCCAGTGGCGAGGTCGGGAACGGGCTTATCGGGTGGGCCGGCTCGGCGGCGAAGACCTGGCGACGACCGTCGCCAGCCTGTTCGCCCATGTGGCCCATGCCGACACCGGACGACTGCGCCAACGGCTGATGGAGGATTCGCTGCTGTTGGGCTGACAGGACACGGGCTCCCACTGGGTCATCCGCGGCGGCTCCTGGAACAACGACGCCGAGAACTGCCGGTCGGCGATCCGCAACAGGAACGACCCCGGCAACCGCAACGATAACCTGGGCTTTCGCCTGGCGAGTACAAACCCCGTTTTTCCGCCCGATGGGCGCCGTTCATGGACGGCGTTCCCGCGCGTCAGGTTTGTCCAACCCTGTCGTGCCCACGCCGGCCTGGGCCGGACGAAGAGCCCCTCATCCCCGGCGTCTGGTAGCGCGAGCGACGGCCGTCGGGGGTACTCTCTTGACCGACCCGGTTTACGCCAACGGCCGAGACCGGCAAGCCGCTCGGTTGCAACCGGCGGCGTCCTACCGAGACGGGGTGCTCGATGTGTTCTGGGAGACGCCCAAAGATCAGGTGCTGCGTTTTGTCGTCACCGGTGAACGCGCGCAGGCGGTGATGCGCGGCGCCTTGGCCTTGTTGCCCGACCCCGCACAGGCGGTGTGTCCGGTCGATCAATCCCTGCCGCACTGGCTACGTCACGTCTATCGGCTGTTGCGCGAGGTGGGCCGCATCGGAGTGCCGGGTGAACCGACTTTGGCGGCGCTGAAAGACCCCGCAGCACCCACGCCGGTGGTGTTGCCGCGCGAGACCTGGCTGCTGGAGCGGGCGGGCTTGGCGCAGCCAGGGCGGCGGTCGTGATGACCCGCGCTTCGTCCACCGGCGACGGGGGCCAAGACGATTGACAGCGGACCCGGTCCATCGCCGAGAGGGTTGAATCCCATAAGCGCTAACCAAAATTTTCGCGAGTTTTTCGGTTTTTGCTAGACTGCCCGCCCGAGGTTATTCAAAAAAGGCGATTCACCCATGCCTACCATTGTCGATGAGAACTGGGAGGTAGTGCTGTCGGTATTTCCTAGCGGTTGGCAGCCACTGGCTAGGGAAACGGGTGCCATCAAACATCCCTTAAAAGAATTCCGCTCTGAGGGTGATTGACTCCGTGTGCTGTTGATGCATGTCGGCAAAGGGTATTCATTGCGCGAAACCGGGGTGATTGCAAAAACATCGGGGCTGGCGAATGTATCGGATGTAGCGCTGCTCAAACGCCTGCGCAAATCCGAGATCTGGCTGTTACGTCTTTGCCAAATGTTGTTACGGGAAACCGGTGTCAGTACCCCACCGCTCCAGCGCAGCATGCCATTACGCCTGGTCGATGGCTCGATCATCAAGGAACCTGGCAAGACCGGTCGTCAGTGGCGATTGCATTTCAGTTTTACGCTCCCTGAGTTTCGCTGCGACTACTTTGCGATCACGCCGACCACAGGCGATGGCACCGGTGAAGCCTTCGCTCAATATCCCATTCAATCGGGCGACTACATCATGGGCGATCGCGGTTATTCAAGCGCCAAGGGCATTGAATATAGTGTGTCTCATCAGGCGTATGTTTTGGTTCGCGTGAACACGGCATCGTTACCTTTCTATCATCAGCAAGACCAGCCCTTTGCTTTATTGGAGGCTGTTGGCGGTATTGAACGACCCTTTGAGACGCGCGAATGGTTGGTTTCGATCCAAACGCCGACCGGGGCTTTCATCGCCGGTCGGCTCTGCGCGTTGCGCAAATCGGAGCAGGCCATTCAACAAACGCAGAAGAAGTTGCTCGCTCAAGCGCGCAAGAAACAGAAACAACTGAAACCGGAAACGCTTGAATATGCGAAATATATTATCGTATTCTCGACATATCCGAAGGCGCAATTCAGCACCGAAGAACTGTTGGAATGGTACCGTTTGAGGTGGCAAGTGGAATTGGTTTTTAAACGCTTGAAGACGCTGCTGGAGATAGGGCATTTACCGAAATCTGATCCTGCAAGTTCCAGAGCGTGGTTATATGGTAAGTTGCTCTTGGCCTTGCTCACGGAGAAACTGGCGCGCGTTACCTGCGCTTTTTCCCCCTGGGGTTACAGGCTGTCGCAGCCGATGGCGGGAATTTGAATTCATCTGGCACCAGATAGAACAAGCGATTGTTCCCACTTTGCCCCTGGAATGCGTATTACAACACTGGCCAGAGATCGCCGCTTCATTAGCCGAACGCTCGCGTAAACGAACTCCTCAAATCGATAGCTTTGACTTCTCATAAATTTGGTTAGCGCTTATGGGGTTGAATCCCCTCCAGCGTCTCCGGCGGACGCGGTAAAATCGCCTGCATCCTTCCCCGATGCAGTGCCTTCCTCCGCATCTTCCCAGGAGGCGGTAGGCTGGCCGGCCCGTGGCACGGAACACCCACCGGGCCATGGCCACACGCCCATCACCCCTCTCCGAAGGATGCTCTCGAAGCAGAGCTTCTTCGATGCGATGGTGAGAGGGGACGCCGTTGACCGCCGCTTGGCCTTCGCTCACAAGTGATGGCCCAGAACCCAACCGGGTTCCCGAGGCGATGGCCCCCGACGAATCCGGCTCCAACTGGGACGGCTTCTTCGGGGTGACTGTGGTTTGCAACGGTGGGGTGGTAGCGGTACAGGTTCATCAAAACCGGCGCCGGTCGGCATCGTTGGAAGCCGAGCCGCTCGCCAAGGGGTATGATCACCTGGACTGGCGCCACCTGCTGGAACAGCACGGTATTGCGCCAACGCTCGCGGATCGGGCATGATTCCCCTCCTATCTCCCTTCTTCCGGGTCCGATATTTCAGAAGCTAACCGCGATGACCAAGATTTACCTCTCCGCGACGTACATCGACCTCAAAGCCTATCGGGATGCCGTTTATCGCATCCTGCGGAAGCTGCGCCACGATGTGATCGCTATGGAAGACTACGTTGCCACCGATGCCTATCCGCTGCATAAATGCCTAGCCGACGTAGCGGGATGCGATATCTACGTGGGTCTGGTCGGCTGGCGCTACGGCTACGTTCCCGACCGGGATAACTCGGCGCGGCAATCGATCACCGAACTCGAATACCGGCAAGCGGGGGAGTCGGGTGTGCCGAGGCTGTTGTTTCTAGCCGACAAGGAGGCTTCCTGGCCGGACGAGTTCAGGGACACCCACACCGGCGACGGGGAGAACGGACAACGCATCGCCGCTTTCCGCGCGGAACTGGAGAACGCCAAGCTCGTGAGCTACTTCCGGACGCCGGATCACCTGGCGGGTCTGGTGAGCGCGGCTATTCAGCAGAACCTGCAAGCCAGACCTTCTGTATCTCCATCCAATCGGGAACCTCGCTTGCTGGCAGCCGATTTGCTGAATAAATTGTTACCCGCGCAATTTGACGAGGTGGTGTTCCGGTACGACGTGCCGCCGCAGCATCTGACGCAGGGTGTAGCACAGAGTCAGCGAGCTATCGCGGTGATACAGTATGCGATAGGGTGTGAAGGGGAATCACTAACGCAACTGCTGAGTACCATCAACCAAGTAGCGCCGCACTTGAGACCTACAAAATAAATAGGGAGATCGATCTCAGGATGTCTCTCAGGACCTTGTTACTGGAACGCCTTAAATTGCAGTCGCCTGCTCAATTTGAAGAGGTTCTATTCCATTTTGAAACCCTCTATTCCGGGCTGCGGGGCCAAATCGGCTCGTCAGATGGCGTTAGCCAACGAGCAATACAGCTCATTCGATTTTTAGAACAAAATCCAGATGGGCTCGGCCAGTTAGGGAAACAACTCGACGAACCGTTTACCGTTCCCTGCGCCGCTATTGGGGAATTAGAAAGTCTGTTGCAACGCGCTGCCATACCGGAAGAGACGGTGCATCGAGTCTTTGAGGCTTACCTGGATACTTTGGGAGAACAAGCGAGGTTGGCGCCACCCGACTATACCGTGCAGCCGCTCACGGATAATCTGATTGCCTATTTGGTTGATCCAAATTGGATGCAAAGCAGCCGCCAACGCCACCTGATACAGTTCATCAACCGATTAGCGCCACATGCAAGCCAACCGTTTGCCTTGCAAAACTGGGTACACAAAACCGCCCAAGGGGTTGGAATCCCTACGCCACCGAGGCTCGATGAGCCTATCGAGCCCCAAGACGAAACCCAATCTTATCTTTTATTGGCAATTTCTCCGGAAGCCGGTTACTACACCCTGCACGCGTGGTTCACGAGCAATGCGAGCGAGCCTGAAAAAATTGAGACAAAGAAACTTGGTTTCACCTTCGATGCGATGCCGCAGTACCTAAGGGAAATTCTCACCGATCCGAGAGTCAAGGGGAGGGTGCTGGCAGGCAGGCCACCGGTACTGGAATTCTTTTTGCCGGTCCATTTGTTGAACCTCGATCTGGATCAATGGCAACCACCCGGTGAGGTCAGTCCGCTCAGCACGCAATATTGCCTCGTGGTGAGAGCCTGGGAACGGTTTGGGGAACAATGCTGGCTGGCTGCCTGGGGCCGCAACTGGCGGCGCTTTCAACCCGCTCTCGCCGAACTGGCAGGCCGCCGCCACACCGCCTGGCTGACCTGTCCTGATGATCAATGCAGCGCTCATTTCGATGGGGGGCGATGGGTATTCAGCCTGTGTTTCGTACCGGATGTCGAGTATTTCAAATCGCTGTTGGATAGCGGCGTGGGTATTCTGTTCTGGCCCCGTTGGGAAATGGACCATTCTCAATACAAGGCTTTCAAAAGACAGGTCGCCAGCCAGACGATCCAAAGCTTGCCCGAGTGGTTGCGCCAGTGGCGGCTCCGCAATTGGGAGAAAACCCGGCAAACCGCCGGTCCGTTTTCCCTGCTGTGGGATGATCCTCGACGTCTGCCCAAGGACTCGCCTACCCAATTCCATCCTGACTACAGGGGATGATCGACCCATGCCGCGCGAAACCCGTTCCTGGTGGATTTATCAAGGTCATGGAGATCGCAATGAAGACAACGCCCTCAGCCCGAGGCTGGCTCATCTTGGCGAACCGCCGCCCTGGCGGCGATTTGGCAAGCAAGCCCGACAGGATCGCGGTGCGACGTTCGAGCCGGAAACCGCGGAAATCGACCGAGTGAACGCTGCCTTGCTGCTCCGCCGCCCGCTACTGGTGACGGGGCGGCCCGGTACCGGCAAAACGTCGTTGACCTATGCCGTGGCCCACGAGTTGGGCTTGGAACCGGTGCTGCGCTGGTCGATCACCAGCCGTACCACGCTCCAGGATGGGCTTTACCGTTACGACGCAATCGGCCGGCTGCAGGGTACCTCGCCCGCCGATGCGCGTGAAGCCAGACTGCCCGAGATCGGTGATTACCTCACCTTGGGGCCGTTGGGTACGGCCTTGTTCGGCCGCCAACACCGCACCGAAACGAGCGAGATCCTTCATTATCCCCGCGTGCTATTGATCGACGAGATCGACAAGAGCGACATCGACATGCCCAACGACCTACTGCATCTGTTCGAGGAGGGCGAATTCGAGATTCCGGAACTGGGGCGGTTGGGAAGAAGACAAGATGGACGGAACGAGCGAAGCGACGAAGGATTTTTGATCAAGCCGGCCGATTACGACAACCCGGCATCCTTTCAGTATCGAACTAAACTCTTCATCCCGGCCGATGGTTGGGTCCGCTGCCCGACGGCGGCGTTTCCCCTGGTCATCATGACCAGTAACGGCGAGCGCGAGTTCCCCCCTGCGTTCATGCGCCGTTGCCTGCAGTTGGACATGCAGCTACCGGACAAAGGTAAACTGGCGCGAATCGTCGCCAAACACTTCGCCCTTCATCCCCGCTATCGCCAGAAAATCGCCGACATCGACCAGCTCATCCGGTCGTTCGTCGACCGGCGCGATGGAAACACCGACGGCAAGCGGCAGGATCTGGCGGCCGACCAATTGCTCAATGCCGTTTACTTGGTTCTGGAGAACATCGATCCCACTCATAAATTGGATAAAGAAACTTTGGTGGAAGCGCTGTGGAGGCCGCTCTCGGGCGGGGAGGGACTGTAATCTCGCTATCCCGGAGTTGTTGGAGGGTTACGTGAAGAAGCGGATGGTTGATTTGGCCCGAGAGCTGCCGCTGGAGATAATTTCGTACCAGCCGTGAAACGACCTCATGTCCGCTCTGCTGCGCCAACTGATTGACTGCCTTTACCAGCGGGACATCCGGCCCACTTCGGAAGAGCTGGCCGATGTACTGTGGCTAGCTTTGCGCATGGATGAACTGGATCGAGCCAATGCGCCAACGACAACAGCGCGCGCGGAAACGAAGTCCGCAACTCAGCCGGAGCAACCGGTTGCCGGGCAGGCTGCAGAACCACCGGGGTCCAAAACCGGTGGACCCACCCTCCCGGCCGGCGTGGAACAGCGCCTGCCCGTGTTTGCCGAAACCGCGCCCGTGTCGGCATTGACCGCCGATGGCATTACGATGGGCGCACGCTCTTTGCGCGCTCCGGCGGCCCCGGCCTTGCCGGAAGCCCTGGCGCTGAGCCGCGCCCTGCGTCCCCTGCTACGCAAAGTTCCTTCCCGCAGCCATTTTATGCTGGACGAATCTGCTACGGCCGAACGGTATGCAGACCAAAAATTGTGGTTGCCGATCTTCAAAGGCCAGCCCGAACGCTGGCTGGAACTGGCGCTGGTGGTGGAGGATAGCCCCTCTTTGCGGGTATGGCAGCCGACGTTGGCGGGCCTCTATCGGTTGCTCGCCCGCCATGGCGCGTTTCGGGATGTCCGATGGTGGTGGCTAAGGACTGACCCCAAAGGGCGGCCCGTGCTCGGCAAGCGCACGGCGGACAGTCAACCGCGTGCGCCCCGGGAACTTCTCCACCCCGAAGGCCGCCGCTTGGTCATCGTGGTGAGCGACTGCGCCTCGCCGTTCTGGTACGATCCCCGTTTTCTCGATCCCTTGTTACGCTTATGGGGCCAGCGTCAACCCTTAGCGCTGTTGCATCTGCTACCCCCCCATTACTGGTCGCGGGGCGGTTTGGGCCGCGCCAACTTCACCCGATTCCGAGCCTTGGCGCCGGGACAGCCGAACGCGTGGCTCGTTGCGGACAAAACCGGCTTGCCGACCCGTGCTTTTTACCTGCCGATATTTACGCTGGAGCCAGAATCGGTAGCGCTCTGGGCGGGCGTGCTGGCCGGCCAGAGTCGAGCCCGATGCCCTGGGAGGATTCTCGGCAATGCCGTCGCGACCTTGCCGCCGCGAGATCGGGGGCGGATACCGGCCCAACAGCGCTTGCGCGATTTTCGGAGCAACGCTTCGCCGGAAGCCCAACTCCTGCTCCGTTACTGCGCCACCGTGCCGTTGACCTTGCCAGTAATGCGATTGTTACAGACGGAAGTGCTGCGGCAGACGCAGCAGCTTCCTCTGGCGGAGATTTTCTTGAGCGGTTTGCTGCTGCGCAAGAATCCCCAGGAAACCGATCCGGACCGCTTTATCTACGACTTCCATTCGGACTTGCAGGCCCTGCTGCTGGACACCTTGCGGGCACCACAGATTCTCGACATCCACCAACGCCTGTCGGAAGCGGTCCGGCGCAACTTGGGCAGGAGCGCCGACTTTCTCGCGTTTATTCCCGATTTGCTGGAAGAGGGGGGACTGCGCCTGGACGCGCGCAGTTTGCCTTTTGCCGAAGTCGGCGTCACCGTCCTGCGCCGATTGGGCGGGCACTATGTGGAACACGCGGAACGACTGGCGCGCGAAATCAAACACATCACGACTGCAATTGCGGCAGGCGAGCACGCTCGTATTGATGAGCGTGTTTCCGAAACGATGAGGGAAAAGGCGGAGGCGGCGCCATCGGTGCCCACCCCCTTCCGCGACTCTTTCCCCGATGGCGCCCCCGGCCCGGCCATGGTTTGGTTGCCGGGCGGCCCGTTCACGATGGGGGACGACAAGAGTCCACGGGACAACGAGAAACCCGCCCACCCGGTCACGCTGAGCCACTTCGGTATCGGCCAATATCCGGTCACCTTCGAAGAGTACGACCGCTTTTGTGAAGCCATGCACCGGGATAAGCCGAACGACCAAGGTTGGGGTCGAGGCCGCCGACCGGTTATCGACGTTTCCTGGGACGATGCGCAAGCCTATTGTCAGTGGCTGAGCCAGCAAACCGGCCAGGATTACCGGCTGTTGACGGAAGCCCAATGGGAATACGCCTGTCGGGCGGGGCGTGATGCTGCCTACTGCTTCGGCGACGATGAGAAACCACTGGAGGACTATGCCTGGTACTGGAAAAATTCTGAAGGGCAAACCCATCCGGTCGGCGAGAAGCAGGGCAATGTCTGGGGTCTGCACGACCTGCACGGCAACGTCTGGGAGTGGGTCCAGGATTGGCATGGAGCGTACTCGAAGGCACGTCGGCACGATCCGAGCGGCCCCGAGTCGGGCTCCAACCGGGTCATCCGCGGCGGCTCCTGGGACGACGTCGCCGAGTACTGCCGGTCGGCAGTCCGCCACTGGATCGATCCCGGCAACTGCAACAGCGATCTGGGCTTCCGCCTAGCGAGGACTGGCCTTTTGTTCTCTTACCCTTTTACCCTACCGCTGGAACCACCGAAGCCGGAATGGCCCGAGGAACCGGTACCGGGCCTGCGGGACCGGCTCGCGGACGGGTCCCCAGGGCCGGCGATGGTGTGCCTACCGGGGGGCACCTTCGTCATGGGTAGTGAGTCGGAAGAAGAGGAAAGGCCGACTCATGAAGTGACTGTCGACGCCTTTTCTATCGGTCAGTATCCGGTGACTTTCGAGCAGTACGATAAGTTCTGCGAGGCTTCCGGCATGGATAAGCCAGATGATGAGAGTTTGGGCAGAGCGACGCGACCGGTTATCAACATATCCTGGGATCAAGCTAGAATCTACTGCGAGTGGCTCTCGCAGCAAACTGGAGAGAGCTACAGGCTACCTACAGAAGCTGAGTGGGAATACGCATGCCGTGCCGGAACGACGACCAGGTACTGCTTCGGGAATGACCGGCAGTTACTGGAAGATTACGCATGGAATCGCGGTAATTCTCAGAGGCACATACATCCTGTTGGTGAGAAGTTGCCAAACCACTGGCAATTATATGACATGCATGGCAATGTCTGGGAATGGGTCTACGATTGGCACACAGTGTATCGTAGTGAGCCTCAGACGAACCCGAGTGGTCCCAAGTCAGGCTCCTACCGAGTTCTCCGCGGTGGTGCCTGGTCCGTGGACGATGGCTGCCATTCGGCACGGCGCTTTAAGTACCGCCCTGACCGCCGCAGTAGCAGCGTGGGTTTCCGCCTGGCGAGGACGGGCCCTTGGCCCTCTGACACGCTTACCTTGGCGCGGCAGCGGGCGGCGGCGGAGCCGGTTCAGGCGGAGAGCGAAGTTGGATGCAAGCCTGTCTATCAAGACTACGCAGGCTTTCGAGACCGCATGAAAGATGGTTTTGAAGCGCCGGAGATGGTGTATCTGCCCGGTGGGACGTTCAAGATGGGCGATATTCAGGGATTTGGGCATAAACTTGAAAGGCCAGTACATGAGGTAACCCTTGACGCTTTCGCCATTGGGCGGTATCCCGTAACAGTGAGTGAATTCCGGCATTTCGTGGACACGGTTGGTTATCAGACGGAGGCGGAACAACAAGGCGGCGCTTACGAGTATGACGGCAAGGTATGGAGGCAGAAAGCGGACACCAATTGGAGGCATCTGCACTTCTCGCAAAGTGACGATCACCCCGTAGTCTGTATTAGTTGGAACGATGCTGTCGCATATTGTGAGTGGCTTTCCAAGCAGACTGGAGAGCGGTACTCCTTACCGACCGAGGCTGAATGGGAATTTGCCTGCCGGGCTTCAAGTAAAAAGGCTTACTTCTTCGGAGACGATCAGCAACAGCTTGAAAACTATGCTTGGTACACGAAGAATGCTGGAGGAACAACACATCCGGTTGGAGCGAAACAAGCGAATCGTTGGGGACTCTACGACCTGCATGGCAATGTCTGGGAGTGGGTAAGAGACTGGTATGGAGCGTACTTGAAGAAGCCTGGACAAAAGAATCCGAGTGGCTCCGAGACGGGCTCTTTCCGGGTCTTCCGCGGCGGTTCATGGGCCGGCAATGCTGGGCGGTGTCGGTCGGCTTGCCGTGGCCGGGACAACTCTGGCCGCTGCGGTAGCCACTTGGGCTTCCGCCTGGCGAGGCGCGTATAGCTCAGCAATTCCCGCTCTCTTTATTTAGACCTGCTTTTGAAATAGAGTAGTCAATGATTAAAGAATCACTTAATAAGAAAGACAAAACACCCCCCAAGCGTTCAAAGACGCTTAATAATTTATATAATAGAGGTACCCTGATACTCGACTAAAAAATAGAACATGCCTACAGACCATCAAGAGACTAAGCGGTATTCGGCTGTAAGAATCCACCGTAATGTCCATAGATAATCGCACGCCAAAGTGATTCCCAAGTCTCAATGAAGAATTCGGTAAAAATCCCTTTTATTTTAATCCATAACGAGGTCCGTGAATGAAATCGCTGGCGAGCGGCCTGGAAAAAGGCACAGCCATATTCCTGCACTTGATCAATGAGAAAAGCCAGCATCATCAACATCGCAAAGACGGTCGCTAAATGCTGTTCCCCATGCCCATAGTTGTGTTCGAACTCGTAGTCTTGATTCTCGTTCGGGATACATACCCCGCAGCTTGCTGCGTAGTATCGTCTTTTAATACCCCGCAGCTTGCTGCGGGGTCGTTTATTCTTCAGGGTATTGAAGACTTGGTTTTCAATATGCCAGCGACTGCGACCTCCTTCCATCACGAGGGAGACATTTTTTGCGGTGAGTTTAATCTCAGTTACCCAGGAAAAGTTAAATTCTTTGCCGTCGCGAATTTCCCAATAATCGAGAAAATTGACGAGTAAATCGGGATGGGATTTATTCAAAGGAATCTCAT
>Ga0209607_1003791_pt1 | contig 11470 bp, 13 predicted proteins | sample AD_UKC117_MetaG_FD_184413 | JGI IMG/M metagenome (GOLD analysis project Ga0209607, IMG submission 184413) | Active sludge microbial communities of municipal wastewater-treating anaerobic digesters from Hong Kong - AD_UKC117_MetaG (SPAdes)... | ecosystem: Engineered > Bioreactor > Anaerobic >... | reverse complement strand
GGACCAGGTAAACCCCTTTGTTTCAATGGAAACCTGTACACTGTACTCTATATTATCATTCTTGAGAGATTTAATAAGATCATCCTCAGAAATTTTTTTATCTTCCAGTATCATGTCAAAGTGTGCGTGTGAATCTAATAGCATCAGTTTACCTTTTATTATAAATAGATTTTTACAGGTTTACTTTAGACTTTCTGTTAAAAAGGGTGTTATTTTCAAGAATAAAAAACCTGCCGGCTCTTATTAAGACCCGGGAAATGCGTGATTAATTGTAAAAAATATGGTTCCAGGTATGAATTTTTTCACCTTTAATTCATTAAAAACACACGTTATCTGAAAGGATGTGGATAGTAATTGTTTAAAGTAAAAAATTTAAAAGGATGGATCCTGTAATGCAGTCTATATTCTCATTTTCGGGTAAGAGATTTTTTTATAAAAGAAAGCATAAATTAATACATGATAAAACAACAGTGAGACAACCTGATATAATAGAAGGGGAAGATCAGGAGCCTGTTTACAGAGATGAGTATGTCACAATAATATTTTACAGAAAGAGCGGGATTCTCTGCCAGGAGTGGAGAGGATTTTGTCCCGGTACAGAGTTCAGGGCGGCAATAGATTTTATTTTTAATTTTATGACAGAAAAAAATATTTATAAAACAATATGTGATGTCAGGTATCAGAGGGTTGTTCCCCCTTCATGCCAGAAATATGTTGAAGAAAAAGTTCTCGGGTATATAAAGAGTTACGGCTCATTTTTTACAGCCTTTGTTGCGCTTGAAAAGTCAGTCGGAGGAGTCTGCGCCGGATTATATGACATGCATTTAACGCAGAAACTCGGTTACAGGATAAACGGTTTTTTTGACAATGTTCAGGATGCTGAAACCTGGCTCAATGAAAAGTAACCGGCTGTGTTTTATTAATTAGTATCAGGGTAATAACCAAGAGTTAAAGAAGTACCATTCCCTTTTATAACATAGCTGTTTTTAAGCAGGATTTCTTTTGTGCCGGATTTAATTGAAACCGGCGGAGTTATCTTTTTTGAACTCCATCCGAGCCAGCCGTATTCCGGCAGGAACCTGACAAATCTGTATTTATCTGCGGGATTCATCTCTCTCCTGTAGTTTTTCCTTGCTTTGCTGTACTGTTCAGAAGCAAAATCATATCCTTTGTATCCGCCGTACACGAAAACAGCAGCGCCAGCTCCTATTACTTCACTTGAATTCGCGTAAGCGCCCAGGGCTACAAGTCCTAAACCGGCCCCTCCAATTAATGTAAATATAAGTAAACCTCCTCCCACTGCCAGCGCGATATGCGAAACAAGTTTTCCGGAACTGACGCCGAATTTCTGTGTATACTTGAAGTCATCAATTACATCAGAAAGTTCACTGTTGCGGACTTCATGTCTTTTATACCAGTATGATGAATCAGGAGTGATGAAAAGATTTAAGGTTTCGTATTCACCGCCTGAGAGAGTTATACCGCTTCGTGTTCCCTTGCCCCTGAAAGAGACTCCACGCAATCCGCGTACAAGTCCCTTTGCGTCAGGATCCCAGTACGGTTCATACCCTGTACCTCCAAGGAGCAGCACCATATTCGATGGAGCTTGCTCCATATTAACAAGCTGCCTCAGCCATCTGATTTTCGGGTCAAGCTGAAGAGCACGTCTGAAGTCAGTCCGCGCGTCATCCCACTCCCCGCATATATTCCACATCAGCCCGCAGATTATGCGCATGAAAGGATCGTCAAATCTTCCCTCGTCACTGAATTCATTACTAAGAAGAACAGCAGCCCTGTTAACTTCGACCCGCGCGGATTCCATATCTTTTTTAAGTGAATAGCCCCAGCAGAGAAGAAAGTGCATCCATATTATTTCATGTTCGGATGCGTAATAACCGTCAGGTGTTTCTATAAAGAAGAAGGATTTAACACCTCTTGAAATTTTATATCTCACCTGGTTTTCAATTGTGCGTGAATATGCAGCAAGAGCATCAATCTCAGGTTTACCTGCAAGAAGATTAAGGTATGTGTGTTCCATGATTGTGATAAAGGTTTTACCCTCCCCGCGCGGCAGTGATTTCAGTGCTGAGTCTATGTTATTCGATGCGAGATGGGAGGTGGAGTTCATATAGTCGATTTTCATATTGAGTCCTGAACAGCCTGTCAGTACTATTGCAGGGATTAGTATCAGTGAAATCAATCTTTTCATCTGCTCTCCGGGATTTATTTACAATTTCTTAGCATATAGCTGATATTTTTTTTACATAAAGGAGGTTTATTCATCCGCAAATATAGGGGATAGCATGAATAATATCAACCATAATATCAGGGAAGTTCATACATTAAATAATTTCAGGAACTGTCTCGGTTTAAGAGAAGGGGTGAGTATTGACCCGGAAAAAATTCCCTATACCGGTGAAGATGCTACCTGCGGAATTGAGAATGAATTTCAGACAGCAGTGAAAGGGAGATCCGGAGATGTTGATCTGGCTCTTTATATCAGGGAATCCCGTTATCTCAAAAACCTGATTAAAAGAAGTGAAAGAGGAGACCTGCCGGGCAAGAGAGTAGAGGAGATATCTGAATTTATTGATGATAACAGGAGCTGTATCTGGGAAAACAGCTGGGTCAGGTTTCCCCGGAAAACATTGAGCAGGTATGCGGATGCTGTTTTCAGAGGTGATCTGAAATCTGATAAAGCAAATCCGGAAAGCGGGGAGAGGCGTGATGCAGGGAACTTTACATTTATTTTACAGGGAGCTTTTTATGAGTCCCTGCCTTTCCGGGTGGGACAGGGGTGAGGAGAAGCATGCCTACATGAACCTCTGCCACCAGGTGTTATCGAGAAGCAGTCTTAATTCGGTATTTAAACTGAGAGAGGCTGGGATACTCACGGATAACAGGGTTTATCTTAAGGGGATATCCAACATAAGCCTGGCAAACAACGGAACACATATAAGTATCGGAAGCAGTAAGCTTAACGCTCTTATGAAAAGCAAAGATACAGGATACGGGGCTGTATACGAAAAGTATTTCGGTGACCTCGCAATAAAAATTTATGAGCATTTTATCCCTCTCTTCTCAGGAACTTACACGGCCGCCTTGTTAATTATCTTTATTCGATTATGAGGGAGGAGGGGTCTCTTGTTTACAGGCTGGTTACATCGAAACGTCTTTCATCTTTGATGGCATGGATTAATTATGATTTTCCTGCCGATAAATGGCTTACTCCGGATAAGTATCATTACAGTCATGTTCCTGTCTCGGGGATTGTTTTGGATTTTTATGAGATAGATGGAGTGTATAATTCCTGTAATCCCGGTGCGGTTCTTGCGGTGAATAAAGCGTACTCAAAGAACAGGAGAGTTGTAACAATTATTGACACAGATGTGCGCTTGGGAACCGGTTCTTTATAAAGGACTGGTGATCCGGCACTCTTTTTATTAATCGGTGCTATGTGGACAGGGTCATTGCTGTACACGGGAATCAGCAGTGTCACAGCAGCGGAAATTTCCCTGTATGTGATTTCAGACAGAATATAACAGTAATTATTATTCCGGTTTATACCGGTATTCAGAAGGTGCTCCCCCTTTACAGATTCCGTTATGGAATCTGTTTTTTTATATGCATTATTAAAACTGAAAAAGATTGACACAGTTTTTTTATAGGGGAATCTGTTATTTACGGAGCGTATAACAGTATGAGTGAAAACAGAAGCCCTCTGATAATAGATGAGAAAGCATGCAATGGATGCGGTAAATGTGCGGATGCCTGCATAATGCATGTTATTGAAATGAGAGAGAGGTGTGACAATGGCAAAGGTAGAGTTGCCGTTGTAGTTAATCCTGATGACTGCATGTTCTGCGAAGCCTGTGTAATAAACTGCAGGCAGATTGCAATAATGCTCAACGCAAAGGCCGGCAGCAGCATGATTAAAAGTATAAATGAAAAAATGCTCAAGCCGAAAAAAAGCAGATTCAGTTTCAAATTCCGTAAATGAAAATTCTTCTGTTAAATCCCCCTGTTGAGGATTTTTACATAACAGGGATCAGGCGGCAGCCCCTTGGTTTATTATATATAGCATCATCGCTCCGGGAGGCCGGGTATAATCCTGAACTACTGAACTGCCACACAGCGAAAAAACAGATACTGAACCTGCCGCCGGAGTTCAGTTACCTTAAAGAATTCATTAATCATCCGGAGCCCCTGTTCAGGTTCCCTTTTAAAAATTATACACATTACGGGATGAGCTGGCAGGAGATCGAGTCCAGGATAAAGAAAACCACTGCTGATATCTATCTTATATCATCTCTTTTCACAACGTATTATCAGGAGACAGAAAGAATAATCAGCATCATCAGAAATCAGAATTCAGAAGCATTGATTGCAGCCGGCGGGTACCATCCTTCTCTCTACCCGGAATATTTTATCAATAAAACCGGTGCGGATTTTATAATAATGGGGGAGGGTGAAGCTGCGGCAGTTCAGCTTGTACAGGCTCTTGAAAATGGCGGCAGACCTGAAGATATTCCTGGAATAATATCACGCAGAAGCAGCGGCAATGAGAAGAGATTAATGGCCGATGCCCCTGATATTAAAATTCTTCCGTTCCCTGCAAGGGACCTTCTTCTTCATAGAGACTTCAGGGCATACAGGAAAATTTTTGTTTCTATGATCTCATCCCGGGGCTGCCCCAACAGGTGTGAATTCTGTACTGGGAGAACCATCTGGGGGAACAGGTACAGGAACAGAGAGACTGATGATGTGATCAACGAGATTATATACTGCTGTAAAAATTACGGTGCTGATATAATAAATTTTGAGGATGATAACCTCTTCCCGTCCAAAAAAAATGCGCAGCAATTACTTGCAGGAATTATTGAAATGAAGCAAAGGATGAATATTAATCCCGAGTTCACTGCGATGAACGGAATATCCCTTGAAAACATAGATGAGGAAATCCCCCCTTTGATGAAAAAAGCGGGATTCAACGAACTGAATATTTCCCTTGTGACATACTCCTCTGATGTACAGAAGATGAACCGGCGTCCTTTTGATTCGGAGAAATTCCGCAGCATTGCTGAATGTGCAAAAACAACAGGACTCAATGTCAGGGGTTACTTTATCTTAGGTATGCCGGGGCAGGATAAAAAGGAGATTGAGGATACAATCACTTTTATGAAAAGGCTGAAAATACAGGTTTTCCCATCTATATTCTATAATGTTTTTTCACCTGAGCATCAGTGGAAGATGCAGAGGTCATCAGCTTTCTTTAATGAGACCCCGGAGCTGTCAAGAAACGATTTGATAAGATTTTTTAATATATGCAGCAGGGAACATTGAAATATATCCCCCCATTAAAGCTGCTTTTTTCACATATTAGTAAATCTTGATTTTTTTATTGAAAATAATTAAATTAGATACGCACATAACTGAATTTTAATCAATCATAACGGACCGGCTGATGCAGAATAACAGGAAAGAGGCCTCAAGGCTAAGGAGAAAACTGACACTCTATTTTATACTGATTTCAATTGTGTCAATTTCAGTCAGCGCGGAGATTATATTTGAGTTCAGTTCAGGGAAACTGCAGAATGAAATACGTAATAATTTTATAACCTACTCCGGGAATATACTTTCAACTGAGAACAATAAGCTTGCTAATCAGCAGGAGCTAGCAGATGCTGTGGGCAGGCCTATAGCTTCTCTCCGCAACAGGATGATACTTCTGCTACTTGTTGTTTTTGCGAGCATTATAGGGGCCTTTATTATGTTCACGAGGGACATAGTTTCGCCCATGCACGGTATAGTTGAAGCGACAAAAAAAATTGCTGATGGAGACCTCACGATAACTGTTCCTGTTATGACCGATGATGAAATCGGGCAGATAGCTATGCTCATTAATCACATGAATGTGAATCTGCAGGATATGATTATGGAGATAAGGCAGGAGATATTCAGACATAAAGCAAAACTGGATGAAGCTGTACAGAAAATATCGTCTATTACGGGTGACGGTAAAGCAGAAGAGATATTTGAAAGCAGGCGAATGAAGATTTCAGATTACCGGGCTATTGTTAATCTTTCGGGCGATGTGGTTAAGCAGCTTGAGGGGATAATGTTTGATCTGGGGAACCTTGAAACTTTTATGAAGATGTATAAAACCTATGCAATACGCACTGAAATCGAGCAGCGGGAGATCGATAAAGTTCTGGGTGATTATAAAGACATCGATCCATATAAGGATGGTGAGTAATGAGTTTTGAATACTGGTACATGTTCCCGGTTTCGGTGATTATTGCAATTCTTGCCAATTCATCAGGATTTTCCGGGGGGGTTCTTTTTCAGCCTGTTTATAATCTTTTTCTCAATCTTCCGATTCAGACTGCTGTGGCAACGGGTATTGCAACTGAGACAATAGGAATGACAAGCGGAGCAGTCCGGTATATCTATTATAAAATGGTGGAACTCCCTGTAGGTTTCACAATGGTGATGCTCACAATACCAGGTGTGGTTCTCGGTAATCACGCGCTGCTGGTGATTAACGGTAATCTGCTTAAACTGGTTCTTGGTATTATCATAGTATTTATTGCCAGCATGCAGTTTATTAATGCGCTGAGAAAATTTTACGGCACAAAGGAGAATATCCCCGTTGAGGACATCTACCCGTTCATGTGGATACCCCCCATTGGCGGTTTTTTCTCAGCTTCCACAGGCACAGGTGTTTGTGAATTATCTCAGCCTCTCCTTGAGAAGGGGCTTAATGTAAAAACAAAAAGAGCCAACGCAACAGCTATTCTTGTTGAGGCCACAGCTGACTGGATTATAACAATCCTTAATCTTCAGGCAGGTCTTATAATGTGGGAGTTGTGGATATTTACAGGATCAGGAGTTTTAATAGGTGGGCAGATCGGCCCTTATGTGGCACGGTTTCTCCCTGTACGCCTGATTAAAATCGTATTTTCAGTGTCAGTTATAATCATAGGTATCTTCTATCTTTATAAAGGATATCAGTGGATAAGAAGTTCTTAGCCGGGGTAACGCATGGGACTGATAAGATTCCTTGAAAGCTCCGGCGGCCTTGCGGTTCTTTATACTGTGCAGGGAGCTCTTTTCTCAATGATGCTGTACATCCTTGCTGCGGAATTCTGGCGGACAAGAGATCAATCTCTCCTTTATAAACTGGCTGCGGCTTCAGCAATTACTGTAATAAGCGGCGGCACTGCGGTAATATATATTCTGGAATCACTCTATGAAATTCAGGCCGGGCAGAAATTTTTCCCACTGGTGTTCAATTTGCTCTTTTCACTCAATGTGCTTTCACTTGCAAGGGCCTTTACTCTTGACTTCGTAATGGACAGAAAGAGGTTTGTTTTTTTTATCAATACGGCCATGTTTATTTCAGTCATTATTTATATAGTGATGCAGATCTGGTGGCTCATGGTTTTTAAAGAGGGAATGGAATTCTGGAAATCGGGAGCGCAGGGATTCTTTTCGCTTTTTTTTCTTGTGGTACTTGGTTTTTCAATCTACTATCTCGCGAGGTTCAGGGAGAGCTACAGGTTCCGGCTTGTTACGGCTTTTGCGTCAATTGCTGTTGTGCAGGTGATCGGCCTTTATGGTGCTGTGGCAGATACTATCCCGGCCCCGCTGATGATTGCAAAAGGCGCCTTTCCTATTCTTGTACCCGTGATGTTTACAAGCGTTGTATTTAAAGAGCTTATAGGGCGTGTTGTACTCATGGTTGAACATCTGCGGATTACATTTGAGTCACAGAGAGACATAGTTTTTGAACTGATTCAAATCGGCAGCGAACTTACGGATATGTCCGATTCCCTTGTTAAAAGCGCGCTTGACGGATGGGCAAAGCTTTCGGATGTTGTTGAAAATATTAAAAAACAGGTTAATGATTCGTTGCTTCTTTCAGAAATGGGGGAGAGAGGGTTGTCTGCGTTTAAAGATCAAGGCCCGGAAAATATTCTGCCGCTTGTTGATGAAATAATGAAAATTCCAGAAAGCATTAAACCGGAGGAGGTTTCATTTAATAAAGAAGCGGTTGAGATTTTTAAAAAGAGTGTGAAGGCCACAACTAATGGTATTGAAAAATCTCTGGAAATTGCCGTAAAAATAAACAGTATGCTCCCTTCAGTGGACGCGGCGCTTGACAGCATTGATGATATATCTGACAGGACGAATATTCTTTCTCTAAATGCTTCAATTGAGGCAGCAAGGGCCGGGGCATCCGGCCGTGGATTTGCAGTTGTTGCTGAAGAGATAGGGAGGCTGGCTGAGAGCTCACTTGCAGGGTCAAAGGGAATAAGGAGCAGTTTCTCTTTAATAGCCGGCCTTTTTACAGAGTATGAAGCGGAGTGCAGAAAAGCCCTCGGCAGTATTACCGGGATTTCAATTGAAAAGTTCACTTCTCCTGAAGATAAACCGGGAATAGAACCTGTGAATTATTTAAAAACAGCTTCTGAGCTTAAAACTTCATTTATGAATTACAGGGATAGAATAGAATCAATATTCTCAGAGATGGAAAAAGCTGTGCAGATCGCAGGAAGAGGGAATGAAAGGGCACAGCAGATGCGTGACAGGATTAGTGAACATATAAGAAATATTGAATCAATAGCCGGGATGGGAGATATACTGAATGACCTGATAACAAAGCTGAACAGAAAAATTAATGTAATTATAAAGAATACAGAGGACCTGGAAAAATTGATGCCCTGATCTCTTCTTTTCACACTTGAGTCAAAATTCATCTAATGTGACATAAAAATAATTGACATATTTTAAAGGCGGGAGATAAACTATTCGCATGAATGCACTGAACAGAAAAGATTTATTGGATATCAAGTCGCTCTCCCCTGAGGAGATTTTACTTATATGCGACACAGCAAAGTATTTTAAGGACGTTTTCACCCGGGACGTGAAGACAGTACCGGTTCTCCGTGGTAAGACCGTATGCACCCTGTTTTATGAGCCATCCACGAGAACCCGCCTCAGTTTTGAGCTGGCGGCCAAGATGCTTTCGGCCAATACAATCAATGTCCCTGTTACAACCTCAAGCGTTGTTAAGGGGGAATCGCTGATTGACACGGTGCGGACCCTGGAAGCCATGAAGGCTGACTATATTGTAATGAGACATGCGGCATCTTTAGCGCCGCATTTTTTGTCTAAAAATATAGACGGTTCCGTTATAAACGGCGGTGACGGGTACCATGCTCACCCGACACAGGCTCTCCTTGACACCTATTCTATAATTGAAAAGAGGGGCACACTGAAGGGGCTTCATATCGGGATTATTGGAGACATCAAGCATTCACGTGTGGCAAGATCGGATCTTCTGGTTTTTAAAAAACTTGGCGCGAAAGTTACTTTATGCGGGCCCTCAACGCTCCTTCCTGATGAGTTTGAACAGTACGGCGTAGACATGACTTATGATTTTGATGAACTCCTCCCTGATCTTGATGTTGTAAATATGCTGAGGATACAGAGAGAGAGGCAGCAGGGTTCACTCTTCCCCTCAATAAGGGAGTATAATCTCCTTTACTGCCTTACTGAAGAGAGATTCGCGAAATGCAGGTCAGATGTAATAATCATGCACCCCGGCCCTATGAACAGGGGGATAGAAATTGATGATGCTATTGCAGATCATCCCAATTCCATTATAAATGAACAGGTTACAAATGGAGTGGCAGTGAGAATGGCGGTGTTCTATCTCCTCGCAGGGGGAACACCTTTTAAAGACGAAGAGAACCAGGAAGCTTAAAGATATGAGAATAGTAATAAAAAACGGAAGGCTCATAGATCCCGCGTCAGGAACAGATGACAGGCTTGACGTTGTTTTAAGCGGCGGGAGAGTTGAAGCCATAGATAGAAATATAAAGGGATCAGCGGAAGATGAAGTTATCGATGCTGAGGGATCCCTTGTCCTTCCCGGCCTTGTTGATATGCATGTTCACTTCAGGGAGCCGGGCCGTGAAGATGTTGAAACAATCCTCGGCGGTTCAATGGTTGCTGCAAAAAGCGGATTCACATCTGTCTGTACCATGCCGAACACTACTCCCGTGATTGATAACCAGGCCCTTGTACGTTTTATAATTATGGAAGCGGCAAAGGGACCTATTAATGTTTTCCCTTCTGCGAATATTACCAAAGGGGGAAAGGGGGAAGAGATATCAGAGATGGGTGAGCTCATCAAAGGCGGAGCTGTTGCTTTTACTGATGACGGCAGACCGGTGATGAGTTCTATTACTATGAGAAGAGCTCTTGAGTATTCAAGGATGTTTGGTGCTCCCATACTCTCCCATGCAGAGGACAAATCCCTTGCTGACGATGGTCTCATGAATGAAGGGCTTAATTCAATCAGGCTTGGGCTTAAAGGCATTCCCCGGGAAGCTGAAGAGGTGATGATAGCAAGGGATATACTCCTTGCCAGGCTTACAAAAGGTAAAATTCATTTCTGTCATGTTTCGTCTGAGGGATCAGTTGAAATAATACGCAGAGGGAAAAACGATAAGATAAATGTTACATGTGAAACAGCTCCGCACTACTTCTCCCTTACTGATGATGAAGTGGAAGAACTGATGTCCATGGCAAAAATGAACCCGCCGCTTCGTACAGAGAGTGACAGAAAAGGGATCATTGAAGGGCTGAGAGACGGGACAATTGATGTTATTGCCACAGACCACGCTCCTCATTCACCGAATGAGAAGATGCAGGAGATAGAGTATGCTCCCTTCGGAATCATAGGGCTTGAAACATCAGTACCTCTCATCATCACTGAGCTTGTGAGGAAGAATAATTTTTCATATATACAGGCCTTCGCAAAAGTGACATGCAATCCTGCGGGAATTCTTAATCTTGACAGGGGTGTGCTGAAATCAGGCGGGCATGCTGATGTGACAATTGTTAATCCTGAAAGGAAGATAAAAGTGGATGAGCAGTTCCTGATATCTAAATGTAAAAATACTCCGTTTACAGGCCGCGAGCTCTATGGAAGCATAGAATACACAATATGCAACGGGAAGATTGTTTACCGCAGGGGGTAAATGCAGCGGAACAGGTCTGAATGAAACTATCTCTGACGGGAAAACAGGTGCTTACCAGTTCTGAAACAGCAAGGCTGCTGGGGATATCCGTGTCCTCTGTCAGAAACTGGGTTCGGCATGGATTTATCAGTTCGGTCTCCGGCGAAAACGAATATTCTTTTCTCAGGGACGATGTGATTCTTCTGCAGAGGCGTATTGAAAACGGCGAGCTTGACAGACTTAACAGCAGGGCAAACAAAACAGGTTCATCAAAAACATTTATCCCTGATGAACTTTTTGAAACAGATTCCGCAAGAAAAGAGGTGGCTGCTTTATCTGATTATATAAGAGAGCAGAAATTTGATTCTTCTCTTGCAATGTTTCTGGTGTGTGTAAGTATTTTAAGAATGTACGGCCTTATTGATGCTGTTCAGCAA
>Ga0209607_1003788_pt1 | contig 11474 bp, 6 predicted proteins | sample AD_UKC117_MetaG_FD_184413 | JGI IMG/M metagenome (GOLD analysis project Ga0209607, IMG submission 184413) | Active sludge microbial communities of municipal wastewater-treating anaerobic digesters from Hong Kong - AD_UKC117_MetaG (SPAdes)... | ecosystem: Engineered > Bioreactor > Anaerobic >... | reverse complement strand
GAAGCCTTTACCGCCTATGCCCGCTGCGCCCGCATCACCCGCACGTTGGACGCAACGCTGGCGTTGAACCCGGCGGCCTATGCGGAGCCAGTCGAGGGCGCGCTGCACAGCGCGTATGTTGACGCGGCGGCGACAGTGGCGGCTGCAAGCGAACCGGCTGTCGTTCTGGGCAGCGTGCTGACGGACTTGCAGCAGCCGATCAACGCCTACTTCGAGCGCGTGCTGGTCAACGCCGACGACGAGAGCTTGCGCCAGGCGCGCCTGGCTTTGGTGCAGCATATCGCTCGCCTGCCGGCCGGCATCGCCGATTTGAGCAAGTTGCAGGGTTTCTAACCGGGCCGCACGGCGACATCAACTCGAAACCATCCAAGCGACACCAAGTTCTCGGGTTGCGTTCAGTTGTGTCGTCGAGACATTCTGGGCGATCCTGAGATCTTGGATCGCCCAGAATGCTTCGACAGCTTACTATCGGTCGTGACTACTTCTGCGGCGATCGGGTCAAATCGCCTCCACATTGGGCCATCCCCACCACGTGGCTAGCCCCAATCAAACGTAATCAACTCATAGCCATACTGCTGGCAAAACGAAGCGAGTGTCGCCGGCTCTAGCTCGTAGCATCCAGAAGAGGCGATTCTACCTTGGCGCGCACGCCTTCGAGGGTGACCGGGCCAGAAAATTCGTGTTCGATCAGCCGGCCTGCCAGGTCATATACATCCGTCCTACCATTGGCGGTGAAATGGTCGGCGTCTTCCATCTTGATCGCTAACCGCACCTTGGCTTTAGCATTTGTCTGGCCTTGCATATCGAAGCCAAAGCCCCAGAATGTAGCGATGTAGGTATCCTCAGTTTCTGACCAGACGCCGGGATTCGCCTCTCTTAGCGAGTTTACATCAAGAAAATTGCCATCGGCGTAAAAGGTATAGATGGCGTCAAACCCTTTAGCGTTACCCTCTATCTTGATGGCAACATGCCATGCACCCACGATCGGTTGAATTTGCATACAGTACGCTCCTTACTTGACTAATTCTGAGGCTCCGTGTGTAGGGCAAACTGGATGTGCGCACGCGTTGCCCCACTGGCACAAAAGGCTACTGGATTCATCAAGAAGGCGCATCAGTAAAGTTACCTATTCAGTTGTTCATCGCCTGGCGCAAGCAGCCCCCGCTAACAGCGGTAACGACATTCAGCATCAAACCATGTGATGGTCGATGGCATAGCGCGTCGCTGCGGCGCGGGTATGGACGCCAAGCTTGCTGAAAATCGACGTCACATGGGCGTTGACCGTACGACCACTGACAACCAACTCTTCGGCAATTTGGGCATAGGTCACGCCTGAAGTCATCAGCCGGAGTACTTCAACTTCTCGGGCAGTTAGGCCTGGAGCAGAATCTCTCGTGGGTGGAATGCCCTGTACGTAAGCGTCTGGCGGCCATTTTTCAGTCGCGGTAGTCGGTTCAGCTATCGCATACGCGATAATTTGTTCGACCGAAAGTGTCTGGCCCATTGCCCAGTGCACTGAAAATGTATCTTCACCCAGCACATTTCGCAACGCCGCAATCGGCGGTTCGTAGTCTTCGGCCCTGGTGAGGCAATGAAAGGCTGCACCACCCGTCTGGCCACGCAGCAAAGCTGCGCTTGCCAACAGTTGTGTTGCGCGCCCAGATGCCCCGTGTGCCTTTGACAACATTCCCAGAAGATGCACCACAAGCGCGATTCCCCCTTTATCGCCAATTTCCTGGAGTAGAATCAGGCTTTCTGTGAGGAAAATGCGTGCCGTGTCCACCTCGCCCAAGCGCAGATGCGTCTCGCCTTGTAGTACGAGTGTTTCGGCGATGTTCCACTTATCCGCAAATGATCGCCGTAATGCCAGTGCTTGCGCCAAGAAAGTACGCGCTGTAGCTAATTCACCGGCCTGACCAGCCGCATAGCCAAGACCGCTGAAGGCACTGCCAAGCCCCCATCCATCATTTAGGGTCCGAAAGAGTTCGATCTCCTCAGCATAGAGCACACGTGCATCTGCGAAGTTACCAGCAGCCACCAAAGTGCCGCCCAGATTGTCTAGAGCGAGCGCCAGATCCCAGCGGCTGCCTAATGCCCGCCATAGCCGGATGCTCTCTTCGCCGAAATGCTGTGCGGCGGCCGTTTCGCGTTGGCAGAATAGCACCGCACATAATTCGCGTAATGCTGTTGCCAGTCCATATTGGCTGCCAATCGCGCGCCATATTGAAACGCTCTCTTCCAGTACGCCGCGAGCGCGTGAGAATTCACCCAACACCATTGACATCATGCCAAGACCCCAGAGCGCCTTGGCACGCGCTGCAGTCGAGTCGCTTGAGTACTCAAGTGCAGCTTGTAACCAGTCAAGTACTTCTCGGACATGATTTCCAAAATGCCCAAACCAAGCCAACGCCCCTGCAAGTCGCAGTCCAGCATCGGCTCTGGCCGCTGCACTCGCATTCCATCCGAGTGCAGCGCGCAAGTTGTCTATTTCGGCCTCCAACTGGGCCAGCGCGTCGTCGCGCTGTGGCCCCAACAGATTCGGCTCGTTAGCTTCCGCAAAATCCAGCAGATAGTCCGCATGGCGCCCGTGAATTCTTTCCCATTCGTCACTCGCGCTGAGCAGTTCCAGCCCAAACAACCGAATCGTCTCCAGCATACCCAACCGGGCTTCGCCGTCGGCTTGCGGTTGAAGATGAAGGAGATTCTGTTCGAGTAGAGTGGTAATGCCGTCAAGGAAATCGACGCCGAGATCGCGCTCCACATTCGTAACCGCGTGCGCTGTCTCGAGTGTGAAACCGCCTACGAAGACGGCCAAGCGCCGGAAGAGCAACTGCTCACCAGAGGCCAGCAGATTGTAGCTCCAGGCAATCTCATCACGCAGCGTGCGTTGGCGCTCCGGCAGGTCGAGTGATCCCCCCGCAAGCAATGCCAGTCTTTCCTGCAATCGCGCTAATAGAGCGGCCGGTGAGAACAGCTTTAGCCGGGCGGCCGCCAGCTCAATTGCCAATGGCAATCCGTCCAAGCCGGTACAGAGTTCTGCCACGTCCGCTACATTGGCAGGTGTGAGGGCAAAATCGGGTTTGACTGTCCTTGCCCGCTGGCAAAAGAGTTCGATGGCTGCATACTCCGCTTGAGCAAGGACAGGATCCTTTTCGAGCAAAGCAAGGCGTCTGGCGTCCGGCAGGGTCAATGGCGGCACAGGAAATTCCTGCTCACCATAGAGATGAAGCACAGCCCGGCTTGTCACCAATATTTTGAGCTGCCGACATTCTGCAACCAACATGCCCACCAGCGGCGCGGCGCTCAGGATTTGCTCAAAATTGTCCAGGACAAGCAACAGTTGCTTGTCACGCAAATAGGCCTGTAGACCAGCCTGCACTGACAGCCCGGCAGGCTCCTTCAAACCCAGCACCCGGGCAACCGTCGCGCCGATCAGGCTCGGGTCCCTGATCGGCGCCAACGGCACAAAATGTACGCCATCAACAAAGTAGTCGATCAGATCGGCCGCCACTTGCAGAGCCAGCCGTGTCTTGCCAATCCCGCCCGGCCCGGTAAGGGTAAGCAGACCAACATGCTCCTGCAGGAGCAACTGTTTGACGGCTGCCAGTTCCTGCCGACGGCCGACTAGCGGGCTGCGTGGCAAGGGGAGTGTGTTGCTGTGTAGTACGTGAACGTGAGGAATGAAGTCCACGTCTCCAGAGAAGTGCAGATCGCCGATGGCATGTGTATTATCGTGCACGTTGAGGCGCTCAGACTCCATCCCTTGGGCGGCGGGGTTGCTCACTCTTCGGTTGGTTGCCATCAACCGAGTGACGGATCTGCAGATACGGGAGCCACTACAGTCATATGGTTCCTCCTGACGAATTCGAAGCCAATACTACTAATTGTCCCACTACCATCACTTGTGGTGTGTAATCAGTGCACTTCAGAGCGTTGCGATATAATATGCGGTGTTTTTTGGTTTGTCCAGAAGCTATTTTGCCACCCCATATATGCTTCGGATTGCGGCGCCGCTGGGAACGGCCATGACGCGGCGCGCAATGAAATCTTGCCCCTAAGATCGTCGTGCGGTAGAATAGCGGCACGAGTGTGCATCGTCCGGCGCCATGGCGTCGAAAAGCTTCCCTGTCCGTGAAGACATGCAACCAACCGTGCAAGCGGGCAATCAGCGGCCGGAGCCGGTGAAGCCCAAGATTACCATCACAACCTTTGGCACGCTCCAGGTTACGCGCGACGAACTCGCCGTGACGGAGAGCGACTGGCACACCCGCCAGGCGCGCCAGCTCCTCAAGATCCTCATCACCGAGCGCCCGCGCCCGGTCTCTACCGACCTGCTCATCGAAATCCTGTGGCCGAATAGCACGCCGCACGCCGCCGCCACGACGCTACGCAGCGCGATCAATGCTTTGCGCAACGTGCTCGAACCCGACCGCCCCAACCGCGCACCATCGCGCTACATCGTCACGCAGGCGCCGGGTTATGCCTTTCATTTGACGCCCGACATCCGGCTCGATGTCGAGGAGTTCGAGCGCAAGCTCAACCTGGCCCACAGCACGGCCGACCCGGCGCTGCGGCTGCAACTTCAGGAAGAGGCCATCGCGCTCTACGCCGACGACTACCTGGTGTCCGACCCGTACGCCGACTGGCTGCAAACCGAGCGCGACCGCCTGCGCGAGCGATTTTTCAACGCACTGCTCGGGGTCTCCGAACTCTATGCCGAGGGCGGCCACTACGCCGACGCCATCACGGCTTGCCGGCGCATGCTGGCGCGTGATGAGGTGCGTGAGAACGCCTACCAGGCGCTCATGCGCTACCAGGCCGAATCGGGCGACAGCGCGGGTGCGCTGCTCACCTACGAACGCTGCCGCACCATTCTCTCCGAGGAACTTGGCGCCGACCCCAGCCCGCTCACCCAGCAACTGCACCAGCGCATCCTCAATGGGGAGATCGAGCCGCGCGCGGTCGTCAACACGCCATCGGTGCCGGCACACATTCATGCACCGACCTACGTCACCGCGACGCCGGGCCAACCGGTCGAACTGCCGCAGCGCACCCTCTTCACCGTGGTCGACGCCGGCTTTCCGCAGGCGTTCGTCGGCCGCGACCGCGAGATCGCCCTGCTGAACGAACGCATGGCAACCGCGCTGAAGGGCAACGGCGACTGGGTGCTGCTCCATGGCGAGGCGGGTGTCGGCAAGACGCGGCTGGCCTACCAGGCACTGCGCGACGCCGAGCGGCTCGCTGCCACCGTTATCAGCGCATCGTGCCAGACGCTGGAACGCGATCTGCCCTTTGCCCCGCTGGCCGACGCGCTGGGGCGCTACTTCTACGTGCTGCCGGACGCGGTGATCCATGCGCTGCCGGCTGCCACCCTGAACCAGTTGGGCCAGATCATTTCGAGCATTCAGGATCGGCTTGTACCGCCGCCAACGCTGCCTGCCGACATCTCGGCCGGCGCTGAAGAGAACCGCCAGCGGCTCATCGACAGCATCGTCACCACGCTGACAACCCTGGCCGAAATGCGCCCGCTCGTGCTTTTTGTGGACGACTTGCAGTGGTCGGACCCCGACACGCTGGCCGTGCTCAACCGCCTGCTGCAGCGCCTGCCGGACCTGCCGCTCTTTGTGCTGCTGGCCTACCGTGCCGAGGACCTCTCGGAGAATGAGGCGCTCGGCTCCTTCCTGCACGCGGTCAACCGGCTGCGACGCGAGCGCCAGATCACCGTGCCGCGCTTTGCGCGCGAGCATGTCCGCGCGTTGGTCGATTCCCACCTGGGCGAGCGCAGTCTGGAGGCAGCGGACCTGGGCAACCTGATTTTCGAGACGACGCGCGGCAATGCGCTCTTCGTCACCGAGGCGCTGCACAACCTCGACGAGCGTCTCGATACGTCGGCCGACGGCGAGAAGATAGTGACGATCTTCTTCAGCACGCCCACGGACACCTACCGGCCCGAGCCGGCCCTGCCGCGCAGCCAGCGCGTGCAGGAGATTATCATGGAGCGTGTGGAGCGTCTCCCGACCGAGGCGCGCGCCATCTTGAACCTGTGTGCCGTCATCGGCCGCGACTTCAGCCTCGACCTGCTGGAAAGCGCCGCATCGCTCGACCCGCTGGGCGGCCTGGAGACGCTGCTCGACCGCAAGTTTCTCCTCGAGCGCCCGGACGAACGGCTCGATTTCGCCCATCACCTGGTGCGCCAGACCGTCTACGAGGGACTCAGCGTCCTGCAGCGGCGCAGGCTGCACCTCTCCGTGGCCGAGGCGTTGGTCGATTTGGGCCAGGCCGCCAACAATCCCGGCGAGGTGGCATTTCACTATCGACACGCCGGCACCAGCCATCGCCTGCTGGCCGCACAATACGGCGTTCTAGCCGGCGAGCACCTGTTGCAGAGCTACGGCTTTCGCCAGGCGGCCGACACCTTCGACCGCACGCTGGAACTGCTCGACACGCTGCCCGACGCGCCCCCGGATCTCACGCGGCGCGCGCTGCAAGGGCGCGGCATCGCATCCGAGAGCCTGTTCGACCCGGAAGGCGTCACGGGCACCTACCGCCGCCTGCAGAACTGGGCGCGCAGCCATGGCGATCGACCGCTGCTCCTTGCCACGTATAGCCGGCTCACCACGGTGCTGGGCTTGCTGGGCCAGCAAGCCGAAAGCAACGCAGTGCTCAACGAACTCCTAGACGCCATTGCGCCGGGCGAGGATGCGCTTGCGTCACACGTTCTGTTCGACCTGCTCGAGCGCCGACGCCTGATCTACAATCCCGGCCACTCGCCCGATGACGGCCAGTGGTCGCGCTACCGTCCGGCGCCGAGCCCCGTCGCCGACCCGGAGGCCGACATTTTGCAGCTTCTGGAGCCGGTGCATGCTGTCGTCCCGCTCTTTGAGTACGGCTGGGCGCTGCTGGTGCAGGGGCAACTGGGCGAGGCAACCCACGTCCTTGAGGCGGTCGTCGACCTTGCCACGGAGACGAACCAGCCATCGATCGCCAGCGCCGCCTATCATCAACTGGCGATGACGGCGCGCATCCTGGGCGACATGGAGCAGAGCCAGGCGCTCAACGACGAGAGCATTGCCATCAATCGCGCCGTAGCCGGCACGGCCAGCGAGTTGGGCAGCATGTTGCCCCGCATTTCGAGCGGCTTCCTCGCCCTGCAGGCCGGGCGCCTGGACGAAGCCGAACGCCGCTTCCGCCGTGTCGTCGCCTTGCTGGATGACCGGGCGTTCTTTCGCAACTATCGCAACAGCGCCGATATCGGGCTGGGGCTAGTGGCGCTGGCGCGTGGGGCACGCGACGAGGCCCGCGCGCTGCTCGAAGGGGCGCAGTCCGACGCAGCGAACATCTACCCGTTCACCCATGTGCAGGCAATCATCGGGCTGGCGCGTATTGCGGAGGCGGACGGCGACATGGCGCTGCGTGACGCGCTGCTGCGCAAAGCGTTGCGCTTTGCCGGCGAGCGCAGCCTGCTCGAGGAATATATCACCGTCCTCCTGGCTATTTCGCAGGTGCGTCCCGTGCAGGCACCGCTACCCGAACTGGTCGCTTCGGTGCTCGACTACGTTGGCTCGATTCACCTGGACTCCGCCGTCCAAACCCTCACCGACCTCCTGGCAGACCCTGTGCGCGATTCTGTCGGCAACACGGATTCCTGATTCGGCGCCACGCCAATAGAAACCGGACGGCCCGCAGGCCGTCCGATCTGGAAGTTTCGTTCACTCACAGGTTTGGCAGGGTGCCGGTCATCGCCCATGACCGGCGCACGCCCACTACCCGCCGTTGCCTGACGGCGGACAGCGTGGCACTCCCCTACAATCTAGCGTACTGTACGTAGATGACAGCTACACCGCCTTCCTGGAAGTATTCGACGCGGATGGTATGCCAGCCGGCCGGCAGATAGACATCGTTGAAGACACTCAGAGCCGGCCCGACGCGCCACGCGTCGATCACCAACCGATCGTCGACAAAGACCCGCACGCCGTCGTCGACAGTTGCAGTGAAGCGATAGGTGCCCGCCTCGAGCCAGGTCGTCTGATTCCACCGCGCGCTGAAGTTGGTGCCCGGCAACCCACCGCCCGGTCCCCACGTGCTCCAGTCAAAGGCAATCGCATTGTCCTGGCGCACGAATGCCGGCGGCGGGACGAAGTCACGATTGGCGAAGTACTCGCCCATCCAGACACCGTGCACCGGCGGCGGTGGTGGTGGAGGCGGCGGCGGTGGTGGCGGCGGCGGTGGCGGTGGTGGTGGCGGCGGCTGCGGATTCCACCCGCCCGGAATGCACAGCTTCGTGCCCGCCAGGATGCGGTTCCAGTTCCAGATGCCGTTGCACGACGCGATGGCCTGCGGGCTGACGCCGTACCAGCGTGCGATGCTGCTCAGAGTTTCGCCCCAGCGCACGTAATGGTAGGTCCGGCACGAACAACCCGGGCCGGGGTCGGGCGGGCAGTAGCCGGGAATGCAGAGGCGCTGCCCAACAAAGATATGGTTGGGGTTCCAGATGCCGTTGGCCTGCATGAGGGCTTGAACCGTGGTCCCGTACCGCACGGCGATGCCGGAGAGTGTCTCTCCGCGCTGCACCGTGTGATAGAACGAGCATCCCCACGATCCTGACTCTACTGCCGGCTTTGCTGCTGAGTCAGGTGGCGCCGCTAACGCCGCACCTGGTAGCAACGCGCCAAGCAGAGTCAGCACCATCACAAAGGCCAGCAGCGCGCGCCGCAGACGGCGCAACGATGCCGGAGGATACTTCATAGTGACAACTCCTTTCCTTGACTGCAAACGAAATTACCTGTTGTTCGAGATGGGTATATGTTCAAACCATGCCGGCAATACATCTCACGGAAGGCCAATTCACTGAGTTGATGGCTTGCCTGCATGAACCGAACCAAGCACAAATGCGCCGCTCACGCCGCGGTCAGAACTCGATGCTGTCGCCGCGCGCCGGCACGCTCACCTTGGCGAACCCCTGGCTTTGCAGGAGATGCTGCAACGTTTCCGCCGCCTGTGTTTCGCCATGCACCAGAAAGAGACGCTGCAGCCGCTGGCGATCCAGCCCATCCGCCCATGCAACGAGTTCCTGTTGATCGGCGTGGGCGCTGTAGCCGTCGATCGACTCGACCGAGGCGTGCACATCATACGCCTCGCCAAAGATACGCACGCGCTTCTGGCCGTCCTTGAGCTTGCGACCGAGCGTCTCTTCGGCCTGAAAACTGACGATCAAGATGCTGTTGCGCGCGTCCTCGATATTGTTCTTGAGATGATGTAGAATGCGCCCGTTTTCCGCCATGCCATTGGCGCTGATGATCACGGCGGGCTCATGGATGAAATTGAGCTGCTTGCTGCGCCGCACATCGCGCACGTACTCGATGCCGGGATAGTCAAAGGGACTCTTGCGCTTGTCCTCGACCAGGAAATTCTGCACCTCTTCGTTCCATGCCTCCGGATGCATGCGAAAGACATCGGTGGCATTGACGGCCAGTGGGCTGTCGACAAAGACGCGCACGTTCGGGATGTCCCCGTCGGCGTCGAGCTGGTTGAGGGCATAGACCAACTCTTGAGTGCGGCCGACCGCAAATGCCGGGATGATCACCTTGCCGCGCTTGCGCGCCGTCCGGTTGACGACTTCGCGCAGCTTCTTGCGCGCCCCTTCGTACGTCTCGTGCAGGCGATCGCCGTAGGTGCTCTCCATGATGACGATGTCGGCAGAGGCAAAGCGCTCGGGCGGGAAGAGGATCGGGCTGGACGCACGGCCGATGTCGCCGCTGAAGACGAGCCGCCACGATTTGCCGGTGGCCGATTCGCGCAAATCGACCTGGACGGACGCGGCGCCCAGAATGTGACCGGCCGGGAAGAAGGTGACTTCCACGCCATCGGCAACAAGAATCGGACGGTGAAAGCCGATGCTCACAAACTGCTCCAGCGACCGGCGCGCATCAGCCTGGGTATAGAGCGGCTCAACCGGCGGTTCGCCGTTGCGAGCGCGATGCTTGTTGAGATACTTGACGTCCTGCTCCTGAATATGCCCGGAGTCCATGAGCATATACGTGCACAGGTTGCGGGTGGCCGAGGTGCACCAGATATTGCCGGTGAAACCGTTCTTGCACAGATTGGGGATGTTGCCGCTATGATCAATGTGCGCGTGGCTGAGGACCAGCGCGTCCACAGTAGCCGGGTCAACCGGGAAGTGAAGATTTCGTTCGTAGGTGTCGGCCCGTCGTCCCTGAAAGAGACCACAGTCAAGCAGTACGCGCTTACCGTTGATCTCGATCAGGTGCATCGAACCGGTCACTTCTCTTGCCGCACCAAAAAAAGTGATCCGCATTTGTTGCGGTATTCCTTTCCACAGCGGCTTCAGATTGCCCGTCGTCGCTGCGTAAACATGGCAATGTGATTTGCCACGCGCGTTGTTATTCCTTTTGCATATTGTAATGCATTTTGAAATAAGTTCAACCCCCAAATCTTGCCACCATGCGGTTTTTCCGCCCTTTTTCTGGAAATTGCGTCTTTTTGTGTAGACTAACCTTATGAAAACACCGACCGCCGCTCGAATTTCTGCCGCCGTCACCGTTGCCGCCCTCCTTTATATGCTCTTGATCATGCGCCCAGGGCTGCGCCTGGTAGGGGTTTCGTTCCCGCGCCAGGCATGGATCCTGGAGAATCCATTGCTTTGGTCGCTGGGGCTTTGGCTATGGATGGCGCTCATCTTCTGCTGGATGTGGGTGCTGGTGTCGCTCCTTTGGGCGTACCTGCCGGCGCATCGTATCTCGACCATGTTGCAGTCCGGCCTGATGCTCATTGGCGCCACGCTCGCCATCGCGGGCACCGTGACGTGGATGGCCGCCCTGCCCTCCATCCTTCCGCTGCAAAGCGTCAACGAGTTGTTGCCGCTGGTCGATGGGCTGGCACTGGGGCTGTTGGGCGCAGGCGCCTTCATAGGTGGAATCGTAACCACATGGATTGGCGTGGATTTGATGCGCCTCAGCCCGATCGCGGCCACCTGGTGCGCGCTCTGTGTGGCGGCCGGTGCGCTCCTCATCCCGACGCCTTTTCTCTTGCCGTTTCCGTGGCACCTGCTGGCGGCAGCCCTTTTCTGGCTTGGTTGGTGCATCTTCCTGGGGCTGCGCCGTCGCCTGCCCAGCGCCTACCCTGAACTGAGCCAGATCAAGACGCTATGAACCGGAAGCATTACCTGTGAGAGGATCAGATATGGACAAACGAGAGCTATTGGCAGTTGCGCGCGGCGAGCAAAACGCAGATATCGTCCTGCGCAACGCGCTGCTGGTGAACGTCTTCTCGGGCGCAGTCGAGGCTACCGACATCGCCATCGCAGGGGGAAAGGTTGCCGGCATCGGGCAGGGCTACACCGGGGATGCCGAAATCGACCTGGCGGGCCGCTACGTGGCGCCCGGGTTGATCGACGCGCACGTCCACATTGAAAGCAGCCTCTGCATCCCCGCGCAGTTTGCCCGGGCGGTTCTGCC
>Ga0209607_1003787_pt1 | contig 11476 bp, 7 predicted proteins | sample AD_UKC117_MetaG_FD_184413 | JGI IMG/M metagenome (GOLD analysis project Ga0209607, IMG submission 184413) | Active sludge microbial communities of municipal wastewater-treating anaerobic digesters from Hong Kong - AD_UKC117_MetaG (SPAdes)... | ecosystem: Engineered > Bioreactor > Anaerobic >... | reverse complement strand
GGTGGCGCACTGTAAATTTTACCTCAGCATCGGGGACGGTTCTGATTGTAAGTTTTCTGATGTTATAATCGGGTGTTTGCCTGGAAGGAGGAACCCCATTGCATTTCAAAAAACTCGTTGCCGTTGACAACACCGGTCTTGAAGAGGCCGCAAAAGAGGAATTAACAAAATATGCAGAAGCAGTTGTTTTGTATGAGGACTTTCCCACCGATCCTTTGGAAATTGTCTCCAGAATCAACGGGAAAACTTCCAATCGTACTCATGCAGATGCCGTATTGGTTTCCTGGAATACCCAAATCGATCGATCCATTATTGAACAATGTCCTTCAATTCGTTATATCGGTATGTGTTGCAGTCTTTTAGATGAAAAGAGTGCCAATGTGGATATTCAAGCAGCTCGTGAAAGGGGTATTCAAGTTCTTGGAATATACGATTACGGTGACGAAGGTGTGATTGAATTCATCATTAGTGAACTCATTCGATTGTTTCATGGTTTTGGTGAACACATGTGGCAAGAAGAACCGGTGGAACTCACAGGCCACAAATTGGGAATTATCGGACTTGGTACAACTGGGAAAATGCTTGCTGACACGGCACTTGCCTTTGGGATGAAGGTCTTTTATCATAGCCGATCCCGAAAACCCGATTATGAGAAAAAAGGTGTTGAATATCTCGAACTAACTGAATTATTGAGCACAGTTGAAGTGGTTTCCACTCATCTACCAAAACATACTGTTGTTTTCGGTCAAAAAGAATTTGAAGAACTGGGAAATGGAAAAATCCTGATTAACACTTCTCTTGAACCAACCTTTGAAATAGAGCCTTTCATTGAATGGATCAAAACGGAAAATAATTACGCCATTTTTGACAAGGTGGCTATGGGATCACAATTTGAACGGTTAAAAGATTTAGAGGGTGTGATTTATTCCAACAAGGTTTCGGGATGGACCAAACAGGCGAAAAAAAGACTTTCAGAGAAAGTAATCAAGAATATTGAAACATTTTTAAGCAACTCCTAATTAGTAGAGGCTTCTGTATAACTTGGAAACGTGAATCAAAGGGACAGGATCCTTGATTAAGGAGTCTTTTCCTATGAAAAAGTGAAGTTTTTCCGTAGGAAAATACTTCAAGGTTAAACTTGTTTAACCAGGTATCCAGGGCCCCCTCCCTTTGATTTTTTTCAGATAAATGAACAATAAAATTTTTCAATTATAGCTTTAAAAATTATATTAAAAAATTCCCATTCTCATATATTAACTCACCGTCAGCAAATACTTGTCCGTCTGTTTGCATATCACAGATCATATCCCAATGAATCGCTGACTCGTTCCCCCCTCCACTTTCAGGTGATGCCGCCCCCACAGCAAGATGAATGGTTCCGCCTATTTTTTCATCAAACAATATGTTTTTCGTAAATTTATTTATACCGTAATTAGTTCCAAAAGCGATCTCTCCAATATATCTGGATCCCTCATCAGTGTCCAGCATGGTAATCAGATAGTTTTCTCCTTTTTCTGCAGACGCTTGAATCACTTTTCCGTTTTTGAATACCAATTCAACATTCTCAACTTCCCGTCCGTTAAATATTGCCGGGTAAGAAAATTTGATACGACCATTCGCACTGGTTCTATTTGGTGTGGTAAAGAGTTCCCCATCTGGAAAATTTCCCGTTGAACCATCACAGTTGACCCAATTTCTCCCTTCCACAGACATGATTAAATCAGCCGTTGAAGAAGAAAAACGCAGTTCTTTTTTTGTGTTTAAAATCTTTCTTAGCCTTTCTTGTTCTTTGGATAATTTTTCCCATTCTGAAACAGGATTCTGAGTATCCAACTTACAGGCACTAAAAATAAAATCTTCATATTCATCTAACGACATTTCGGCATTTTGGGCATAAGCCTGTGTAGCAAAAATCGTTCCACACCACTTCAGCTTTTTCTCAGCTACATTTTTCATGAACTCTGAAAATAATTCTCCTTGTGCCTCCATATTGACTGAAATTTTCTGAGGATCCACATTAGTAAGGGATTTGGTATTCTCTTCACCCCAAATATACAAGGAAGCATCATATTGATTAAAAATTATTCGTTCAATCGGACTGATGTACGTTAACTGATCATGGTTCCCATACTTGTACAGTAATTCTTTCATACTTTCCATGGTTATTCTCGCCTCAGGAAAAGCGCCAATTTTCAAAGCCTCTTTATAAAGTTCTTTAATCAACGGGGCACTACACATATTCGCTTCAATTAGCAATTTATCACCTTTTTGCAATTTCAACGCATATTGAACCAGTATTTCAGCCATTTTGTTTAATCTTTGATCTGTCATTCCCAACCTCCGAAAAATTAAGCCTTAGGTTTATTATCTTCTCGTTATGCTTGCTATCGTTCCATTTAAGTTTGTTACATTTATAGATTATACCATTAAAAAAACCTTAGTCACAAAAAGCCTTTTTGCAGATGAAATCTTGTTTGTGATGGGTCTATAACGTTGCTCGCTTATCACGTATATTCCTCAAAAAAAGAATACCGAATCAACTCAAAAAATAATGAAATGTTGAACTATTTCTTTGATTCTCAGACAGAATACTGACTAATCCCCGTCACCCTTGAAATCTGAAGCACAGCCAGCCCTTTATCCAATAAATATTGGATGCACACTCATTTTTGTTCTCGATCAAAATCCCGAATATGCTTAGAAGAATGGACAGCAAACAGAACCGTCCCTCTCTGCTTTCTCTCTGCTTTTGGATGCACACTCGCTTTTGTGCTATAGTACAAAGAGAAACAAATACAAACAGATAAGAAAAGAGGTATGCTTTTGGGACGACTTCAAATACTTAAAAAAGTAGCCGAAAGAGCTTTGCTTGATTATGATATAGAATACAAAGAAATAGAATTTCTTGTTGAAGAAACAAACGTCTTTTTTAAAATAAAAGCTTCTGATGAAACTCAATATGCCTTAAAAATATTCCAGGAAGAGTCAACGGATCTCAATGACAATAAAGCCGAAATCTTTTTTCTAAGTAACTTAAAGAACATTGAAACCCCCGTTGTGATACTGAATAAATACAGTGAAGGCATTACAATTGTTGACTCGGAACTGACAGAAATTCCGAAACGAGTCGCTGTGTATTCTTGGCTACAAGGAGAAGATTTTGACGGGAAAGAAACCCCGGATAATTTTCAAAAACTTGGAAGATTGGCCGCACAGCTGCATGTTCAAACTGCTGAATTCACAATACCCAAAACGATCCACCCAAAAAAATGGGATAAAGTCTTTTATTATCCCGATGAAAAAGCGGTTTATAAACAGGAGAAATACAGAAAAAATATCACAGAACAAACCATTGAAATAATGGATAAAATCATACCGATATTGAATGAAAAACTTGCCAATCTTTACAATGGCCAACAACCTCAACTGATCCATGCAGATTTAAATCCATGGAATGTAAAAATTTATAACGACAAACTCAGAGTTCTGGACTTTGAGGAAGCCATGTTTGGGCTTCCCATTCATGACTTGGCCATTATCTTTTTTTATTATAAAAACGATAAGAATTTTAATTATGAAGAAGTCAAAGCCAATGTGATCAAGGGCTACAATGAAGTTTTTCCTGAACGAGTCTTTGATGATGAAACACTTGATATGCTGATGATTGCAAGAAGAGTCAATTTCTTGAATTATTCCCTTTATCTTGAAGATGCTCCGGAAGAATACATGAAAAGAAGCACGAACCTCATCCGATCTTATTTATTAACCTTATAGAAGCAACGGGGACGGTTCTGTTTGCCGCTTCCCGAATTTTTCCACCCTTATGGGTTTACCTCAAACCATCCCTGCTGCTTACTCTTAGGAGAAATAGTCATAACTTAAGTGCCTAGAGCACTTCGAAAGGAATGATATTAACAATGCGCAATAATATTCTCTTTAAAAACATCAAAGACATCACCCCCAAAACCAAGGCAAAACATGACCCATATGCATACACCAAATACGAAGTAACTCCAAGGGGAGAATTCGATCAGTGTTATGTCGCCATGTATTCCATTCCGCCCCAAAAAGCAAACTATCCCCTTCATGCTCATATGAACAATACGGAAGTCTTTTACATCATCAGCGGTGAAGGAATGATGGAAACACCGGAAGGACCTCAAAAAATAACTCCGGGAGACTTTATCATCTGTCCCCCTGGTGACCAATCCGCCCATAAGATCATCAATACATCAGAAACACAGCCACTTGTCTACATCGATTTCGACACCACCCATTCTCCTGACATTGTCCATTATCCTGATTCAGATAAAATAGGCATCATTATTCACAATAGCGATAACTTCTTCTTTAAAAACAATAGTGAAGTGGATTATTACGAAGGGGAGTAAATATTGAAAAGAAAAGCAATAGTATTCCTGAAGCAATGGGGACGGTTCTGTTTGTTGCTTCTAGGGAAGCAACAAACAGAACCGTCCCCATTGCTTTTTTGTAGGGAAGCAACAAACAGAACCGTCCCCATTGCTTTTTTGTTGAAAAATGACTATTCTGATTTGGCGATTCTAAAGCCTCCCACATAATCTAATTGAAGGGGTGTTGACCAGAGGTTGTTCATTTCAATAAATCGAGCACAAACCGTTGAGTTATAATCATTCCAGTCAAATCCGCCTCCCCGGGCAACATGGGGATTCTCTTGTCCATCCTCACCGGGATGATAAGGGCATGTTTCACTACCTGGAGAATACTCACGATATACATCTGATGTCCATTCAATGGCATTACCGGACATGTCATAGGTCCCCACTTCATTGGGGAGTTTTCCCCCAACCGGTTGAGGCATACGATTACTGTTATCTTCAAACCAGCCATAATCTTCGCGACAATTGTCATCAGACGTACCGGCCCACTGATTGCCGTTATCCACCCTGTTTTGCCCTCCTCTAGCGGTATATTCCCATTCCGCTTCAGTTGGCAGTCTGTATCCTGGATTTGGGGGATAATCGTTTAAAATGTAGGTTTGTTTATCTTCATCCCATTCATACGCCGGATACATACCATTTATCTCAGAAAGCCAATTACAATATTCAACCGCACCAAACCAAGTCACATTGATCACCGGCATCTGACCATAATCGTAAACCGTTCCCTGATGGTCACCTTTCAGATCCCATCCCCATCCGGGTGAATAAACAATACCTGTTTGCTCGAAATAACGTTCATCGATGATCTTACGACCGTTTAAATAGCCCCAACGATCTTCATCATTGTATTCTACTCCTGCACTGTTTAAAAATTGTACATACTGTTCATTGGTAACCTCATATTTTCCAATCGAAAAATCCCAGACAAGTGCTACTTCATGCACCGGTTTCTCATTAGGTTCGCCATCATCAAAGGTATCACCCATTGTGAAAATGCTCCCTTCGATCGGGACTGTTTCAGGAATAAAGCCAAAGAGTGCCTCTAAATCAGCCTCATAACCAACCATTTGGAAATCATAATCTTTATTACTACTTAATGCCGCTTCCATTGGATAAAATTGGCCTCCCCAATACCACCCCAGGAATATCCACTGAGGTTCTTCTCTCGCATGCAGGGGAACCAGAGCAGTTTCAACCGCTATAATTGTATCCTCATCTTTCCACCCTTGGTCATCTATTTGAATATCTCCACCTTTCGCAGGATTCGCCCTTACAATCAAGTTATATTCATCCAACGGTTCAACCGGTTCGAAAAGGGCCGTTAATAACTTATCCTGTTCCACTATTACCCAAATCTGACTCTCCACACTGACCAATCCTGTATCTTCTACCCAGCCTTCAAAAGTATAGCCTTCGTTTTCAACTGCTTCCAGTGCTACTTGGGTCCCCTCTTCTACTGTTTTGCTTGCTTTTTCCGTCAATTCTCCATCGTCTATTTTTACCCTTCCTCCGTTGTTTGGACTTGATTCAGCCGTTATTGTATGCTCACGACAAAATTGAGCTTCTATGCGTGTATTTGATGCATCTACAATAAATTCCCAGTGAGGGTCATTCCCATAATAAAGCGGTTGAGGTTCTGTAGCATCTGTGTAGTACCACCCTACAAATCTCCAGCCTTCTTCTGCCCTGGCATCTAAGCTTAGTTGATCGCCTATTTTTGTCATGACGCGCTCTTCATCTTTCCATCCACCGTTTCCTACTTGTATATCTCCGCCTTCCGGAGGCAGTGCCAAGACCACCGTTTCATAGACTGCTATTGCTTCAAAAAGCGCTTTGAAGTCTTTATCTTCGTTGACTGTCACCGAATATGGACTCTCTACACTGACCAATCCTGTATCATCTACCCAGCCTTCAAAAGTATAGTCGTCGTTTTCAACTGCTTCCAGCTCTACTTGGGTCCCCTCTGCTACTGTTTTGCTTGCTTTTTCCGTTAATTCTCCATCGTCTATTTTTACCTTTCCTCCGTTGTTTGGACTTGATTCGACGGTTATCGTAGGCATATATATAAATTCTGCCCTTATTGTAATATCCGTTCCTTCCATTGTGTAAAAATAAACGTCATCCGTACTGATTGCATCCGATGGATATTGCCAATTATCATAGAACCAGCCTATGAATTGCCATCCTTCCGCCTCTCTTGCCCGTAATTCTACAGGATCCCCTTCTTTATATTGTTTGTTATCCTCATCTTTCCATCCACGATCTTCTAATTCTATGTCTCCGCCTTCAGCCGGATTTGCAAATACTCTTAATAAAAATTCTTCTGGTTGCGGCTCAAAAAGCGCTTTGAAATCTTTGTCTTCGTTGACCGTTACGGAATATTGACTCTCTACACTAACCAATCCTGTATCATCTACCCAGCCTTCAAAAGTATAGTCGTCGTTTTCAACTGCTTCCAGCTCTACTTGGGTCCCCTCTGCTACTGTTTTGCTTGCTTTTTCCGTTAATTCTCCATCGTCTATCTTTACTTTTCCCCCGTTGTTTGGACTTGACTCGACCGTTAAATCATACTCTCGTATAAATGAGGCTTCTACAATTGTATTTGATGCCTCTACAAAAAAATCCCAATGCGGATCATTTCCAAAAAATACAGGTTGTAAATGATTCGCATCTGTGTAGTACCAACCGCCAAAACTCCAACCTTCTTCTGCCCTGGCATCTAAGCTTAGTTGATCGCCTATTTTTGTCATGATGCGCTCTTCATCTTTCCATCCACCGTTTCCTACTTGTATATCTCCGCCTTCCTTTGGCTCCGCCAAGACCACCGTTTCATAGACTGCTATTGCTTCAAAAAGCGCTTTGAAATCTTTGTCTTCGTTGACCGTTACGGAATATTGACTCTCTACACTGACTAATCCTGTATCTTCTACCCAGCCTTCAAAAGTAAAACCTTCGTTTTCAACTGCATTCAGTTCCACTTGGGTCCCCTCTGCTACTGTCTTGCTCGCTTTTTCCGTTAATTCTCCATCGTCTATCTTTACTTTTCCCCCGTTGTTTGGACTTGATTCAGCTGTTACTTGACATAATTGGGCAAATCCTGCAAATAACTCATGATTATAATCAGGCATCGTGTAGATAAATTCTTTTTCAAAAATCGGCACAAAATCACCTGTCAGATCATCTGTCTGATTCCAAATCATGAATTTCCAACCAACTGCTTCTCTAGCTTTCAACTGAACAGTTACACCTTCCGGAAGATTGATTTCATCTATATCTCTCCATCCTTGGTTGTTTATCTGGATATCTCCTCCAATTCCTGGTATTGCTTTAACTAAAAGTGTTCTTTCGGGCATCCCATAATTAAAATACCATTCTATTACCTCGGAAAAAGCATCATTATTATCAACAGCTCGAACACCAAAAGTATGAATATCAACTTCAATATCGTTCCATATGTAAAAAGTATTATCCGAGGGAACGATATCCTGCCAATTCCCCTCATCTTTCTTTATCTGATATTTTTTAATATCCCTTCCCTGCATTTCATCCGTACCACTCCATTCAAAGGTGGCGGAATTTTCATCAATTGATTCCCAGTTATCCGGTCCCGAAACTTTTTCAACTACCGGAGGTTGGTTTGGACTGAGGGAAAATAGCCATTCGATGATATTTGAAAGGCCTCCCCGATTATCTGTTCCTTGAACACTAAAAACATGTTCTCCCTCAGTATAGCCGGTCCAAGTAGCCTGTGTGTCAGCAATCGTTTCTTCAATTCCATCCTTTGATATCTTGTAGCTGTTAATATGACCATCTTGGTCCTGGCCCTGCCATTTAAAAACAGAAGTTGCTTCATGCATTTCTCCATTAGGACCCGATATCTTTTCAAGCGTTGGAAGACTATTTTCCTTTTCCAAATTCAAGTCAACAGTAATTGTCACTTCAGCTTCATCCGTGGCAATAATGGTATTATCATCAAAATTATTGTATGTTTTTATGGTATAAATATAAATTGAAATAGCTTGATTTTCATCAATACTGTCATTCAACGCCTGTAGGATTTCATTTGCCCCTTCTGAAGTCAAACTGTCAAAGGTTAAAACGGTTTCCCCACTCAAGTTAATGAGATGATTAAATAATAAATACCCATTTTCAAAAATTTCTGATAACTCAGGACTTTCACCTAAATCTGTGGTTGAAATATAGGTTTTACAGTCCAATGTTCCGCTTAAATTTTCCACCCGATACACTTGAGTGTATTGGAAATAGGTGACATCGATATTGTATTCATGAAATGAAGAAAAATCTTCAAAATGCATTACACCCAGAAAGGTGATCCTGGTTTCATTCAATATCTCCCGTTTTTGCCCAGGCATTTGTACATTCTCAAAAGGATTTTGAATAACCAAATCCTCTTTTATTTGTTCGACTTCGCCGATTAATTTGTCAGCCTCATCGGGCAAGGCCCCTAATTGACCTTCAAACAGGGCTTTCGTGGGTATCTCTCCGGGAATCTCCGGACTATCATTTTTTGACACACAACTAACAAACAATATAATCAACAATACAATTAAAAAACGGATCATTTGACGCTTGGTTTTTACTCCCATAATCAACACCTCCCGATGTTTTCTTGCCGGTCTAAGCAATACAATTCGATGATAAAATCAACGACTATAAAAGAAAGAACAGCAAGATAAACCTTCTCATATTAAGAAGAGAGAAGTAAACGAACTGTTGATGACATAAAAGAATCAGAACAAAGTGAGAAATACAGCTGAGATATCTGACTTTGTATTTATGAATAAGAATATTAAATAATACCACGATTTCGAGTAAAAAACAAAGAAAGAATCGTGTGGTTTCCTGAGTTTATCACGAGGTATAGCGGAAAGAAAGTAATAGCGTAAAAGTTGAAAACAAAAAATGCCAGATTGCCACCACGTTTGTGATAGGTGCAAGACTTTTTAAGAAAATAGACAAAAAAACTGAGGTAGACCCAAAAGAGTGGAGAAAATCGAGACTGATAAAATGCCATTGTTTTTTAACCGTGTAAACACCTCTGTCTCTATCACTTTTGTTTGAGCTGCTCTTTTTATAAGAACGGATATTTGCTTTTACTAACCATAAGAACCGTTTCAATGGTTCTTTATGACTTCCCTTCTTTAACGGAATCATGATAAAATGGTCAGACGGCGATAGTTTTAGTAAATGATTCAAATTGAGAGGTGAAAGTATTGCCCTATGCGATGGAATTATATTTTGATGAGCGATCAACTTTGTAAGTTATAAAAATTATTTTTAATAGGGGGTAGACAAGATGACAGAACAGGCATTAAAAGAACGTTTGTCAGCATTAAAAGAAAATAATTTTGAATTGGAAAACAAAGATGAAGCGAATGCCCTAACACAGCCGATGTTTGAGTTCATAGGAAGCACAGATCCCGGGTTGAGAGATCATTTAATATACGTTGCTTTTTATTATTTTATTGCAAAGTATCGGTATTATTCGAAGGAAAACATGAAAAAACATTTGAAAACAGCGTTGGACAATCATCACTTATTCTACGGTTTAGGTGAAAAAAATACCGACACAGTATTTACCAGAACATTTTCAGTGTTAGTTGTAGCTTTAATAGTCGAGGTTCATAATGTTGATCATTTTTTATCCAAGGAAGAAGTGATTGACGTTAAGAATAGATGTGTTGAATACTACTCAAAAGAAAAAGATCACAGAGGGTTTGTGCCTGGAAAAGGTTGGGCACATTCTGCGGCTCATGGTGCAGATTTGCTCGGCGGATTAGCCAATTCAAAGGCGTTAAATGCAGAAGACATCAAAGACATTTTAAACGGTATAAAAAATAAGATTGTGATAGACGAATATGCTTTCATTGATTTAGAAGACGAAAGAATGGTGACCCCTTTAATTAACCTTTTAAAGAGAGAAGATCTGGATAAATCATTATTAATCAACTGGATAAAGGAATTTGAAAACATAGAATACAACAATGAATTTCCCGGTGTTTTGAGAATTTCTCATAATGTCTGTGGACTATTAAAAGGATTATACTTTAGGATTATTTTTAATCAGTTGGATGAAAGTTTATTGCCGGTGATTCAAGAAGCTTATTACCATAATACCAGATTTAAAGATAGATAGAAGTTTCGGGGGAGGATAAAAGATGTTAGATAAAATACTAAATACTGAACTCGAATATCTGAAGAGGTATTCAAGTTATGAAGAAGAAGAGAAGCTGATGAGATTTCGTGACTCTAAAATCCCTGATATGTAAACACATAATAGTACTGTACTGACGAAAGAAGTAACCATTGATGAACTGAAAGCAATGATTGAAAGTGAAATGGAAATAATAAAAAAGGAAAAGCAGCCTTTTCTGATGATTCAATTTGACTTTGAAGTTACAGATGCATTCATCAATCAACTTGATTATGACTTTGAAGTTGTAAAGTATGATTACTACGGAATAGAAACCATAGACTATTCAAAAATCAAAAGTAGAAATGCCAAAATCGTTAAAGCATTAGACCAAAACACGATGAAAGATGGTGTCATTGTAGATATAGAGGCTAACACACCTCATATGGGACTAGACTTTGCTATTAGGCGGATACTAAGAAAAAAGGAAGCCTATGAAGATGAGTCCAGTCATTTAGATTTATACGTAGTTTATGAAGACGATAGACCAATAGGAAACTGTGAGTATTTTCTTAATCAGGACATTGTTAAGATTGAAGAATTTGATATTATTGAATCCCATCAAAGAAAAGGTTATGGATCTTCAGTATTAAAGAGATTGCTGAAACAAGCATTAGATGACGGCATAGAGTTTGCCTATTTAATTACAGAAAGTGCGGATACTGCAAAAGAAAACAACAGGGACGGTTCTTTCTGCTGAGATGTGATATACTTATTTCGTAGACTTTTTATTCAGAGGGGATGAGACGGATGCCAAGAACGAGAAGGGTGAAGAGTGAAACAGGGATCTATCACGTGGTGTTGAGGGGGATCAACAAGCAGACCATCTTTGAGGATGGGG
>Ga0209607_1003785_pt1 | contig 11483 bp, 12 predicted proteins | sample AD_UKC117_MetaG_FD_184413 | JGI IMG/M metagenome (GOLD analysis project Ga0209607, IMG submission 184413) | Active sludge microbial communities of municipal wastewater-treating anaerobic digesters from Hong Kong - AD_UKC117_MetaG (SPAdes)... | ecosystem: Engineered > Bioreactor > Anaerobic >... | reverse complement strand
ACCCACTCCGGCTCTTATACCCACGCGGGGCCCGAGATTGGGGTCGCCTCGACGAAGGCCTTTACCGCGCAAGTCACCGTCCTGGCCCTGATGGCCCTGAGCATGGCCCGGGTACGCCGCTCCCTGACCAAAGCCCGCTTTGAAAAGCTGGTCGCCGCCCTGGCCGCTATCCCTGCCAAAATGGAAGAAACCCTGCAAATGAGCGACTTCATCCGCGAATTCGCCGGCATCTTCACCTACGCCCGCAATTTCATCTACCTGGGCCGGGGCTACAACTACCCTGTGGCGCTGGAAGGTGCCCTCAAACTCAAAGAAATCTCATACATCCATGCCGAGGGGTATCCCGCCGCCGAGATGAAGCATGGTCCCATTGCCCTCATAGACCAGGAAATGCCCGTAGTGGTGGTAGCCCCCAACAACAAAACCATGTACGATAAAGTAGTTAGCAACATCCACGAAATCAAGGCCCGTCAGGGCCGGGTAGTAGCTATTGTAACGTGCGGGGATACGGTCATCCGGGAATTGGCCGACTACTCCATAGAAATCCCCGACGCCGAAGAATGTTTCGTCCCCCTGCTGGCCGTCATCCCCCTCCAACTCCTGGCCTACTACATAGCCACCATCAAAGGCTGTAACGTAGACCAACCCCGGAATTTAGCCAAGTCAGTAACGGTGGAGTGAAGGGGGGGGGGTGCCGCTGCCGGGTGAGGGGGCTGCGGGTGAGGGCTGCCAGCGCGGGCATCTTCCAGCGTGGGCATCTTCAAGCTGCCGCGCCACCTTGATTTTGCCAATTTACAAATATCAGTTAATCAAGTAATTAACTTTTTGCTGATTAAAAGTGGCGCGGCAGCTTGAAGATGCCCGCGCCACACTTCGTCCTCACACATCGTCCTTACTCCTCTAAAGACCTTATGGAATCCTGAAGTTCTATAAGGTCTTTTTTGTACGCGTTTTTTTGAGACCAGACTACCCAGAGAATGACGAACGGAACGAGCGTTACAAGCAATATTCCCGTAACCAGCAATATTTTTGGTTCAAAAACCATTTCGTTAAAGGAACCATAAATACGCAATTGGGAGTACAAAACGGCCAACAATAGCCCCAGAGGGATGGTAAACATACTCCAAATAAGCTCAAAACGCAGGACCCCGGTAACCCTTTTATAATACCTTATGAGCACCGCCCGGGTATTATCAGTAAATACGGGATCTTTCTTCATTTTGTTGTAATACATACCGCTGTACAATAAATTCATCGTAAGCAGCAAGAAAAAAGATACGATAAGAAGAAGTATCTGTGAGTCCTCTAAATGAAAGAGACATAAGACAATAAGACCTGACATGAAAAAGGCATTCCAATACAGGCCTATCCGGAATGTTCTTTTGAGTCGTTCCAATAACAATCCCGTACTCTTTTTGTTAAATTTTTCGATCCTTTGGGTTGCTTCTTTTTCCAGTTCCTTCTCAAAGGTATTCCATGATTCCAGTAAATGGTCCATTATTTATCCTCCCTAATAATTGATTTAAGTTGTTCTTTGATACGATGCAGTTTGACGGCTGTATTTCCGACCGATATTCCCATCATATCGGCAATCTCCTTATTGGCATAACCGTCCAGATGTAAAGTGATTATCATGCGGTCTGTTTTCCCGAGACTTTTGATGGCCTGTATTAGGGCAGACCTCAGAAGATTTTCGTTGACAGGATCTCCGGATAGTTGATAAGCATATTCTTGAGATATCTCTTTGTCCTTGTGGGGAGCAGCTTTTATAATGTTTTTGCGCCTAAATACAAGTGCTGTGTTAAGACTTACTTTGTAGATCCAGGTAGATACTTTTGATTCGTTCCGGAAGGATGGGTATGACCTCCAGCACTGGAAAATTATTTCTTGAAAAAGGTCTTCTTTATCACATTCATTATCTGTATACAAGGCAACGATCTTATGAATGATCCTTTGATGTTGGTTTATGACAGATAAAAAAACATCTTCCCGTACCATGTTTGACATATTTTACTCGATTGGTTCTGCATTATTAGTATCAATAAAAGCACAATTATTACAAAAAATGCTTCAAATGACCACTGGTGGGGCTCAAAACCTCCGGAATCAAAACCCGTCATAGTCTAAATACTCTTCAACCTTGTAGTAGTGGGGCTCAAAACCTCCGGAATCAAAACCACCGGAATATTTCCGAACCGGACTATCAAAGGCAGCCTGCACTGTGAAAAGGAGAAGCTTGTATTAATCAACGGGCTGCCCACAGAGTGCTCACATGTTTTCCATCGAAAATCCTTTTAACTCAACCTTATAAATTGAGAGTTCTTTTTTGATGGTTTTGATTTTTTCTTCCAGTATTTTCAGATTTATCTTTTCAGGATTGCGCTTTATTTCAGCAACAAGGGCTTTCTTATCCAGTTTATTGAGTGCAATCAGATCAATTTCGTTCTGACCTTTTTTGTCCCAATACTTTCCAATATGGGTTACTCGTTCACTTTCGGCTACTTTGTCACGAAAGTATTTCTCTAAGCTCAATCCACTATATTGTTCATAGTTTATTGATATGTACTCCCTTAACAAATCGTACTTGCCCATTTCCAACAAGGATTGATTGGGGAAAATAAAGCGAAACCAAAAACTTAAATAATTATCGTTAAGGCTCCATCTGGTTTTTCTGCTTTCTGGCTTTGAAAACAATGGTTTATTTTTGGTGATCAATGAGAATGTTTTTTCCAGATTGACAAGATAGGCTCCGGTATTTTTCTCAATAATGGAATCTATTTCTCCTTGCGTGGTTTTACCAGATGCAATTAACTGAAGTATGGAAAAATAGGTGCCGTATTCTTTGCCGAATTCTGACACCAGCAAATCTTTTCCTTCTCCCAGAAATGGAGAATCGGGGCGTGTAACAAAATCCAGCATTTGATGAACTGAAGTTCCGCCGGCTTCCATCAAGAGGGTAATATACTTTGCCACGCCGCCGGTAAGAGTATACAGACAGAGTAAATCTTCCGGTGTAAAGTTTGGGTTATAATCACCGAGGATTTCTTTAATAACGCTTACAGAAAAAGGCTGTAGGACGATTTTGGAAGTTAGCCGGCCGAATAAAGGTTCTTTTTTATCTTCAAACAGTTTCTTCATTATGGAATAGATGGAACCGCAAGCGATAAAGTTGATTTTCGCCTCATCTTTATACTGGTCCCACAGATTTTGAATATCGCTGAAAATGGAAGCATTGACCTTATCAAATTCCTGGAATTCATCAATGATGAGCGTGTAGTGTTCTTTTGTGGCATAAATCATTAATTGCTCAAAAAGATCACGAAACTGCGTAATGGTACCGAAGATACGCATTCCCAATACTTTTTCCGCATCGCTCTGATATTGAGCACATAACATAGCTTCGTTTTTACGGGAAACGAACAAATAAAGATATTTTTCTTTTTTATATGATTCCAGTAATAAGGCTGTTTTTCCTATCCGGCGACGTCCAACCAATACTGTGAAACAGGCACTTTTTTTTGATTGCTCCAAATTGCTGTGGAGCAACTTCATTTCTTTCTCTCTGTCGTAAAATTTCATAAATATATTTTTGTAATGGTTGTTAATATAATGACTGTTACAAAAATATATATTTTTTTGATAAACTACAAAAAGAACTCCCAGAACGCATCCAACAGAAAATTCTTTTTGGACATAGCAAACTTTTCCCGGATTCGGAAAGCCCGTAATCCCGGGCTCCTGGACGGGGTAAGGCAGCTGCCGCCAACCATCGACCCGGATGGGAGCTTGCCGTGGAAGCGGTCTGGTGATGGCTCAAATTTGGTGGATACAGGCATTTTATGTGAATAAATTTGATGGGGGAGATATGTGATGATAGCGCTGTGTGGGATGTTAGCGCTGTGTGTGATGTTAGCCCTGTGTGTGATGTTGGCGCTGTGTGGGTCCCGGCCATAGCTGATAATATCGCTCAAAGGGTACCGCAAATAACGCTGGAAAGAGTACCGGGCATAGCGTTCCAATAGGTACCGGCGTAACGATCCAAAGGACACCGGGCGTAACGATCCAAAGGATACCTGCGTAACGATCCAAAGAATACCGGGACTCGATTCTGGCGAATAATGGTCCAACGTTTTGGAGGATACCGGGCCAAGATACAGGCGGATAATGGTCTAACGTTTTGGAGGATACCGGGCCAAGATACAGGCGGATAATGGTCCAACGTTTTGGAGGATACCGGGCCTCGATTCTGGCGAATAACTTGGTGGCGTTCTCAATTCATATGATAAATGCATCGGGCAGACGCTGCTACTAAAGGGTTGCTAAAGGGTTGCTAAAGAGTTGCTAATGGGTTGCTGCATCTTCAGAAGACTGCCACTATATGACGCTGCCACCAAAGAAAAGGGAAGCCTCGGCTTACATAAAAAGCTTCCCGTTCTTTAGGTGGCAGTGGCCGTTTGAATTGGAAGACCCACACACACCAGGCGCACTTTACCCCCGATTTCGCACCTGGTGGGGCCCAAAACCAGCCCACCAGGCGCACTTTTGCCGGGTTTTCGCACCTGGTGCTAACGTCAGACTCGGCAAAGATTTTGTAAAGAGCTTTGAATGAGGCGATTGTGAAAAATTCACATTCTTTGACAATTACCACCAGGCGCACTTTACCCCCGATTTCGTACCTGGTGGGGCCCAAAACCAGCCCACCAGGCGCACTTTTGCCGGGTTTTCGCACCTGGTGCTAACGTCAGACTCGGCAAAGATTTTGTAAGGTGCTTTGAATGAGATATTTGTGAAAATCTGCATTTTTTGACAAGGAGCACCAGGCGCACTTTTGCCGGGTTTTCGTACCTGGTGGGGCCCAAAACCTCCGGAATCAAAACCCCGAAGATTTCCGAACCGGTCTATTAAAGGCAGCCTGCACATTGATAAGGGGAAGCTCGATTCTCAGAGTGCAATGGTGCAGCTGCCACCAAACAGCATTGTACAACCATTATTCTATGTTCCGTCAACCCACTGTGGATGATGATACATGGGATGAGATACAAAATACAGCATAGAGAGGGACTGATTTTATATTATTTTCGAACCCAAAATTCTTTTTACTGATGCGTATGGAGTATGGCGACTTATATTTATTCGCAAAAATTCCTAAACTTCTTGAACGATTTTGTTGTCCTTTCTTAACTTCTACAGGGATAACGCTATCCTGTATTTGAAGTACAAAATCAATTTCTGCTTTTCCCTCGCTTTGCCAATAGAATAAATCATACCCTTTATTTGCAAAAGCCTGTGCTACATAATTCTCAGCCATTGAACCAAGAAAAATATTATGCACCTCGATGGGAGACAGCATAGTTTGTAAGGGGATTCTGGAGTGTAAGGTGAGAATCCCAATATCGGCCATATACAATTTGAAGTTCGATAAATCTGCATAAGCATTTATTGGAATAAACCCATGTTCTAATCGTTGGCACTTTAGGACTATACCTGCAAATTGAAGCCAGTCGATGGCTTCTCCGAAAATTGTCGCAGTGCCCCCCCGTTGTACTGTTTTATACTGAAATTTTCTGTTCTCCTTTGCCAATTGTGCCGGAATTGAATTGTAACAGGCTCTGATCTTCACACTTGTTGCCGAGGTGGTATATTTTGACATATCTGCAATGTATTGTTGCATGATATCGTTCTGAATCAATTGAACATTGTTATAGCTTCCTGTCTCAATAAATGAAGATACTGCCGCCGGCATTCCCCCCACGATCATATATTGCTGGTGATATTGTAATGCTATATCATGCAACGCATTAGGCATTGCCAGATCTTCGTCAAAATGGGCCTTGATTTCTTCTGACAATTTTTCCCTGTCCATAGCCCATAAGAATTCCTCAAAATCCATTGGGTACATATTCATTTGCTGAACCTTACCTACAGGGAATGAGTGTTTATTCCTATTGATTGAAACGCCCAGTAATGATCCGGCCGCTATAACGTGTTGTTCCGGTGCCTGTTCGCAAAAATATTTCAGCGAGGTCAATGCCTGCTCGCAGGCTTGTATCTCATCAAAGAAAATCAATGTATTTCCAGCTTTCACGTTAACTCCTTTTGCTGCTTCCAGGTATTGAATTATTTTGTCAGGTGATAATTCGGTTTCCAAAAATTTGCAAAAGATGTCTTCTATTTCCAGATTCAGATAGAGCAAATGTTCATATTGTTCTTTGCCAAATTTTTTAATGATATAAGTTTTACCTACCTGGCGTGCCCCATTTATAATTAAAGGCATTCTTTTAGGATTGGTTTTCCATTCAGAGAGAAATTTGCTTATTTTTCTTTTCATTGATTTACTTTTAATTGAAATAACACCACTCAAAGGTAACATTAAGTTCTAATTAATCAAAATTATTTAATTATTATGAACATAATGATCATTTTTAAGGCTGCTTCCACCGACCACCTACCCGGATGGAAGCTTGTTGTGGAACCAGTCTTGAGATGGCTCGAATTTGGTGGATACTGGCATTTTGGATAAATAAATTTGGTGGGGGAGCTATGTAATGATAGCACTGTGTGAGATGTTAGCCCTATGTGGGATGTTAGCCCTATGTGGGTCCCGGCCGTAGCTGATAATATCGCTCAAAGGGTACCGCAAATAACGCTGGAAAGATTACCGGGCATAGCGTTCCAATAGGTATCGGCGTAACGATACAAAGGATACCGGGCGTAACGATCTAAAGGATACCGGGCCTCGATTCTGGCGGATAATGGTCCAACGTTTTGGAGGATACCGGGCCTCGATTCTGGCGGATAATGGTCCAACGTTTTGGAGCATACTAGGCCTCGATTCTGGCGGATAACTTGGTGGCGTTCTCAATTCATATGATAAATGCATCGGGCAGACGCTGCTACTAAAGGGTTGCTAAAGGGTTGCTAAAGAGTTGCTAAAGAGTTGCTAAAGGGTTGCTGCATTTTCAGAAGACTGTCACTATATGATGCTGCCACCATAAGAAAAGGGAAGCCTCGGCTTACATAAAAAGCTTCCCGTTCTTTAGGTGGCAGTGGCCGCCTGAATGAGACCAAACTGCTTCCCCGGACATTATTCGAACAACAACCCTTCCGTTTCAGTTCGCAGCGGCCTTCAGTTCGCACGGGCCCTCTGAATGGAAACACCCACAATAAATTGGAAGCCACATACCCACCAGGCGCACTTTTGCCGAGTTTTCGCACCTGGTGGGGCCCAAAACCAGCCCACCAGGCGCACTTTTGGCGGGTTTTCGCACCTGGTGCTAACGTCAGACTCGGCAAAGACTTCGTAAGGTGCTTTTGATGAGGCAATTGTGAAAATTCACATTCTTTGACAATTACCACCAGGTGCACTTTACCCCCGATATCGCACCTGGTGGGGCTCAAAACCAGCCTACCAGGCGCACTTTTGGCGGGTTTTCGCACCTGGTGCTAACGTCAGACTCGGCAAAGACTTCGTAAGGTGCTTTTGATGAGGCAATTGTGAAAATTCACATTCTTTGACAATTACCACCAGGCGCACTTTACCCCCGATATCGTACTTAGTGGATATTTGTTGGTCAGGCATTTATGGGCTGCTGTTATTGTGTGTAGTTAAAGAAATACAAAAATATTTGCACAATTTGAAAATATGTACCAAATTTGTACCGAAATAGTACATATTTATATGTTGTTATGTTGGTAGTTAGTTCGAAAGAATTTCGTGATAACCAGAAAAATTATCTGGATAAAATAGATGAAGGCATAGAGATTTTACTTCATAGAGGCAAGAATAAGGCTTATCGTATTATTCCTGTTACAGAAGATGATACACTCATGTCAAAAGAAGACTTTTTTGCAAAGATTGACAAATCTATTGCAGAAGCACGTGATGGAAACCTGGAAACTTACGATACAGTCGAATCCCTAAAGAACTTTCTTGAAAAGCTTTGATATGTTTAAGATTTCTTTTACCGGTCAGGCAAAGAAAGATCTGAAAAAATTAAAAGACAACGAACCCTTCGCTTTCAAAAAGCTATCTAAGTTACTACTGGAACTCACAGAACATCCAATGACCGGTACAGGTAAACCAAAACCACTTGGAGGAGATAGAGCAGGACAGTGGTCAAGGAGGATCACGGATAAACATCGTTTAGTTTATCTGATTGAAGAAGAAATGGTCAACGTATTGATATTATCCTCCTACGGCCATTATAACGACAAGTAAATATCATTAAGAACACATGATCACTTAAGGTGTTTGATGATAGCACTGGATGGGTACCGGCTATAGCACTCTAAAGGATACCGGCGTAACGCTCCAATAGGTACCGGCGTAACGATACAAAGGATATCGGGCCACGATTCTGGTGTTTAACTTGGTGGCGTTCTCAATTCATATGATAAATGCATCGGGCAGACGCTGCTACTAAAGGGTTGCTAAAGGGTTGCTGCATCTTCAGGAGACTGCTACTATATGACGTTGCCACCATAAGATAAGGGAAGCCTCGGCTTACATAAAAAGCTTCCCGTTCTTTGGGTGGCAGTGGCCGTTTGAATTGGAAGACCCACACACACCAGGCGCACTTTTGCCGGGTTTTCGCACCTGGTGGGGCCCAAAACCAGCCCACCAGGCGCACTTTTGGCGGGTTTTCGCACCTGGTGCTAACGTCAGACTCGGCAAGGATTTCATAAGATACTTTGGATGAGGCGATTGTGAAAATTCACATTTTTTGACAAGGAGCACCAGGCGCACTTTACCCCCGATATCGTACCTGGTGGGGCTCAAAACCAGCCCACCAGGCGCACTTTTGCCGGGTTTTCGCACCTGGTGCTTTCGTCAGACTCGGCAAAGATTTTGTAAAGTGCTCTGAATGAGATATTTGTAAAAATCTGCATTTTTTGACAAGGAGCACCAGGCGCACTTTACCCCCGATTTCGTACCTGGTGGGGCCCAAAACCAGCCCACCAGGCGCACTTTTGCCGGGTTTTCGCACTTGGTGGATATTTTGTACCTTAGTGTCGCCATTATTTACTAAGTGTGGCATCATGTCGGATCATTACGGGCCACGTTTCAGTAATCGACAAGTGATTAATTAAAACTTTATAATCATGATAATCAGGGCTACTGCAAAACTTCACAACATATCCCGGCTTAACCCCATTCGCAACGAGTCTGTAATTCCGGGACCCTTGCCCGGAGAATGGTACGCCTCGTTGGTCTCGACCGGCTGGAAAAGAGGAGCAGCCATATACTTTGTTCATAACCCCAGTATGTTAATGGTTATTGTATTAGGCAAATCCATAAAAAAAGCAATGGTAGAAATGCCGGACAGAGTTCGGGCATTACTTGAAAGAAATGGATTTTCAGCACTGACCCGTGCGTTTGAACTGGATACTCCGTATGAAATTTTCGCGACAAACAACCGGAATGTATTATCCAATATGAACCAAATGAAATATAGTCTTGAATACAGCCTGGCAATGGAGGAAGAGCTTGGTCCGACTGAGATCGCCCGGATTGAAGACCTGTATTTGGATTACCTTATGGGCGGAAAGATTGCCGGAGAGGAAAATTATATCAGGCCTGTGGATCAGCTCCGGAAATTGATGCGGCTGGACATCGGTTAGAAGCATACAATCAATTGGAATTAAGATCCAAAATTGTATATTTGTCTGGCGTCTTTTTGCATCTTCAAGCTGATGCGCCACCTCGTGTCAATAAGTTAATATATATTTAATAATCAGGCTTATGAAAATTCTTAAAACAAAAGTGGCGCGGTACCTTCAAGCTGCATTGCTTCTGTGCGCCGTTTGCATTCTGTTTGCCGGCTGCAGAAACCACAATATTGTTAAAACCAGCATTACGGACAAGGAAGGGTCTGTGTTGGTGATGGAATTTGATAAAAAGGCCGGTACGGCCACCTTTGTATTTGAAGGAGATACGATTCTCCTGACACAAGACACCATGGCCTCGGGCATCCGCTACAGCAATGATCATTTCGTTTACCTGGAATGGCAGGGTCATTGCACGCTGTGCAAAGACAGCCTGGTTGTATTTGATATTGAGTGAGATCCTGCTTCTGCTTCAGGCAATGCAGACCGGCAAGCGCACAGTGAAGGTTTGATATTGAGTGAGATCCTGCTTCTGCTTCAGGCAACGCAGACCGGCAAGCGTACAGTGAAGGTTTGATATTGAGTAAGATCCTGCTTGCTGCTTCAGGCAACGCAGACCGGCAAGCGTACAGTGAAGGTTTGATATTGAGTGAGATCCTGCTTCTGCTTCAGGCAACGCAGACCGGCAAGCGTACAGTGAAGGTTTGATATTGAGTGAGATCCTGCTTGCTGCTTGCGTGAGCGATCATGCTTACGGTTACGATCCGGTTCCGAATAAGGTTTCTGGTTAAGGTTCTTTATTAAGGTTCTTGGTTAAGGTTCTTGGTTAAGGTTCTGGTTAAGGTTCTTGGTTAAGGTTCTTGGTTAAGGTTCTTGGTTAAGGTTCGGTACAGTATGCACAGATATAAATGAAAAAGCTCCCTGACGGGGGCTTTTTTTCAAATGGAGTTTGACTGCGCCAGAGACACCACGTTAGTGCGCCCCAAATGGAGTTTGATGCGCCACAGACCTGCATGACTGCGCCACAGACCCGCAAAGGTGCGCCACAGACCCGCAAAGGTGCGCCACAGACCCGCAAAGGTGCGCCGCAGACACGCAAAGGTGCGCCACAGACCCGCATTACTGCGCCAGAAATGGATTTTGACTTCATTCCATCCTCAAAAAGGGGCCTAAATGAGGATGGAAGCTGGAAATTCGGGGTTCGGTCCTCAAAAAGGGGCCTAAATGAGGATGGATTGTGAAAAATCAACACTTTGTCCTCAAAAACAGCCCTAAATGAGGATGGAAGTAGAAACTTCGTTCTGTTGGTTAATTAATATCGTTTATTGGAGCGATATTCGGAAAATTTGTATCTCTTTATATACACAAAAACCATTGAAAAAATTATCCCGTTTCTTCCCGGGCTTAATATAATGCCCCGGGTACCCACTCGGCAATGCTCCGGGCCCAGCCTCGGCAAGCATCCATAAAAAATACATCGGGCTTTCAATTATTCCCACAGCAGTTTTTGAATTTTTTACCGCTTCCGCAGGGACATGGATCGTTTGGGTCCGGTTGATGTGTGAAAACAGGGTAAATGAAGGGCACCGGCCCATCAGCCCCGCCAGCACCACCAGCACCACCAGCACTGCCAGCACCAGCACCAGCACCAGCACCAGCCCCGCCAGCCCCACCGGAATAAGCCTCGGCATCAGCCCCGCCAGCACCAGCCCCGCCAGCACTGCCAGCCCCGCCAGCACCACCAGCCCCAGCCCCACCAGCCCCGCCACTACCACCCCCACCAGGCCTACCGGAATAAGCGGCGGGTTTGGAATTGCCACCGGGCATGTCGACTTTGTTCAGGGCCCCGGGCACATTGCCTTTAAGTGTCCATCGGG
>Ga0209607_1003781_pt1 | contig 11492 bp, 7 predicted proteins | sample AD_UKC117_MetaG_FD_184413 | JGI IMG/M metagenome (GOLD analysis project Ga0209607, IMG submission 184413) | Active sludge microbial communities of municipal wastewater-treating anaerobic digesters from Hong Kong - AD_UKC117_MetaG (SPAdes)... | ecosystem: Engineered > Bioreactor > Anaerobic >... | reverse complement strand
CGAAGAAGTCACTCGAAAAAAAGACGAAGAGGTTATTTCTCATATTCGTTCTTCAAATGTTGAGAGACTATACAGTTCCATAACTGAACACGATATATCCATGTGCGGATTTGGCCCGGTCAGTGCGTTGCTGTCGTCGGATTTAGGGGAAGCGAGAATTATCAAGCATGCCACCAGCGGGGTTATGACCGGTGATTATTCGCATGTGGTCGGCTATGTAGCCGCTATTATTGAAGGAAGTGATATGTGATGGAAACGGCACAGATGATTGGGCAAACGGATATCAGCTATTTTTTCCCTTTGCTCTCTCAAATCATCAATCAGTGGTATTTTTCGATCCCCATAGCTGTTGCTTTTTTATTAGCCAGTCGATTGTTTCCCAAGATTATCATCTCGGTAGTGGGATTTATCACAGGAATCGGGCTTGTCTATCCTTTGTTGTCTCAGGTTGAATATATCAAAAATCTGATCGGCACAAATGAAACAGCCCAAATCGTTTTTATGATCTTAACCGGTGTGGTAGTCGCAGCGGTGGTTTTTGCGCTCTTTAAGTTTCTTTTTTTTCTTGTGGGTTTATTAGCGGGATTTTTCATCGGAATTTGGCTTTATAATATCATATCACCCGGAGTTTATGCCAGTATCCTTGAAAATTATCCCCAATTTTCAGCGCCGGCTTGGGTTCCTTTTGCCTTTGCGGGATTTCTGGCAGTCATTATTGGGATTCTTGCACTGATTTCACAAGAAAGAGCCGTTTCACTCATTTCTGTTGTAATCGGCGCATTGATCCTGAGTTTTTATGGGATATATTGGTTAATTCGCTTGGTTCCGGTTACTTTCGGAACCATTGATGTCAAAAATGATTTGATTGAATTGTTTGATTTATCCGGTTTAGGTATTCTGTTGTTTATGATTGTGCTCATTGCATTATGCGTTATCGGTTTTCGGATCAGTCGGCCGAGAAAAGTTTCGGAGTGACAATCATCAAAGCGAAATTTGATAATTGTGGTAGAATTATTGATATGAAACATATGGCTTTTGTCATTAGGTAGTTATTTTCTTGCTTTTAAAAACCAAAAAGGAGGAATTCAAGATGAAAAAGTTTTTTGTGTTGATTTTTGTGTTGTTGTTTAGTATTTCTGTTATGTTAGGAGCGGATATCGTCAAGGCGTATACGACGTTCGAGGAACCGTTGGCAAAAGAATTGTTTGACAGGTTTGAAGCCGATACCGGAATCAAGGTCGAATGGGTCAGACTATCAACCGGTGAAGCGACAGCCAGATTAGAAGCGGAAAGAGAAAATCCTCAGGCGTCAATTTGGGCAGGCGGTGTCGGATTGGGTCACATAGAAGCAAAACAGAAAGGCCTGACAACCCCTTATAAATCACCGATGTTGGCAAATACCCCTGTGGAATACATCGATCCGGATTATTATTGGGCAGGCTTGTATATCGGCCCCATTGCTTTTGCCACCAATATTGACAGGGCAAAAGAGCTGGGCTTGGAAGCACCTCAGGGTTGGTTTGACATTATCGATTCCAAATACGAAAAGCTCGTCAGAATTGCTAATCCCAACACTTCAGGCACGGCTTACAATATGATTACAACCATCCTTGACATTTTCCATGGGGATGAAGAGCTGACATTCATGTTCCTCCATCATTTGGATGACAGCATCGAACAATACACCAAATCGGGTTCTGCCGGCGGTAAAAGTTGCGCAATCGGAGAAATCCCCTTCGCAATCGGATATGCCCATGATCTGGTCAGATTAAAGGCACAAGGTGCGCCTATAGAAATAACCGTCCCAGAAGAGGGAACGGGTTTTGAAATTGCTTCCATGTCTTTGGTTAAAAACGGTCCAGAACCGGTTAACGCTAAAAAGCTGTATAACTTCCTTCTTGGAAAAGAGGCCCAGGAAATATTTGCCAGTTGGTATGTTGTACCGGTATCTAAAAATGCGCCACAAGAGGCCATTGCTATCGATGTAAACAAGCTCAATACCGTTGAACAAGACTTAGTCTGGGATGCTGCAAACAAAGAAAGACTTGTGGGCAGATGGACTCAAGAGATTGGTAATAAATAAATAATGCTCATAAAGGGTGGATGAAAGATTCCACCCTTTTTTCATAACACGCTATTTCTTAATGGATGGGAAGTGATTGCGTTGTTTACTAAGAAAAAAGTCGCTGTATTTATCGTGTTACTCGTTTTAGTGGTGGTTCTTGATTTTTGGATATTCAACAACGTCAAAAGTGAATTTACCCAAGTTATCGAGAACAACAGAGCCGAGCTGGCCAATGCCTTGCTGTTGTCTGCGCCTTCAGAAGCGGAAAAAATCCAAACTTGGTTGGTGAACAATCAGGAGAAACATCCCGATCTTCATATCATCTACATTCAAGGGCTACCGGGATATGGGGACAGTCAGCTTTATACCATTGACGAAGCACTCAATGCTTTTTTTCTGGCCAATGAACGATCTCCGGTTTTTGAAAAGGGGATTGAAAGTGCCCTTTACGATGAGATGTACTTTGCAGATGGGGTTTATCGCTACAATGATTCTGCCAACCGTTTGGTATTTTCACCGATTAAAGATGAAATGGGCTTTCCGGTTGGTGTGGGTGTCTTTCTCTTTGACAACAGGGAATACGATAAATTCAACAACTTGATCCATCTGTTTATGATGGCCGTGGTTGCCATATTTTTTATCATTTATTGGTTATCACAATTCACAAGGGATCCGATGCTCAGTTTTATCATTCTGTTTCTTATTTTGATTGTAGGATTGTTCATAGTTTACCCGTTGTTTGAAGCAGTTCGACTGACTTTTATCAAAGACGGGCGATTTTCCCTTGAGACCTGGAAAACCATCCTTACAACCAAACAATACCTGTCCGCCCTTTGGGGAAGTGTTAAATTGGGAATCATGACAGCGACGTTTTCTACGTTGGTGGGTTTTCTGTTTGCCTTTGTGACTACACGAACGGCAATAAAAGGGAAGAAGTTCTTTTCAACCATGGCCACTTTGCCAGTTATTTCCCCGCCATTTTCTCTCACCCTATCCATCATTTTGCTGTTCGGCAACAATGGGTTGATCACCAAACAATTACTCAATTTACAAAACTTTACCATCTACGGTCTTGGCGGTTTGACGTTGGTTCAAACCATGGGGATGTTTCCCATCGCTTTTTTAACCATGGCCGGGGTTCTAAATGCCATCGATTCCACATTGGAAGATGCCGCCATGGATTTAAGCGCCAGCCGGTTTAAAACGTTCACGTCCGTTACCTTGCCGTTGGCGGTTCCTGGAATCCTTAGCGCCTGGCTGCTTGTCTTTACGAATTCGCTGGCGGATTTTGCCAATCCCTTGATTCTTTCCGGGGATTATCGTGTTCTTTCCGTTGAAGCTTATCTGGAAGTAACGGGAATGAACAGGCTTGGAAACGGGGCAGCGCTTTCGATATTGCTGTTGTTGCCAACTTTGACGGCTTTTTTGGTTCAACGCACCTGGGTCAGTAAAAAATCCTATGTAACGGTTACCGGAAAACCTTCTGCGAATCTAACCGAATTAACGTCAAAACCTGTGAAATATACCCTTTTAGGATTGATGATCATGATCATTATCTTCCTGATCGGTTTGTATGGAACCATTGTAGCCGGTTGTTTTGTAAAGAATTGGGGAATCGATTACTCCTTCACGCTTGAAAATTGGGCAGAAGCCCTTCAAAGGGGAAAAGATGCCATTCTGGATACTACCACACTGGCCACCATTACCATGCCGATTGCGGGAATCATCGCCATGATAGCCGCCATGATTATTGTGAGAAAGAAATTTTATGGGAAACGGCTGATTGAAATCCTATTGATGACTCCCTTTGCCATTCCAGGAACGCTAATCGGTATCAGTTTCATTTTGGCTTTCAACAAACCTCCTTTGATATTGGTGGGAACAGCGGCCATTATCATCATCAATTACGTGGTGAGAGAACTTCCGGTTGGAATAGAGGGTGGGGTTGCCACTTTGCGGCAGATTGACCCGGCTATAGAAGAGGCCGCACAGGATTTGGGAGCAGATGTTCCCACTGTGTTCCGCACAATCATCTTGCCGTTGATCCGACCCGCTTTTATATCCAGTCTTTCGTATACCTTTGTTCGGTCCATGACTGCTGTCAGTGCAGTTATCTTCCTGATATCGGCACAATGGTATCACATGACGGTTCTCATCTACAACTTCTCCGAGAACCTGCGTTTTGGGCTGGCAAGTGTTTTGGCAACAACATTGATCATCATCGTGCTGGTGGTGTTCGGATTGATGCGCTTACTCATAAGAGAGAACAAAATTCTAGCGAAAAATGATGCGGTCATGAGGGGTTGATGATATGAAAACAAAAACAGCTTCTGTAAATCTTCAAAACATTACAAAAATATTTAAGGATAAACAATCCCAAAGCGAGGTTCATGCAGTTCAAGATGCCAATATCCTCATCGAACCGGGGACGCTTGTCACGTTATTGGGACCTTCGGGATGTGGTAAAACCACGACATTGAGAATGATTGCGGGGTTTGAGCTTCCCACCAGGGGAAAAGTCTATATCGGCAATGAGGATGTCACCTATCTGCCGCCCAATAAACGAGACACGGCCATGGTTTTTCAAAGCTACGGGTTGTTTCCTCATATGAATGTGTTTAACAATGTGGCTTATGGATTAAAACTGAGGAAAATACCCAAAGCTCAGATCAACGAACGGGTCATGGAAATCTTAAAAATCGTAGGGCTTGAGCAGCTGGCGCAAAGGGCACCTTCCAGGTTGTCGGGGGGACAGCAGCAGAGGGTATCCCTTGCTCGGTCGCTCATCGTCCAGCCTGCAGTTTTGTTGTTGGACGAACCGCTATCCAATCTGGATGCCCTTTTAAGAGAACAAATGCGAGTAGAAATCAGAAGAATTCAGCAATCCTTCGGGATTACCGCCGTTTACGTTACACATGATCGGGTGGAGGCAATGAGCCTTTCGGATCAAATCATTGTCATGAATGCCGGAAAAATAGTTCAAATCGGTTCTCCCGAAGAGATATACGAGAAGCCCAATTCGAAATTTGTGGCGGGTTTTATCGGAAAGGTCGCCTTTTTTCCTGTTCAAGTGCAAGAAACCGGCAAGGAAAAATGTGTGGTCAAGATCAACGACAAGGTTTTTGACACTTATTCGTATGTACAACAGGTTCAAACCGGTCAAACAGCCAGTATGATGTGTCGTCCCGAATCCATGAAACCGGTAGAACCCGGTGAAGGAATCTTGGATGGCGTTGTCAGGACCAATATTTACTTGGGAAACAGTGTGGAGTCATTTATTAACACAGAGTTTGGAGAGGTTTTAGTGCAGATCGACAATCCGGCCCAAAAGAAAATATACCATGAAGGCGAAAAGGTCTCGATTGCCATCAACCCCGCACTGGCAAGGGTATTACCGCAAGAGTAGTTTAATTGCCTGATGAAGGTCTGAGTTTCAGAGGCAGCTCGAAACTGAATATACTGCCTTTCTCGATTTGACTTTCGATGTTGAGTTGAGACTCCATCAGGGCTAATAGATTGGAGCTGATACTCAGGCCTAATCCGCAGCCGCCGTACCGTGAAGAAATACGGTTGTCTGCTTGCACGAAGGCGCATCTTATTTCGTTGATGGCTTCTGATGCAATGCCGATCCCCGTGTCTTCGACGCTGATTTTCATTTTTTCTTTACCGTGTGGCGTTAAAATTCTTTCAGCTTGAAGAATGATTTGTCCCTCTGAAGTAAATTTAGCGGCATTCGACAGCAAATTGTTCAGAATTTGCCTCATTCGAAGCTGATCCAGCATCACTTGATCCGGAAGGGTTTCATCCCATTTTATACTCAACTGAACATCTTTGTCTTTCAGCATTGGACTAATCAAAGAACAGCTTTCTTCAAACAATTGCCTGGTTGCAGTCATTTCCTCCTGCAAGGTTATTTTTCCTGCTTCACTTTTTGAGAAGAGTAAAATGTCCTCTACTAATTTCAATAAGTTTTGACCGGATTGCTTGATTATTTCAACGTATTCAAGATGCTCTGGTTCGTTCAATTCATTTTCAAGCATCGATGTAAAACCCAGGATGCCGTTGAGTGGGGTTTTCAAATCATGGCCGATGCTTGCGAACAGCATCTCTTTTTTCTTTTTTTCTGTTTCAACTGCGATTTTGGCCTTTCTTAACTCTGTAATATCCGTAAAGATTCCTACGATACTCAATAATTCGCCCGAATCGGAAAAGATCGGATAAGTCGTTAGCGAAAAATAAAGATCTTTTTCCCTTAGATGGGTATTGACCATATAATGATCAGAACTCTTTTTTGCCTCCTCAAAAGGACAGCGATCTAAAACAAACTCATAGGCTTGAAGAATGTCCATTGAATTCAGACCTAAAAGATCCCTTTTTTTTACGTTGAAAAGATTCAGTGCCGCCTGATTCACATTCTCGATCTCCAGATCCCTATTCACAATGATCAGAATGTCGTTGAGGGATTCAAAGGTTTGTTCCCAATCCCGTTGGGATTGAAGTAACTGATTGCGAAGGATTTTCTCACGGGTATAATCTCTGAGTTGTGAAATAAAGCCTGTAACGGTTCCCGCTTTGTTTTTATAAGGATAATAACGGATATCCAGATATCTTAAATCTTTGTTTGGAAATTCACGCCACATTCTGTAATGAACGGGTTTTCCCTCGAGGCACTCATCAATATAAGGCTTGATGGTGGTTTGAAATGTGGCGTCGTTTTTAAAAAAATCGCATATCTTTTTCCCGATGAGACCTTGTTGATCACTGTCATATAACTGACTATAAGCTTTGTTGACGGTTGTGAAAGTATAATCTCTGTCCAATAGAGCGATGGGATCTTGGACGGATGAGAAAATGTGTTCATATAGTTGGATTTGTTCCAATTTTTGTTCCAGGAGGATGTTCGCCGTGATGTCTTCAGTCCAGCAGGTGATGATGTCATCCTCATGAATTTCGAAGGTAAAGCGAAACCACCCGTCCAATGTGGATGAGTGAAGTTGCAATTCAGTTCTTCCATCTTTTAATGCTGCTTTGACTGAACGGTTTAGCCAAAAAAGATTGCTCTGGTTGATTCGGGGAAAAACCTGCGTAAAAAGAGAACGCCCTTCTTCCTTTAGAACGATACCCGTCAATTGACTGACGGCCTTGTTGACATAATAAATATCATAATCAACGGGCTGATGATGGATATCGTAAATAATCTTTCCCTTGGCAAATCCAATGGGTGAATGATCTATATCGCTTCTTTTTATTTGAATCATCTCTCCTTTAATGCTCACCCGATTATTAAAAACAGACCATGTCATCTTCATAAGGCCTCAAAAGTTTGACCGGTCTTTGGAAATGGGGCTAAAAAAAACCTCGGGGTAGAGGTCTTTTTGACATCCTATTATAACAGAACGAAAGGAGAAAATGCAAATTGATAGCAACTAATTAAAATAAGTTCTACAATAATAAAGAATGTATATTGACGGCAAATTGATATAATTTACATATACGACATACTACATCGGACTGATATACGCTTTTTGACGTAGATCATCATGATTCTTTATCAATGATCCCCTTTATTTGTTGAATCAGTCTCTCAGGATCAATGGGTTTGGTGATATAGCCGTCCAAACCTGACAGCATGCCGATTTGGACGTTTTCCGTTCTGGCATCCGCTGACAATGCTATGATCTTTGCTTTCCAATTCGCCCCTTCTATCTGTCGGATTTTCTCAGTGGCTTCAAATCCGTTCAATTCTGGCATACGGATATCCATGAGGACCAAGTCCGGTCGATGCTTAACAAATTCCTCTACGGCCTGACGGCCATCTTCAGCGGTATAAATCTGGGCATCGGGGAAATGCCGGTTCATAATCATTTTGTTGAGTTTTAAATTAATTGGATTATCCTCAACGATCAGGACTTTGTAGGATTTTTTTTGAAGGATGGTATATTCTGTTGATTTGACTAAGCCGGGTATTTCATCGTCATCAGGCAGATCAAAGGTAATGATGAAACTGAACGTGCTGCCTTCACCCTGAATGCTTTCAAGGCTAATGGCGCTGCCCATCATCTTCAACAAGTTGTTGGCGATGGTCAGGCCTAATCCCGTGCCCCCGTATTTTCTCGTTAGTGAGGAATCAACTTGGGTAAAGGATTCGAATATCTTCCCTTTCATGTCATCGGGTATTCCGATGCCCGTATCGGAGATTGAGAACAAAACATCTGCTTTCAATTTCTCTCTGTAAGTCAGTTCCGCCTGGCAGGTAACACTTCCTCTTTCGGTAAATTTGACGGCGTTCATCAGCAGATTGGTTACAACCTGGCTGAGTTTGACAGGATCTGTGAGGACAAAAGCAGGAATGGAATGATCCAGCTTTAAATGCGCCTGTAGGCCTTTTTTTAGCGCTATATCTTTTATTCCGTTAAAAGTGTTGGACAAAAGCTGTGGTAAGTTTGATTTTTCCGGATTATAGGTGATCTTTTTTGATTCAATTTTGGAAAAATTCAGAATATCACTCACAATGCCGAGTAAAGTTTTCCCTGAAATCTGTATGTTTTTGACAAATTCCGATTGGATTTGGGTTAATCCGGTTTCCTCAAGGATGCCTGAAAAACCAATGATGCCATTCAACGGAGTACGCAGCTCATGACTCATGTTCATCATAAATTCACTTTTAGCTTTGCTGGCCTGTTCTGCACTCCTTTGAGCGTTTTTCAACTCTGTGATGTCGATGGAATATTCAATGATGCCGATTTTGTTGTTTTCATCATCCTTCAATGGAGCCAGGTACAATTTATACGCCTTTTTGTCTTTGATTCCATTTTCATCTTTGTAATAGATTCTCGTGCGAATATCCGTTAATTTGTCTAATTCTTTCAAGCTGCATATTTCGCAAGGCTGATTTCGATCGTGAAAGACGTCATAACAATGAAGCCCCTTCACCTGATCGTTTGACCGGAAAGCTTTTATCCGATTCAGTATTTCACTGTTTGCGGTGATAATTCGATAGTGACGATCGACGACCACTAATTTTCCGGGCAGTGCATCCAAGATACTTTGCAATAAAGCTTTGTCCCGTCGTTCCCTTTCCTGAGCCTTCAAATCCTCACTGATATCCCTGGAGATTGTCACGACAACCCTTTCACCCTTAAGTTGAAATAAATGGGATCGGTTTTCAACCGGGATAATCTCACCGGCTTTATTCACATGTTCGCCTCTAAAAATATGCTCCCCGTTTTTCAGAAGTTCTTCCATGATATGGGGAATGTTGATGACCATTCTGTGACTGTCGATGTCAGCGGGGATCATTTGCTTCAATTCTTTAAGGGTATAGCCAAGTCTGGTTAAAGCGGCTTTGTTGGCTAAAAGAAACCTTCCCGGCATGCCATTTTCGTCGATTTGGTGGATGTATATGGCATCGTAGGTGTTGTTGAAGACTTCACGGAATCGTTCCTCGCTGTCTTTCAACACTTCTTCGTAATAGATTTGATTGGTGATGTCTCGGCTGTTGATATACGTGGCAACGTGATGACCGTTTTGGTCGAATTTGTTGTTTAGGCGGTCATCAAACCAAATGTAATCCCCATCCTTTCTTCTGATTCGATAGGAGTAGGTTTGAAAGTCTCTTTTTTCTTTGACGACGTTTTCGATGATCGTCTGAATCATACGCCTGTCGTCCGGATGAACCATATCGAAGAATTGCTCTTTAGTGATTCCCGTTAATTCGTTTAGGTGATATCCCAGCATCTTGGAATAAGAGGGGGATACGTATTCAAAAATATTATTTCGAAAAAGGGCAACACCGTCCGTCGTATTTTCGGTAAGCAGCTGATAGATTTCCCTGTTTTTAAGGAGTTCTTGTTCAATTTGTTTTTCAATCACGTTTTTTCTTAAAGTAAAAAGGTACATGCCAATTTGTTCACAGTAGGTAGTGATTAATTTTAATTGAATAGGTGTCCTGTTCTTTTCTCTGTAAATGACAAACAAACCCTCTAATGCATTTGCGCTTTGAATAGGAAAAACTGAGAAGGTGTGGTCGTTTTGTCGTTTTAAAAAATCATCAAGCCTGCTAAAGGCATCATCTTTTTTTATCATTGGTTTCATGGACTCAAAAGAAACGTCTTCTAAGGGTAGGTAACGGGGATTTGATTCTATAGTGATACGATTGAGGTTGTTTTTCAAGGCCCAATATATTTCATCCGTATCCGTTGAGATGGTGTTGAAATGAAAGCGATGCGCTTGATCCTTTTCATGAGAGAACAACAAAAGAGCAGAAAAAGGCGAATGGGATATCTTTACTAACTGATTAGCCATCTCTACCGGACTGATCGCCTTTGAGAAGACAATATCATGGGAATTTTTCATTAAAATATGTTCGGCAGTGACATCGGTGATCCAGGCATTGAAGCTTTGGTCTTTGTTAGGGATCAAATGAACATGAATCCAGATACCAAGTTCGCTTAAAAATTGGTTGAAATTTAGTTCGACGTCATTCAAAAGCGCCGTAGATGTTTTGATCGCTTCTTCGATCACTTCTCTTTCATGAACCAATTCTCGAAGCGTCCGATTGGCATAATATCCGGGTTCTCTGTAAAACAGTTGTTCAAAAGCGGTATTGACATGGAGAAATCGAATATCATAAGGTTCACCGGATTGGTCAGTCATGATTTGAATATGAGCAAATCCGATAGAAGCTGAATCAACCGCATCATAATGCATCGCCATCTGATCACCGCCTAAAAAGAAAGAGAAATATTGTTTTTCGAATGGTTTACAAGGATCATCGAGTTTTTTTACACTGTCATCTTTTTCAACAGGTCGCTGACGTCTTCTCTTTTTCGGATGAGCCTGCATTCATCGCCACTGATGAGAACTTCAGCCGGTTTGGATTCGGCATTGTAGTTGGATGCCATGCAATAGCCATAGGCTCCGGTATCATAAATGGCTAACAGGTCCCCGGTATTCACATCTTCTATGACTCTATCAACGGCGATACGATCACCCGTTTCGCACAAAGCCCCCACGACATCTACTGTGATTTGGTCTTGGGAAGGATTGACATGAAGGGGTTCAACGTGATGATAGGCGTTGTAAAGGGCGGGTCTGATCATATTGGACATATTGGCATCGCATACCACGAATGTTTTAAATTCGGTGACCTTTTTATACAAAACCTTTGAAAGTAGTATGCCGGCCGGTCCTAAAATGAATCGTCCGATTTCCATCATAATGGGGCAGTCCATTTGTTTCAAAATGGGGATGATCTGTTTTGAGTAGGTGTCTAAATCTAAGTGATCACCGTTTTTTTTGTAGTCAATCCCCCAGCCACCGCCGATGTTGATGGTGTTTAGCCTGGGGAAATCTGTTTTCAAGCGCTTTAACGCTTCGAATGCTTCCTGATATGCTCCGATATCGTAGATGTTGGATCCAATATGCG
>Ga0209607_1003780_pt1 | contig 11493 bp, 6 predicted proteins | sample AD_UKC117_MetaG_FD_184413 | JGI IMG/M metagenome (GOLD analysis project Ga0209607, IMG submission 184413) | Active sludge microbial communities of municipal wastewater-treating anaerobic digesters from Hong Kong - AD_UKC117_MetaG (SPAdes)... | ecosystem: Engineered > Bioreactor > Anaerobic >... | reverse complement strand
CCACCACCTTGCGGGCTTCCGGCAAGGTATCGGGCAAGCGGTGGGCGATATATTCGTAGGACAGACCGTGGAAACCGTAACGCCGCACGCCGGACTCGGTCAGCGCCCTCGGCAGGGCGAACAGTTGCGCCACCCGAGGCTGAGTACGATGAAAGGCGGTATCGAAGCAGGCGACCTGTGGCAGCTTCGGAGCCACTTCGGCCAATGCGCGAATGGCGGCCAGGTTGTGTGGTTGGTGCAGCGGGGCCAGCGGCACCAAATGCTCCAGATCGGCAATGACGTCCTCATTGAGCCGGACTGCCCGGTCGTAATCCAAACCGCCATGCACCACCCGATGACCGGCGGCCACGATTTCGATGTCGCTGGCACATTCTTCCAACCAGCCCAGGATATAGCGCAGGGCGCCGGCATGATTCAGCGTCGAACCGCGCGGCCATTCGTCGCGCTCGTCGATTATCCGCCCGATCGCGTCCTTGACCTGAAAGCTCGGATCGCTGCCCAGACCTTCCATCTGGCCCTTGAATAGCAAGGCCGGCTCTGGCCGGTCACCATCCGTGAAAACAGCGAATTTGATGCTGGACGAACCGGCGTTGATGACCAGAATGCCTTGTTCCATGATATCTTTTACCCTCCTGTTTTCAGCAAGACCGCGCCCTTGCGTTGGGCTTCCGCGAACAGTACCGCGACCGCACAGGAGGCCAGCCGGGCCTGAGGGCCATCGGCGCGGCTGGTCAGCACGATCGGCGCGCGGGCGCCGAGCACGATGCCGGCCGCCTCGGCCCCGGCCATGAAGGTCAATTGTTTGGCCAGCATGTTGCCGGCTTCCAGATCGGGCACCACCAGGATGTCCGCCTTTCCCGCCACCGGAGAAACGATGCCCTTGGTCCGTGCCGCTCGCTCATCGATGGCGTTGTCGAAGGCCAACGGGCCGTCCAGGATGCCGCCGGTGATCTGGCCGCGATCGGCCATCTTGCACAGCGCGCCCGCTTCCAACGTGGAAGGAATCTTGTTGGTGACCGTCTCCACCGCCGACAGAATGGCAACCTTCGGTTCGGCGATACCGATCGCATGGGCCAGATCGATGGCGTTCTGGATGATGTCGCGCTTCACCTCCAGCGTGGGCACGATGTTGATGGCGGCGTCGGTGATGATGATCGGACGTGGAAAATTTGGCACCGATAGCAGAAAGCAATGACTGATGCGCCGCTCGGTGCGCAACCCCCCCACTTTCTTCACCACCTCGGCCAGCAATTCGTCGGTGTGCAGACTGCCCTTCATCAGGGTCTGCGCCTCGCCGGAAAGCACCATGGCGACCGCCAGTTCGGCGGAATGATGGCTGTGCTCCGTCGGCACCAGTCGGTACGGCGTAAGGTCCAGATGTTCTTGGGCGGCGATGGCCCGAATTTTGTCCTCCGGCCCGATCAGGATGGGCGTGATCAAGTGGTGTTCGGCTGCCTCGACCGCGCCACGCAGCGCGTCGGCGCTACACGGGTGGACCACCGCGCACCCGAGCGCGGGCAAGCCTTCGCAAGCCCTCAGTAAGTCCAGGTAACGGTTGTCGCGACGCAACTGCACTTTCGGCAAGTCCAGCAGTTCGTGCCGCATTTTCTCCCTGGGCGCCAGTACTTCGACGGAACCGGTCGCAACCTCCTCGCCCACCGGATTCACCGCTCGACAGTCGAGCAGCACGGTGCCGGTTTCCGCTCGTTTTTCCTTGACCGTCGCCGTCGCGGTCACCGGCACGCCGATGGCGACCGGCCGATGCAATCGGACATCGATATGCTTCGCGATCGAACCCAATCCCGGTAGCCGGGTGCCGGCCAAGGTCGCGAACAGCGTCGCCGACCAGCTCGTTTGTCCACCTCCTTGCCCATACATCGAGGTGTCCGCCGGCCCCGGATCCAGATCGATCAAATTGAAGTTGCCGGTGATGATCGCCAGCGCTTCGACGCCGTCCTGATCCAGCGTCCGCGTCAGGCTGGCCTGATCGCCCACCTGAATTTCATCGAAGGTCTTGTTTTCAATGATATCGTTCATGATTGATCGTCTATTGTTCCCGGCCAGCACCAAGCCAGGGGAAAGTAAAGTTGGAAAAAAGGCCGGACATCGCGGGCCGGACGCGATACGAACATGATCGCGTCCGACTTGCGGATTTTCCGTTCAATCCAGCACGAGGCACGTCGGTGCCGGAACAGGCATGCGGCCTCTCTCGATCGACCCGTTCAGGCGGCCGCCTTGAGTTCGAGCGCCTGGGACAAGCGGTCGAGCACCACCTGCTGTTTGGCATCGATCACGCCATCGCCGAGGGCGATATCCTTGGCCATATTCCAGGCTTCGCGACGCTCTTCCAGGGTCGGCAACAGATTGGCGAGCGACTCGATTGCCCGATCCGGGTCCAGTTGCACCATGTAGGATTGCTCCTTGAGCAGACGCTTGCGTTCGTTGATCGACAGTTGACGGAGCTTGGGATGTTGTTCGCGTACTTTCCGACCGGTTTCCAGCTCAAGTTCGTTGATGCCGCCCGCGCCCAGCATCAAGGTCGCCACGATTCGCGCCCAACCCTCGGCGAACCCCCCTTCTTCCATGCGCCCCTTGACCCGCTCGATGGCCGAATCGAGTTCCGCCTGTTCGCGCTTGGAACGAACGATGGGCGCGAACTTGGCGATCTCCAGGTCTTCCTCGTTGTACATGAAGGCGCCCAATGCCTTGGGTCCGTAGATCGCCTTGAACAGCATCTCCTGCATCCGGTCGCGGAGGTCGCGATAATGGTCGAGCACGGTGATCACGCTGTCGGAAAAATGCTTCTCGGCGGTCAGGAAGGGGTTATCGTCCGCAACTGGCCGCCGATGCTTCGCCACCATCGGCGCGAGCAGCTGGAATGGCCACATGAAGGGATTTTCGTCCGACAGCAACCGGTACTGTGACCGCAGCGGTTGCAGCTCGCGCAGGGTCTGGGCCAGCGGCTCGGTGACCATCATCCGCACCCATGGGCCGATAAAGGCTTCGTAAAACTGGGTGTTGAGTTCGGAAACCAATTTGGGCGACGCAAAGAATTCACTATCTTTCTGGCCGTCGTCGAGCTGGCGGATATCGGCGATGGTGCGAGGCTCGAACCGGGAAAGATAGCGATCCTCGGGCCGGTCGCCGGCACCTTCCGGCATCTTCTCGATCACCATCTCGTACAGGCCCGGCGGCAAGATATCGATGAAATCGATGGCCTCGTTGATCTCGTAGTGCTCTTTTTGAGCCACCTTGCCGGACACGAAAATACCCAGATGACCGATATCCTGGTGCAGGATGTAGACGATGGTCTGGCCGTGCAGCTTGATTTCCTCCTCGCTGCCGTAGACATCGACGATCCAGTTCAAGGCTTGTTGCGGCGGGGTGATGTTGTCGCCGCCCGAGGCGAACACCACGACCGGCGCGGTGATGTCCTTCAGGTCGAGCGCGGCGCCTCCGGCGAGGCGGACGCCGCCGCGTTGCAGCTTATTGCCGACGAACAGATCGTTGACGATCTGGGTCATCTCCTCCTTGGTCAGCAGGAAGAACCCTGTCCACCAGCGTTCGAATTCGAGAAAGCGCTCGATCTCGCCATCGATATGGGAATAGAGGTTATAAGGCTTGGTCCAGAGCGTGTTCGCCGGATTGAGCCGTTCGAAATTGGCGACCAGGTTGGCGCCGTCGAACTTGCCGCCGCCGAGATCGCACAGTAAGGAAGTGATCCATGCGCCACCCAGCAGGCCGCCCATGTAACGCATCGGATTCTTGCCGTCGACACCGGCCCAGTAGGACATCGGCGAACCGCAGATAATCACTGGTCCCATCAAGCCGGATTCCACCGCCGACAAGGCCATCACCGCCCAGCCGGCCTGGCAGTTGCCGATCACGCAGGGCTTGCCTTCGGATTCGGGGTGCAGTTTGGTGACTTCCTCGACGAAACGCGCTTCCGCGGCGGCGACATCGCCGAGGGTTTGATTCGGCATCGGCTCGGGGTAGAACATGACGAAATAGGTGGGATGGCCGGCGCGCAACGAAACTCCGACCTGGCTGTCCTCCTTCATTCCACCGACGCCGGGACCGTGACCGGCACGAGGATCGACGATGATGAAAGGCCGCTTCCCGGGATCGACGGTCATGCCCGGCTTGGGCAGAACGCGCAGCAAGGCATAATTGGCCGGGCGACTGAAGGTGCGGGCATCGAGCACGATTTCGTAGGCAAAATCGAGAATCGGCGGTTCGCCCTGGGCGCGATGTTCGAGATAGATGTTGCCGCGCTGGCGCATCGCATCCCAGAACAGGATCGAACGCTGCATCGTGTCGATCGCGTAGGCGAACCAGGCGTTCTGAACGTCGCCGAAGGGAAGGGATAGTCCGAGCGGGTTGGCATCGCCACCTTGTGCGTCGGTGGTGCTCCACGCCCCAAAAAACCTGCCGTTGATGGTTTCAAGCGTCATCTCACCCTCCACGAAAGCATTGAGCCATGAGCCATGGCGAGGTCAAGATAACGAGGGATGGCAATGGAATGATGGAGATTCCGTTGCGATTTGAAGAATGCTTGGGATCCGAAGACATCCAGCCGAACGCCTGTCGTTATGGGAAGGCATGGATGCCGACAAGACTTGGATTCTGTTTGCAATAGTCGGGGAGTAGCCTGGAGCGCTCGATCGTTCGATATCGCAAGAGCGCATGAACATGGACCCTTCCGACAATCCATCAGAAGCCGACGCTAGTGGTTGCAACCTGGTGCTGGTCTGCGGTCTGGGGAGTCTTGGTCAGTACTGCGCCGCCGCCCTGAAAGCCTTCGGCGTCTCGGTGAGCGCCATCGACCTGACCGAACCCTCGCTTTGGGAAATCCCGGAACTGCCCCGGATTCTGGAACAACTCATCATTGCCGACTGCCGGCTGGCCAGCGTTCTGGAACGGGCTGGCATCCATCGTTGCCGAGCAGTATTGCTGGTGACCGGCAACGAGCGGGTGAATCTCGAAAGCGCCTTTGCCGCGCGCGCGCTGAATCCACGCGCGCGCCTGGTGGTGCATTCGTCGAAACAAAACCTCAACTCGTTGTTAAACCAGCAGCTCGGCAATTTCGTTGCATATGAAGGCACCGAAGTGGCCGCCCCCGCTTTTGCCGCCGCCGCGCTGGGTGGAGACGTGATCGGTTGGTTCAAGGTCGACGATCAGCCCTTCCGCGTGGTCAAACACGCCATCGCCCAGGGTGATGTCTGGTGCAATCGCCGGGGAGTCGAAGAGCTGAACAACAGTTTCCGGCGGGTGCTGGCGCATCTGACGCCCGGCGATTCAACGCTCACGCCACATCTGGCCGCTTGGGATCCGGGCCAGCCCATCCAAGCTGGCGACACCGTGTTCGCGCTGGAGGCTTCGGACTGGCGGGCACTACCAGTGGAGATGCTGCCCTCCACCAACCAGCCGGAATCCACGCCAGGCGGGTCGCCGACGTGGCTTTGGCGATGGATTGGCAATCGCGTCAGCCAGTTCTGGAAAACCGGAGGACCCCGCCGGGTCGTCCTGGTCGCTGGACTTTTCGCGGCTGCGTTGTTAGCGATAGGCACGGTGCTTTTCCGGTTCGCGCTGCCTGATTACGCACCGTGGGAGGGTTTCTACGCCACGGTCATCCTCTTGCTGGGCGGTTTCGGCGACGTGTTCGGCGGCCTGGAATCGGGATCGCCGTTTCCCTGGTGGCTACGGCTGTTCAGCCTACTGCTCACCCTCACCGGGATTGCCCTTTGTGGACTTCTGTATGGTTTGATCACCGAACATCTGTTATCCATGCAGTTTCAGTTCCTGCAACGTCGTCCGCCCGTGCCCCGACAAAACCATATCGTGATCGTGGGACAGGGGGGAATGGGCCGGCGGGTCGCGGGCATTCTGCATCAGTTGCACTGGCCGCTGGTCGTCATTACCAATCAGGGAGCGGCCCCTAATATTTCGCCGCACATACCCGTCGTGCAGGGAAAAATCGCCGATGCCCTGAACGAAGCCCATCTAAGCACCGCCAAGAGCGTCGTCACGGTCACACGCGACGACCTGGATAATCTGGAGGCGGCGCTCATGGCCAAGCAGGTCAATCCTCGGGCCAATCTGGTAATTCGGACCTTCGACCCCGGAATGGACGCGCATGTCGCCAAGTTGTTTCCCGCCACGCAGGTCTTGTGCACCAACGCCCTGGCGGCCGAGGTGTTCGCGGGCGCCGCTTTCGGCGAACATATTCTTGGCTTGTTTCGGATGGGCGAGCTAACCGTTTTGGTCACGGAGTATTTCATCGAAACCGGCGACACACTTTGCGGGCGACTGCTCGCCGAAGTAGCCTGCGGTTACGGTGTCACTCCCCTCATCCATCGACCGCGCGAGCATGCCGCGCCGACTCTGTTTCCCGCCAACGAACTGCGTCTCGACGCTGGCGATCAATTAGTGGTGCTAGCCACCATCAATAGCTTGCAACGAATCGAGCGGGGCGAGGTCCGCGCCCCCGACTGCCAGGTTCTGGTGGAAAAAGTGCTGAACACCGACGTGATGTTTGCCGGAGGCAATCTCATCGCACAGATCGTGGGCTGCGAACTCAGCGTGGCGCGGCAGGTGATGGAACGGTTACCGACCCGCATACCGTGCTTGCTGTACCGCCATCAGGCTCACCATCTGATCCGGCAGCTCAACAGGGCGCGGATTTACAGTCGCCTGGTCGCACCGGCGTCAACTTGATTCGGGAACATCGCCACTCCCTCATGACAAATCTTGCCGAGTCCATCATTCAGACCCGATATCACGCTGCCCTCCACGGTTTGATTTCCGGTTTTGCAATGCTGCCCGATCAGCGGATTCAGCATCTCATGGGCGGCGATTTAGATGCGGCGCTTGCCCGACCCAACACGGTGATCTGGCTGCACTTCAATGCCCGTGTCGGTCATGCGCGCGATTGGATCGCGCGTTGCGAACCCCTACCGGAGGCGGCGCGTCGGTTCTTGCTGGACACCGACGACCGCAAGCGGCTCGAACGAATCGGCGACAGTCTGATGGGGGTCATCAGCGATATCCGTTACGATTTCGGTCTCGACTTCGATCCGGAACAGATCGCCGCCCTGCGGTTTTATCTGGATCGGGGCTGTTTGATCAGCACGCGCCGGCAACCCTCCAGCGCCGCCGACCAGTTACGCACGGAGATCAATAACGGTCGCTACTTCGACAGTTCAGCCAAGCTGGTCATCCATCTGTTCGAGTCGCAGGTGGCCAAGCTCGACAAAACCATGGCGCGAATTCGCGAGATGCTCGATGACATCGAAGACCAGGTCCTTGCGGGCCGTGTGCGCGGACAACACATTCAACTGGGTAGCATTCGCCGGCTGGCGGTACGGTTGAGCCATCATTTCGGTCCCGAGCATCGAATGCTGCAACGTTTGTGTCGACGACCGCCAAATTGGTTTGAAGAGGTCGATAACATGGCGCTGGTGGATGTGGCGGAAGAATTCCGCGAACTGGTCGACGATCTGACCGAAACCCAGGAGCGCGCCAAACTGTTGCAGGAAGAATTGGCCGCCCGGCTGGCGGAGCAAACCAACAGCAATCTCTACATCCTGTCTCTCTTTACCGCCATACTGCTGCCACCCAGTCTGATCGCCGGCATCTTCGGCATGAACGTCGTTGGGGTACCGGGAGTGCAGGATGGGAACGAAACGACGTTCTGGTGGGTGATGCTGGGTATGGCGGCGATCTCGCTGCTCGTGCTACTGATCCTTTTCCTGAGGCGATTCTTGCGATGAATCGCTTGGTATCCATTCATGCATGAAAGGGGATAGGGATTTGCTTCTGTTTAGTCATAGTAATTTCATGTTTTTCAAGTACATTATGTAACTATTTTTCCGTGAGAGCGCCTCCATGCCCGTGCAAAGCAACACCCGTGTGTTTGAACGTCTAATCCCTTCCCTGATGCTGCTGCGTGACGAAGCGTTGCGACTTGAGCAAAGCTTCGACGAGGAACTGGCTCAAATCGAACCGGTCTTCCGCGCCAGCGCCCGCAACCTGCTGCATTACATGGGCGTGCGCCGTCACGATATTCGCAATCTGCAACGCGACCTCGCCTCACTGGGGCTGTCTTCGCTGGGCGTACTCGAATCGCATGTTCTGGCCAGCCTGAACGCGGTTCTTGGGGTGCTGGGGCAACTGACCCATCGCGAGCTGGGACCGGCTCCCGATGCACCGGTGGATTTTCGTACCGGTCCCCTGCTGCTGCGCGATCATACCCGTACCTTGCTCGGTCCCGAATCCAACAACCGCCAAGTGCGGATCATGGTGACCATGCCTAGCGAAGCCGCCAGCAATCCACAATTGGTTCGGGATTTGCTGATGGCCGGCATGGACATCATGCGGATCAACTGTGCGCACGACGGCCCCGAGGCTTGGCGGGCGATGGTCGACAATCTGCGCCGCGCCGAACGGGAAGTCGGACGCAGTTGCCGGGTCCAGGCCGACCTTGGGGGACCCAAACTGCGTACCGGTCCCCTGGAGGCAGCGGGACGCTTGCTCAAAATCCGGCCCAAACGAGATTACCTGGCCAGGGTGCAATCGCCGGCCCTGGTTTGGTTGACGCCGTCCGACGCGCCCGAAGCCGCCCCGGAAGGGGTTTCGTTGATCATGCCCGTCGACAGCGCGCTACTCGAAGCGGCGCAAGCGGGCGATGAGATTCGTCTCGTCGATGGCCGGGGCCGAAACCGGCATCTACGCATCATCTCCAGGCAGGGCGACTCCCATCTGGTCGAAACCGACCAGGTCATCTATGTCCTGGACCGAACCCAGATCGACCTGGTCCGCGACCAGGTCGTCATCGCCAATGGGGTGATCGGTCCACTGCCGGAAGTGGTTCTGCCGCTCACGCTGTTCCCCAACGATACCCTGCTGTTGACCCGCGATCCCGAACCCGGCCGCGACGCCGAACAGGACGAATCGGGGGCAGTGATCGCACCCGCCCAGATTCACTGTACGCTGGCGGCCGCTTTCGAATCGGTTCGTCCCGGCGAACATGTGTGGCTGGACGACGGCAAGATCGGCGGCCTGGTCAAGGCCAACGACGGTAAAATCATCACCGTTCAAATTACCTATACCGGCCCCAATGGCGGACGGTTGCGCTCGGAAAAAGGCATCAATTTCCCGGACACCCATTTTGAGATGTCGGCCTTGACCGACAAGGACATCGTCGATCTTGGCGAGGTCGTTGGCCTGGTGGACATGGTGGCGCTGTCGTTCCTGCGAGGCCCGGAAGATATTCTGCTCCTGGAAGATCATTTGCATCGCTTGGGCGGTGGTCATCTAGGCATCGTGCTCAAGATCGAAAACCGGCAAGCGTTCGAGAATCTGCCCCGCATCCTGCTGGCCAGTTTGCGCTCGCCGCCGGTGGGCGTGATGGTGGCGCGCGGCGATCTGGCGGTGGAAGTCGGTTTCGAGCGGCTATCCGAGGTGCAGGAAGAAATCCTGTGGCTGTGCGAGGCCGCGCATGTGCCGGTGATCTGGGCAACCCAGATTCTGGAAGGCATGGCCAAGAAGGGCGCGCCATCCAGAGCCGAGGTCTCGGATGCGGTGATGAGCAGCCGCGCCGAATGCGCCATGCTCAACAAAGGTCCCTACATTACCGAAACCGTCCAGTTCTTGAGTGGCATTTTGTCACGAATGGATACTCATCAGGATAAACGCAAGGCCATGTTGCGTCGGCTTTCCATTGCCGAAATGAAGTGATGGTCCCTATTTTCCATCCTTCATGAAGTTGACGATCCATGATCTCCTTCTCCCGTTGCGGGGAAAGGAGATCATGAACAATATCGGGTCCAGATCGGTCACCTTGATCTTTGATACCATGATCATGGCTTGCGGAAGCGATGAAATCGGTTTGATCGATCACAAGTCGTGCAAAACAGTATCGGTCGCAACTTGCAGGCGCAAGGTCAAATCTCGATCATCGGTCGCCGCATCTTCGATCCGAGTCCACAGCACCATGCTCTCCGGTCGAGGATCGCCCGAAGCGAGCGACTGAGGAAAATATGTGATTCCCGACTGACTCGTGGCGATCTCGCGATTTTTCAAGGGTGAGACAGCGTAACGAGGCTTCATGAACGATTGATGAAAGGCTCGGCATGGATTCCATGCCAGTGCATTGCCCCCTTCCTCTATCGCTGCCGAATGACCCGCCGCCGTGAAGCAGCAACCAGAACAGCCATTATCGCCGACAGAATGGCAGTCCCCCATTCCGACAGAGTGGGAATGGCCGCCACCCCGGCCGTTACTGCGGACATCGGCGCTCGTAGGTGCCTGGATGTCGCTCCGTACGCCGACAGTGGTCCACGAAGACATATAGCTTGAGATGTTGTGCACTAGAAATACGCCGCGTGCCGGGTCCCAAACGGCACCAAAGATCTCACCGCCGACACCGCTACCCGTAAAGATTGGCGTGACGGTATACGGAGTCTGCGCCAGTACACGCTCGAAAACAACCGTACCGTTTCCAGACCAGTGATAGAAGCTATTGTCATTCGGATTGTATGCGATGACTTCGCCGTCAGCTCCATGGCCGAGATGGGTTATGAAATATATTTTAAATTTAAAATTGCCCTACAACAGGAGGAATTCGCTATTTTTACCCCACTTTTGCAAAAATTTGCGGAAAAAAGCCCAGTGACTGTTATGGTTCGAGGCTTATTGGAGCGTTTATTCGATGCCGAAAAGATTGACGCTTGGTTTGAAAATGTCAGAGAAGTTCAATACATTCGGAACATTTCATTCTCTTCATTGGTTTCCATTATGCTTCAAGTCGTCTGTCGGGTGAGAAGCAATGTATACTCAGCCTACTTGAACTCTGATATTGATCCAACTCGTCAGGCTGTATACGACAAACTGAAAAACATCGAAACCAAAATGGCAAGAGAAATCGTGCGTTACATGGCTGATGAATCGGAATTGATTATCCGGGAGATGAAAGGTGCTCAGCCCCCATTGTTATCGAGACTTAAAACGAAATTTTTAGATGGCAACTGCATTGAAGCAACGGAACATAGACTCAAGCCCTTGAGAGAAACCCAGGCTGGAGCCTTGCCGGGAAAAGCATTGGTCGTCTTCGAACCAGAATTAGGTGTCTGGTCCCGGATGATTAATAGGTTTTTTTTGAAAAAGTTCGAGTTTAACGCGGTAGTACTCCTTCAATTTGTCGATTGGGGTGACATGCCCGAGATTTTTCTGAGGAATGTAGTGATTATAGAGATGCCGATACTGTTGCAAGGTCGTTTCCAAGTGGCGAGCGGAGATGAACGCGGTGCTTTTCAATACCTCGGCGACGCGACCGTTGAAGCGTTCGATCATCCCATTGGTCTGAGGTAACCGTTCAGTCCCCTATTGAGGTAAGGGGGCGAGAGGCCATCCGGCGCGGCGGTCGGCGATGGCCCGTTCGAGATAGCGCCAGGGTGCATGGTCCCGCTGGCGGCAGGTGTCGATGACGCTGGC
>Ga0209607_1003776_pt1 | contig 11499 bp, 8 predicted proteins | sample AD_UKC117_MetaG_FD_184413 | JGI IMG/M metagenome (GOLD analysis project Ga0209607, IMG submission 184413) | Active sludge microbial communities of municipal wastewater-treating anaerobic digesters from Hong Kong - AD_UKC117_MetaG (SPAdes)... | ecosystem: Engineered > Bioreactor > Anaerobic >... | reverse complement strand
TCAGCGGATTTGAGAGACGAATCCGTCGAAGTTTTGTGAACAAAACATTCGCTGCATTGAAAACAAAACATACTCATTTCTTACACCTCCGTAGGTTTTTATCATTCGTGTTTGTGTTGAGTTGTATCATTTTAAACTTTCATCATCCAGCGTTTTGGTACCGCTAATTTTCTGTATGGGGGCGATGTCTTGGGTAACTTCCAGTGTTCCTTTGTATCGCCCGTCATCCGATCGAACGGCAAAGTATCTGATGTAGACGTATTTGTCACCCAGCTGCAGGTAAAAATCAGCTGCATCTCGTTTTCCGCTCCTGAAATCGTCCAGGATTTTTTGAACGGTGTCCACACTTTTGGGGGGGTGACAGTTTTGAACCTTTCTGCCGATGATGCCTCGTGATCTGACAAAGATCCGCTCTTTGGTTTCACTGAAATAGCATACCCGGTCGTTTTCATCCACAAATGTGATGTCCACAGGCAAGGTGTTCAGCATCATCATTAATTGTTCACCATTTAAGATTCCGCTGGGAAGCGAGACGGCACTATCTCGCATTTGAACGGCATCTTCATCGGCTACGTCAAATGGTTTTGGGATAAAGGAGAAATAGCCGATCTCATCGAACTGTTTTCTGATTTGAACCCATTCTTCATCTGTGATGAGTTTAATGGCCGACGGGAATAGGATCTTGTGCTCTTTATAGATATGATTGGCGAATACTTCCTCGGTTCCAACCAGAAATTGCCTCACTTCATTCGATGTGACGGTGTCCTCGAAGATCTTGCTTCTCAGTTGTCGGATCTGATCGTGTTCTTTCCACATGATTTGCGGGGGCTGGACCATATTGTGTTTTTCCAGATAAGGGAACAGGCAGTTTTCCTCTTTTAAAAAATATTTCTCCACTTCTTTCAGGTAATAACCTAATCCTTTAACGGCTTTTATGCTATCCTGAGCTTTTCTGAATTTGCCAAGCATATTCAAAATGTCTTTGTGCTCTTCCATAAGGATATGGAGAGGATGCCAGGGTTCCACGTCGATCTCGTCATCCACGATGGCTTTTTTGAACATATCCAGGTGCACATCACACATGAGCATGATGGAATCCGGGGAAATGCCTTCATTGACCAATTCCTGTTCAATGGTGGAAATATCGATGGGTGTCAGTTCCTTTACGATTCTTGCAAACTGTTCTTTTACCGGCTCCAGGTTTTTTTTCGGGTCTTCATGGAGTTTTTTTATAAGATCTTTTAATACTTCTTTTTCTTGATTAATGTCCTTCATGGAATTCCTCCTTTCGTGCTTACAGGTTTATGATAGCTTTTTTTTGGAGGAATTTCAGTAGCATAGGTTACAGAGGCTTGGAGTGAGAGAGGACTAAGATAAGATTTGACACGGAGCAGGGTTAAAAAAAGCGGAGATTAAGGGCGGGGAATTATCGCAACCGCCCTTCAGTTGATTCTTTAAAAACCTTTTTATCGGGATTTTCTGTTTGGATGAAAAAAAGCCATGACGCAGTTCAACCCTCCAAATGCAACGGCATATGCGGCGATAAACCCGACAAGTCCCTTTATGGGCGAACCGAAGTTGACCAACAGGAAGATGCCAACAGCTAACGAAAGTAGTCCGCACAGAACAAGCATCCATTTAAAGAGATTGCTCGCTTTACCCTTGGGAATTGAAAATCCGGTCCAGAAGTCAAAAAATCCGTAATAGAGCATCCAAACGGCTAGAATAACCAAAATGGCAACTGCAATCACACTCGGCATTAAGAAGGCAAAAAATCCGATAACGATGCCTGCTGCTGCCTCAACAACGAGCATGGACTTGGGCTGTGTAGCCTTTTCTTCTTTATAGAACAGCATTTGAAACAATCTGTATAATCCGAATATCAAAGCAACCACCCCGATAATTCGGATGATCCAATCAGAAGTCAAGTTCGGCCAAACCAACAACAGAACGCCAAAAGCCAGAAACAAGAACCCCAGCAGCAATCCCTGCCACCACTTTTCAGCCATGATTGTCTGAAATGTCTTCGTGTACATTTTTTTCATGCCCATTCCTCCTATTTATATTTTGTGCTGATCATTCAATTGTACCACTTAAATATAAGGCCATCTGCTTGGATATTTGTGTGTTTCATGAAAAAAGCTTTCACCTAAGCCAAAGAAAATCTTCTGAGAAATTTTATTATTAAGCCTTCTGGTTTTTCAGCAACTCCTAATTATATCAGTAAATGTTTATGAAAACCATTCACGGTGTATAATCATCACTGAGGTGTATCAAAGGCTTTGCAGAACTATCAAATTTGAAGAGAACGAAGGTGAACAAATGCATGTAAATGAAACCTTGTCTTATTTTATCAAACCGGAATGGATCAGTCCCCAGTACATGATTGAGTTTTTTTCGAAAAATCCCAATATTCGATTTGTTTCTCTTTTCGGTATTGACATTGTAGGCCATGACACGGATGAAAAGATCCCCAAACAGATCTTTTTGGATAAGCTGGAGGATATCTTTTTAGATAAACCTTTTCTGCAGACAGATGGCTCGTCAATCGCCCTCTCTTCATTGGCAAAACTCAACGACTGCAAAGTCGACATGATAGCCGACCGCTATGCCACCTGGTATGTGGACTATAATCCGGAAAATATCGACGCTCAGTCCCAGCGACCCGTCGGAACACTCAGAATTCCGGCATTTCTCTATCATAACGGCATTCCCATCGGTTCCAGAGCCCTCTTAAAAAAAGGTGAAAGGCTGTTTAAAGAAACCCTCATGAAGCACATCGTTCAAGCAGGCTTTTTGGAGAAATGGTCCATCAATGAGAAAATAGCAGATATCGGCATCACCATCGGCACTGAGCTTGAATTTTGGGTGAAAACCCCCATGTTGAACGCACAGATCAGCCAGTTGCAAACCGCCCAATCCATGCAGGAAAATTACTGGCAGCGAACCAAGGGCAAAGTACGTACGGCATTAGAACAATCCTTAACCCTGATGGAACTTTACGGCCTCAAACCGGAGATGGGTCACAAGGAAGTGGGGGGCGTAAAAGCCTCCATTGGAAAAAGTGGGGATCTGAGCGTTGTCATGGAACAAATTGAAGTGGATTGGAAATTCTCCTCGAATCCGGTAGAAGCGGCGGACAAAGAATTGCTGGCACGAATCATGATTAAAGAGACCTTTCGGCGTAACGGCCTGGAGGTATCTTTTCAGGCAAAACCTATCGAAGACGTTGCAGGCAACGGTGAACATATTCACATCGGTGTCTGCCTGAAAACTCAAAGCGGAAAGGCCTATAACCTCTTTTCGCCCTTTGAGAAAGACAGCTATCTCAGTATTTTCGGATACGGCGCTCTCATGGGCATCCTCAAGCATTATGATATCCTTGGTGCCTTTGTATCACCCACCAATGATGCGTTGAATCGTCTGAAACCCGATTTCGAAGCCCCGGTTTCCTCCGTATGTTCTCTGGGAACTTCGCCCAATCAACCTTCCAGAAACCGGACTGTTTTGATCGGACTAATCAGCGACCTGGAAAATGAGATGGCTCGTCGTTTTGAATTCAGAGCCGCCAACCCCCACACTAATTTGTACATCTGTTTGCCAGCAATGTTCATGTGCATGCTGGACGGCATGACCTATGCGTTAACATCTGAAAAAGATGAGAAAGCGCTTTTGAATGAGGTTTCCAAACAACCCGGGGAGTATTTCGGTTATTTAGACCCAAACCATGCTTATCGGGCTGAGAAAAACATCTTTACCGATTACACCGAAGAGGAAAGGGAACGGCTGTTCGGAATTTCGCCAAAAACCGTTTTCGAACTGATCAACTCCCTGCGCAAATCCGATTGGAATCATGCTTATTTGGAAGAAGTCTTCAGTTTGGCATTTGTTGACTCCTACTGTGATTACATGCTGGAGAGATGGCGAAAGGAGACCGTTCAGCGACTTATTCCCCACAGGATCGAATCCATTCGAACCAGCTTGCTCGCCTTGCCCGATGATCCGAGAAGTAAAAAGGGGAAGCTGGCCATTGAACAGTTGGCTGATCTACTCATCCGGGATACGGAAAATCAAATGAGTCTTAGAACCCGCATTCAGGAAGCAGCCCGTGATGGTGATTACGAGCTCCTATCGATGACATATCAGGCCTTTATTCAAACCCATGAGGACTTGAAGCAATGTATCCGCAACTATGAAGATAATATTGTTTATTAAATGAACTAATTTGAAAAACAGTTTAAAAAGTTGTATAATACCATAAGGACCATATCTTTTAAAGGGAGGTAACAAAATGAAGAAACTGATTGTTTCTCTAATGGTAGTGTTGTTGTTTACCGTAGGTGCATTTGCAGCCAATCAGCTGGAAATCTTTAGCTGGTGGACGGGAGGCGGAGAAGAAGCAGGGCTGTTAGCGCTGATTGAAGAATTGACAGCACAGTATCCGGACCTGGAAGTCATCAACGCAACGGTAGCAGGTGGTGCAGGATCAAACGCAAAAGCGGTTTTAAAGACAAGAATGCTCGGCGGAAATCCTCCGGATTCTTTCCAGGTTCATGCAGGGGAAGAATTGACAGATACATATGTGGTAACCGGAAAAATGGAACCCATCACAAAATATCTGGCAGAATGGGGCTATTTGGACAAATTCCCAAAAGACATTTTTGATATTTGTGCGTATGAAGGCGAAGTCTACTCCATTCCCGTTAATGTTCACAGGGGAAACGTAGTATTCTACAACAAAGCCATCGCAGAAGAAATCGGCATGACATCAGAACCCAACACATGGGAAGAATTTTTCTATTATCTTGAAAAGGCAAAAGATGCCGGTTACACAGGCTTAAGCTTGGGTGACAAAAACAAATGGACAGCTACACAAGTATTTGAGGACATCATGCTCAGCCAATTTGGAGCATACAAATATACCAAACTTTGGAACGGTCAGCAAAGCTTCAATTCCGTTGCCCTGAAGGATTCCCTTCAAATCATGAAAGACCTCATTCCTTACTTCAACAAAGACCACTCCTCTCTCACCTGGCAAGATGCTTCCAGACTTGTTTACGAGAAGAAAGCATTGTTCAACATCATGGGAGACTGGGCGGAAGGCTATTTCAAAGAAATGGGATGGACACCGGGAGAAGAGTTCGGTTGGTTCGCCACACCTGAAACCGGAAATGCATTTATGATCATCTCTGATACCTTTGGACTCCCAAAGGGAGCGCCAAATCCTGAAAATGCTCTCAAATGGTTGAAATTTATCGGAAGTGTTAAGGCACAGGACATCTTCAACCCCATCAAGGGATCCATCCCTGCAAGGGTTGATGCTGACAAATCCAAGTACGATGTTTACCTGCAATGGGCCATGAACGATTTCTCCAATCTGGCACTCGCACCATCCATCGCACACGGTTCCGCTGCACCCGGTGCATTTGCAGGTGCTTTGGACGATGCCATCAATGGATTCCTGGCAACTGAAAATATCGAAAATACAATGGAAGATATTCTTTGGGCTGCAGAAGACGAAGGATACAACATCAACTGATCGTGATCGATTAATCACTTACTCAGGGCAGGTTTTTAGACCTGCCCTTTCATTTGCATTTTGATTGTTATCTCAGATATAATAAACTATTCCTTTATTGTATATGAGATGATAAGCTGAATAAATAAAAATTGTTTTTAAGGGGGACTTTATGAAATCAAGAAGAAAGCTCATCGGTTTTTTCGTTGTATCTCCCAGTATAGTGGCAATCGCTATTTTTGTTTACGGGTTCATTTCTTCCACAGTGCGCAACTCCTTTTCAAACTTCAACAGCTATTCCCGCTTGGTTCAAAATGAATTCGAATTTGTGGGCTGGCGCAATTATCAGCGTCTGTTCCAGGACAGCCGTTTTCAAACAGACTTGTGGAACACGCTTTTCTTCACGGTCTTTTTTTTGCTGGGATGTATCATTTTAGGACTTTTTTTAGCCAATCTGCTGGATCGAAAACTCAAAGGGGGGCGTTTTTTTCAGAATGTGTTCCTGTTTCCCTATGCCTTGTCATTTGTCGTCACCGGGACAATCTGGAGCTGGTTCTTTGCACCGGGAAATATTCCAAATGACCCTTCTGGGATCAACCTGCTATTAAAAAACATGGGTCTGGACTCACTTCAATGGGGTTGGTTCACGGTCACAGATAGCATTGGCAAATTCAACCTTGCCCTGATCCCGGTCATCATCGCCGCCACTTGGCAACTGTCAGGCTATACCATGGCCATGTATTTGGCCGGAATGCGAGGCATCCCCATTTCCATGATCGAAGCGGCACGGGTTGACGGCGCTTCCAATTGGCAAATATTCTGGCGGGTTAAAATGCCGCTGCTGCGAACCATCACACTCAGCGCCATGATCATTTTGGGGCACATCTCTTTAAAGATCTTCGACCTGGTGTATGCCATGACCGGAAGCGGACCCAACAACGTTACGGACATGCCGGCGGTTTACATGTACGACTTAACCTTTGAGAGAGACCGGTATGCACTTGGCGCTGCGGTTGCCGTCATCATGCTGGTCATGGTGGCATTCGTCATTGTTCCTTACCTGCTGAGCACGCTCAAAAAGGAGGATTCCAAATGAGACAGACAAAAAGATGGAATGCAACGATCAGTTATGTTGTCCTTATTCTGTTGGCATTTTTGTTCATGGTACCCGTTTATATGATTCTGGTGACCAGTTTTAAACCCTTATCCGAAATCAGTATGTCCAACATGTGGAATCTTCCCTCAAGCCCATCGTTGGAAGGGTTTGTGAATGCCTTTCAAAAATTGGGCCCCAACTTAAAAAACAGCTTTCTGCTGGTTATCCCGGCCACACTGCTCTCGTGCATCATCGGCTCCATCAACGGGTTCATCTTCGCAAAAATCCGATTTAAAGGCTCGAACATCGTCTTTTTACTCATTCTGTTCGGGATGTTCATCCCCTATCAGAGCATTTTATTCCCGCTGATTCGTTTTCTTCAACAGATCGGACTCTACGGCAAGATCGGAGGCCTCATCATGGCCCATGTGGTGTACGGTATTCCCATCACCACGCTGATCTTCAGGAATTATTACACCGAAGTGCCCGATGAGATGATTGAAGCAGCCAATATTGACGGGGCCAACATGTTTAAAGTCTACACCAACATCATGTTCCCATTGTCGCTGCCCGGATTCGTCGTTGTCATCATCTGGCAATTCACCAACATCTGGAATGAATTCCTGTTCGCAGTGACCATCACCTCCGACCCCACTAAGCAGCCTATCACAGTTGCCTTGGTAAACTTGGCGGGAAGCCAGGTCGTCGAATGGAACATGCAAATGGCCGGTGCCATCGTGGCGGCATTACCCACGCTGTTAGTCTACATCTTCCTGGGTAAATATTTCATTCAGGGCTTGATGGCAGGTTCTGTGAAAGGTTAAGGTGTTTAATCAATCAGCAATTAAAAAAGGCTTCCATCGTGAAGCCTTTTTTTGTTAACGATAAACAGTCGGTTCAAAATCGATGAAGCGTTCTTATTTCGATTTATTCAGGCAATTCACACAATCATGGCAAGGAGGAGGGCGTGTCTACCCTACTGCGGAAAAAGAACCCGGATGCCTATTTGGTGAAACAATCAAAAGAAGGATTTTTACAGTGAAACCATGATATAATATCCTGATAATTAACAAATGGGGGCAAGAGGATGTATAACAAACTGAATACTCAGACAACTGAATAAATTTATACGCAGCATCTTTTAGCTGGCAAAAAAAAATAATCATTTAAGATAAAAAGGCCTCAGCGTGGTGCTGAGGCCTTTTCAATTGATAAGAGGTGATGAGGGTGTTACAGATCAAGAATTTATCAAAAACCTTTGGTGTAAATGAGGTGTTAAAAAAAATAGATTTAAATATATCAAAAGGAGAATGCGTAGCTCTAACCGGGCCAAACGGCTCCGGCAAATCCACCCTTTTGAAGATGATTGCCGGAGAATTGCCGATTGAGGATGGAAGGTTGTTTTTAAAAGAAGGGACGACGATTGGCTACTTACGTCAAAACGATGTCGTTTCTCATGAACGAGTGCGGTATTATCTATTTAAAGAGTTTGAACAGTTAAAGGATATCAATCGAAAAGTTCATGAAAATTCTGACCTTTCAGATATGGAATATGCAAGTCTGTTGGATGATTATATGTATTATGGCGGTTATGAAATGGAGGCTTCCATCCTCCGGGAACTGGCTGCTTTTTCATTTCAACAGGAAATCTTGGATCAACCGATGAACGAATTGTCGCTGGGTCAGAGAAAGATCATGGAAATCATCAGCGTCCTGGTTTCTCAACCCGATTTATTTATCATGGATGAACCGACCAATCATTTGGATATCAGCATGCGCATGATGTTAGAGTCTCTTATACAGGGAAAAACGCTCAACGGCGGCACGTTTCTTGTTGTCAGTCATGATCGTACGTTTCTTGACCGGATTGCCACAAAAACTATATACATCAAAAGAGGGATCAGCGAACAAACTGAAGGCGGATATTCTCAAATGATGAAACTATTGGACATGAAATTTCTTTCTGCCAAAAAAGAGAGCGAAAAGATACAAAAGAAAATCGGAGAACTGGAGCAGCTGGTTACCAGAAAAAAAGCTTGGGCTGAAAGAGCGGAAAAGGAAAAAAGTGGTAAGGGGAAAAAGATAATCGGCCGTTTCTCTCCCGATCGAGGCTTTCTGGGAGCCAAGGCCAAAAAAATTGCTAAAAGTGCCAAAGGGTATGCTCTTCAAAAAAATAAGCTTATTGAAGATCTAAAGGAGAAAAAACCATTTGTTGAAAAACCGGTCAAATTAAATATCCCCCAATACACAGTTGAAACGAGAAAATTTGTTGACTGCGTCGATTGCCGGTTTGGTTATACTCTCGATGAAATTCTACTTGAAGATATCAATCTGCAGATCACGACACGGGATAAAATTGCCTTAATCGGTCCCAATGGAAGCGGAAAAACTACGTTTTTCAACATCATTACAGGAGAATTAAAACCTATGAGCGGTTCTGTATACAGAAATGAACAGATCAACTATACGAATATTCGGCAGAACATTGTCGACGTATTTCCTCAAAAGATACTCCTGGATAATTTTTGCTGTCGAGATGTGGATCATCAGCAAGTTCATGCCGCATTGAAAGCGTCAAGACTTAAAGAAGAAAGCCTTCAAAGGCCTGTATCTCAACTTAGCAGGGGAGAACTGGTGAAAGCGGCACTGGTCAAAGCGATCTTGTCCCAAAGTGAGTTTTTGTTAATGGATGAACCCACCAATCACTTGGATGTGGAGACATTGGAATGTTTTCAACAGATGCTGAAAGATTTTCCGGGTGGGTTGTTTTTTATCAGCCATGACAGACGGTTTGTTTCACAAAATGCCGATGTGATTTTTCTGATGGAAGACAAAAAACTGAAGATATGCCGAATTTGACTCAAAAAACCCACAGAATGGATTATTTTATGGTAAAATAGTCATTGGTACAGGTAGCTGAAAGCAATGATTTGGAGTGAGAAAAATACAAAACGAATGGACAGTTGGAAAGGTGATTAACTGGACTCAAGGCTATTTGGAAAGAAAAGGGGTGGACAGCCCCCGAAAAACCACAGAAAAGCTGATGGAAATGATGTTAAACATGGACAAGACCCATTTATACATCAATTGGCAAAAACAACTTGAAGCTCAACAGCTATCTTCATTTAAACAGTTATTGAATCGTGTAGTTGAAGGAGAACCGGTGGCCTATGTAACCGGTGTGGAACGGTTTTATTCGTATGATTTCATCGTCAGTAAAGACGTACTGATCCCTCGACAGGAAACTGAAGAACTTGTGGAATGGATGGTAAAAGACCATCGGGACAGGCGAGATTTGCAAATTGCGGATATCGGAACTGGCAGCGGTGTGATCGCCATTACATTGGCAAAACTCATGCCGGGTGTGAAGATTATTGCCACCGATATTCAAAAGGCCTGCATTGAAATAGCAGAAAAAAACGCCATCAAACATGGCGTGGAATTATCTATTAAGTTTTATCAGGGGGATTTTTTAGAACCTTTGGACGCCATACTTCAGGAGATTGACGTCCTGGTTTCCAACCCTCCCTATATCTCCAAAGACGACCTGGATCATATGGATCAAACGGTGCTGGAACACGAGCCTCATCAAGCGTTGTTTGGTGGACAGGACGGTTTGCTATTCTATCAGAGACTCGCACAACAGGCTGATCGATTGAGGGGCAAAACCGTCTATCTGGAAGCGGGATTTAATCAAAAAAAAGCCCTTGAAGAACTTTTTGACGACAAGATCCAAGATTACAAGAAAGACATGAACGGAAATTGGCGCATGCTCAAACTTAGATTCTGATGAATGCTTTTAACTTGACCCGACAAATATTTGTTTTTAAGTTCAAGCGGGAAGATTCGGCAATGCCCATGCTATAAGAGAAAAAACAGATTTAGACATTTTCAGGGGTAATTCCTGAATGACTCGTTCACGAAAAAGCTTACAGAGTCCCATCCTGAGGTGATATAGACACATGGAAAATGAATTACTGGAAAATCTTGATGAAACAAGGATCTTAACAAGTGAAGAAAAGGAAGAGGATAGCGGTTTTTACGCCTTGCGTCCTAAAACCCTTTCAGAATACATTGGTCAAAAAAAGATCAAAGAAAGACTGGCCATTACCATCGAAGCGGCAAAAATCCGAAATGAGCCTTTGGACCATGTTTTATTGGCGGGCCCTCCCGGATTAGGCAAGACAACCCTTGCCAACGTAATTGCCAATGAGATGGGGTATCAGATTCACACTACCAGTGGCCCTGTCATCGAAAAACAGGGGGATTTGGCGGCCATTCTGACCAATCTGGAACGGGGAGACGTGCTGTTCATTGACGAAATACACCGGCTTAGCCGTGTGGTGGAGGAAGTGTTGTATTCAGCTATGGAAGACTTCTCGCTGGATATCATGATCGGAAAAGGGCCGAGTGCTCGTTCCATTCGTATTGATTTGAACCGTTTTACCCTTATCGGAGCGACTACAAGGAGCGGATTGTTGACATCTCCCCTAAGAAACCGGTTTGGGATTCAACTGGAATTGAATTACTACGAAACTGAGGAACTAGAACAGATCATCAAACGTTCTGCCGGAATTCTGGATATCGGTATAGATGAACAGGCCTCACAGATGGCAGCCATGCGATCCAGAGGGACCCCTCGTGTTGCAAACCGGCTATTGAAAAGAATACGAGATTTTGCCACAGTGAACCGACATGAAAAAATAGAAGAATCCGATGCGTTCCAGGCCTTAAAGGCCCTTGAAATAGACGACCATGGTTTGGATTTCATGGACAGGAAAATTCTCACAACCATTATTCGCCATTACAAGGGCGGTCCTGCAGGGGTGAAAGCCATCGCTGCGGCTGTTGGAGTGGAACCGGACACTATCAGTGAAGTCTACGA
>Ga0209607_1003768_pt1 | contig 11524 bp, 11 predicted proteins | sample AD_UKC117_MetaG_FD_184413 | JGI IMG/M metagenome (GOLD analysis project Ga0209607, IMG submission 184413) | Active sludge microbial communities of municipal wastewater-treating anaerobic digesters from Hong Kong - AD_UKC117_MetaG (SPAdes)... | ecosystem: Engineered > Bioreactor > Anaerobic >... | reverse complement strand
CAAACCCGTGATACATATGGCTTTGAGTACTTTCAAAAGAGGAGCAAAGTTACGTAACCGAAGGGATATAACGGGGGTGAAAGGGGGATATTGTCAGTTGGCAGTGGGCAGTTGGCAGTTAATACAAGGCGGAGGTCGGAATATGTGAGCAGTGAACCCTGTCGGAGGCAGGGAGTGAGTTGTGAGGAGCGTAAGTGGGAGTTTGAGCTGGTATTGTCAGTTGGCAGTTAATACAAGGCGGAATACGGAATGGTGATGTGTAAAAGAGAAAATAGCGGAGTGAGTACCTGTTTGAGTGGAGAGTGACTTGCCAACTGAGAACCGCCCCCGCAGGGGTTAACTGCCAACTAGTTCCTTTTATCATACCCCAACCCCAGCTTGTTGCGCAGGGTATCGAGGAAGTTGGTTTCGTGGAGGCGGAGGAGGGTGATCTCGAAGTGTTCTTTGCGCACTGCCAGCTGCACGTTGCTGCCGATGGTCTCGTGGCGGCTGTCAAGCGATGCCAGGAATTTCTCGCTGCGCCCTTCAATCTCGAAGCTGATGACTGAATCGTCGCCCACCACGATGGGGCGAATATTGAGGTTGTGCGGAGCGATGGGGGTGATGACAAAATTGGCGGAAGTAGGGAAGATGATGGGGCCGCCGCAGCTCAGGGAATAACCGGTGGATCCGGTCGGGGTACTCACCATGAGTCCGTCAGCCCAGTAGCTCATCATGAACTCGCCGTTGATATAAACGTGGATGGTGATCATGGCCGATGAATCCTTTTTGTGGATGGTGAATTCATTCAGCCCGTATGGATGCCCGTCAAACAGGGGCACGTTCGCATCCACGTGGATCAATGTGCGGGGATCAGGTGTATAGCTGCGACGTTCCAGCGCATCGATGCAGGCACGGATCTCATCCTTGCTGATGCTGGCCAGAAAACCCAGCCGGCCGATATTGATTCCCAGAACAGGAATATTGCTGTCTTTGATCAGGGTGACCGTATCCAGCAGCGTACCATCGCCGCCCAGGCTGAGCATGTAGTCTGTATCCTGCAATGCCTTCTGATCTGAGGCACTAAACAGTGCAGGCTTCTCAGAAAATTTGATGTTGTTGATCAGGTGCGGGTAATAAGCCTCGTAGATATGGAAGTCAATACCCCGCTGCTGCATGAGGTCAAATAACTCCTGCACATAGGGGATGGCTTCCTTGTGGATCAACCTACCATAGACTGCAATTTTCATAGGTATTGAGGTCTAGTCCGAGGTGTAAATATAGCCCGAATTCTCCCAGGGCATTGACGGCACCTTCAAAGCGGAACACCCAGTCGTAATAGGTGGTGATGTCCATCCCGATGCCGGCAGAATACAGGAGTGTGTTGCGCAGGGTGTTGGTACTGGTGAAGACATCGTCAGACACATAACCGGCATCGGCAAAGACCTTGGGATAGACCTGTACCGGAATGGTACCGAACTGCGAGTTCCGGAATATGGGCGAATGCAGGGTCTTGTCTATCGCTTTCACCCGAAGGTTGCTCCGAAACAGGCCGATGCCCTGACCATCCACTACATAGTATTCATAACCCCGCACGAAATTCTCACAGTAACCCAGGCTTTCGGTCAGAAAGTAGGGATATTCTGCCGAGAGATTCTGGCTGCCATACAACATGGCCGCCGCATACCACTTACCGGTCAGGTGTCGGTAGATGTTCCATTGTCCGCTCACGAATATCTGATCGGCAGTGTTGTTATCCGGATCATCAGAACGAAAGAAGCCAAAGCCTCTTTTCTGCAGGATGGCCCGCAGGTAATTGCCTTCCAGCGGGTAGCTTCTGTTGTCCACCCGGTTGCTGATGAAAGTATAACCCAGGGTCATGAATTGCAGTCGGTGGGCTCCGTTGCCCAGGTATTCCGGGTTCAGGCTGTCCATGGCACCTGATACACGTGTGTCGTTGTATTTGATCTCTACCGTATGCAGTTCATAAGGACCTTGCCGGTGACGCACATAGGTGCCCAGCTTGATGCGTTTGCGAAGAAAATCTTCTGTTTCCATGAACACCTGCTGATCGTATTGAGTATTCACATATATCTGTCTGTTTGCTGCATACATGGCAAACAAGCCCCATCCTGTTTCAGAATCTTTAGACAGAAATGGTCTTTCATATTCCAGTTCCATCTTCTGACTAAAGCCGAAGATGGCACGCACATTCAGGCGATCTGCATGTCCGGTCAGGTTGTAGTGCACCATGTCCAGTCCGTATTCCAGGCGACTCAGGTCGTGGTTCTGCTCAAACCACCAGTAGTTGATGTTTCGGTCTGCTATATCGATCCAGGGTGCAGGGAAAAGGAACCATCGTTCATCCACCTGCACCTGAATGGTAGCCTGTCTGTCAGTGTTGTTGAACAGGGTACAATCAGCCTTGAGGAAAAGACCTGTATTCAGGATGTTCTCCTTCGACCGTTCCAGTAAACTATCGACCGAAGAGGCAGTGATGGTATCGCCCGGATGCAGGAGCATCTGTTTGGTGATGATATAGGCTTTGGTGTGGTCATTGCCGCTTACCACAATGGTATCGACCACCAGTAAATCTTCATTCTGTGACCATCCCCGCAAGGGAAGACACAGCACGCAGATCATAGTAACGAACAACCATTTCGGCACGTCAGATATTCAGGTAGTTCATCAATGAATCAAAACGGTCTTTGTAGATCTCGCCGAGGTCGGTCTCTTCGAAATAGGCCTTCACTTCATATTCAAATCGCTCGAAAGTGGCGATGATATGCCGGATATCGGTCTTGTCAACCTTGATGGTAACGGTGTGGCTGTCTTCGCCGTGCTGGTGTACAAAGCTGCTGAGAATGTGGGCATCATTGCTTTCTACGATGCGGGCAATATCACTCAGCACATAATCTTTTTTGTTGCCCAGTTCCAGCACGATGACACCACCTGCTCCGCTGATGGAGGTCATCGCAGCGAAGTGGTAGAGCAGGCTCTGCAGGGTGATCATACCCAGGTAGTGCATCTCTTCATCCACCACCGGAATGACCGGAGAGTTGAGTCCTGCAGCTACCCGCAGTACCTCAAAGATGTGCTCACTGGCTTTGACATAAGGCTTGTAGAGGTTCTTCAGGTAGGCACCAAGTTTTTCGGTGGTATCGTTGAAGTCGAGTATGTCTTCTTCAGACACCAGTCCGATGTACACCCGGTTGTCAACCAGCGGCAGGTGAGAGAGTTTGAACTCCATCATCCAGTCGATGGCCTTCTCACCGGTGTCGCTGCTTTTGAGCGGCGGAATATTTTCGGTGATGATGTCTTTGGCCAGCACTTTATTTCAGTTGATCCAGAAATTCTCTTAAATAACGATTGAACTGCTCCGGTTGTTCCATCATGGGAGCGTGTCCGCATTCGTCAATAAAAAGCAGTTTCGAATTCGGGATGAGTTTATGGAATTCTTCGCCTACAAAAGGAGGTGTGATGGTATCGTTATTTCCCCAGATCAACAGTGTAGGAGCTGTGATGGAAGTGATCTCATCTGCCAGGTTCTCACGGATGGCGCTTTTGGCGGTAGCCAGCACACGGATCACCTTGTTGCGGTCATTAACGATGTCAAAGAGTTCATCCACCAACTCTTCTGTGGCATGTTTCGGGTTGTAAAAAGTGAGTTCAGCCTTGTTCTGTATATACTCCCGATCACCCCTTTTAGGATAGGAATCACCCATTGCACTTTCAAACAATCCGGAGCTGCCTGTCAGGGTGATGGAGCTGATCTTGTCTTTGTTATCAAGAGCATACAGCAGTGCAATATGACCACCCAGTGAGTTGCCCAGTACATGCACCTTGTCATAACCCCGGAAGGCTACAAAACGCTCTACATACTGCACGAATCCTCGCACAGTGGTCTCTTCAATGGGCAGTTCATACAAGGGTAATATTGGAATGACCACCTTGTAGGAATCCTTGAATGCTTCGATGATGTCGTAGAAATTACTCAGGGCGCCGAAGAGTCCGTGCAACAGCATCAGAACCTCGCCCTCACCTTCTTCCACGTAACGGAAACCGTTCTCCTCTGTAAATGTATGCTCCATAGCCTTCAGGGTCGGTTACAAATATAAACCTTTTGATTGCCTTAGTATCAGCGGTACAAGTTACGCCAGTTGTGCAGCAGTGTCAGTCCGTCAGGTGTGAGGATGCTTTCCGGATGGAACTGCACACCCCAAAGGGGAAGCTCCCTGTGCCGCAGTGCCATTGGTTCCGCACGATCTGTCACGGCTGTGATCTCCAGTTGAGCGGGCACATCAGCAATATTCAGGCTGTGGTATCGCATAACCTGCATGGTGTCAGGAAGTCCGGCAAACAGATCCTGCCCGGAGTGGCTGATCATGCTTGTTTTGCCATGAACAGGTACAGGTGAACGTTCCAGCCTTGCTCCGAAATACATACCTATTGCCTGGTAGCCGAGACAGACCCCAAGCATGGGAACGGATGCATGAAACCGATCGATCACCTGCATGGTGATGCCTGCCTGCAGGGGTGTTTCCGGTCCGGGACTGATCACGATGGCTTCCGGTTGCAAAGCCCCGATCTCATTCAGTGTGATGGCATCATTCCGATGTATGGTTACATCTGCGCCGGTCTGACAGAGATGGTCGTACAGGTTCCAGGTAAAGCTGTCATAATTATCGAGCAGCAGGATCATACTTCCATGGTTTCCGGAACCGGCAGGACGCCGTTCTGCTTATCGAACCAGTCCTGCATGTGCTCAAAGACATCGCGAACAAGAGGAACGGCATGCCCGATCAGATCCATTGCTGCGGGTGCAAAGCCCACCAGTGGTTCATAGACCTTTGAAGCAGTTTTCAGTTCTTCTGTGAACACACCCATATTATTGCCATACCAAAGGATACTGCTGTACACCAGGGTCCAGCTCAGCATCCACACGAAAGCACCTGCCAGCTTGTTCAGAAAGTTGAGTTGCAATGCCTGGAAAACACCTTCTACCAAACGACCCAGCAGCCTGAAGACCAATCCAATGAGGAACATGGTTACCAGAAAAGAGATGAAGGGCATATAGTCTGCATGCAGATGGAACCATTTTTCCAGATACGTTGCTGTGATATGGCTGCAGGATACTGCTGCCGCAATTCCCACCAGAACAGACAGCAACCAGAAGAGCGAAAAGATGAGCCCCCTGCTGTAGCCCCGGAACAAGGCCACCAGTAGTACTCCGGCATAGAAAACGTCCAGGATCATCCTGCCAGCAGGTTGCGCACCATGGCAGAGATGGCCTTACCATCTGCTTTGCCGGCCAGTGACTTGGTTGCCACACCCATCACTTTACCCAGATCGCCGGGACCGGATGCGCCGGTTTCGGCGATGATCTTCTCCAGTGCTGTTTTCAATTCATCTTCGCTCATTTGAGCCGGAAGGTAGCGTTCAATTACAGCGATCTCTGCAGCTTCATCAGCGGCCAGATCAGCCCTGTTCTGGGCAGTGTAAATATCCAGGCTTTCCTTACGTTGTTTGACCAGTTTGGTCAGCAACTGCATTTCCTTTTCAGCACTGAGTTCATCACTGGCACCTTTTTCGGTCTGGGCAAGCAGGATTGCTGATTTGATGCCACGCAAAGCACGCAGAGTAGCCTCTTCCTTGCTTTTCATAGCTTGTACAATGTCTTTATTGACGGTATCGAGCAGCGACATAGTTAGTGATTTGACTGGTTCAAAAGTAGGAAGAAAAAAGGGCGGAATACGGAAGGGTAAGAAAGAATGGTTTGCCGGTATTATTTCCCCTTGCGGCCGAAGGTGCGGATATAATCAACCAGGTTGGGATCTTCCAGTCCTTCCATATCACTGAGCTCCAGTTCCAGCGCACGGGTGCTGCGCAGTATCTCAATGAGACTGATGACCAGACTGGCACTGAACAGGATCATGGCTGCAGCAAAACAGGCATTGGCCCAGCTCATATATTCTATGTAAATAAAATACATACTTAGTAAGGCCAGGATGAAACTCAGCACCCCCAGGAACTGCATGCGCCTGACCAGTTTCAGTCGGAAACGCAGGTTGTTGATCTGTTCTTTCAGAAACGGGCTTGTTTCGTTTCTAAGGTACTTTTCATGCAGGTTTCGAACCACACTCGATAAGGCAAGAAAACGGTTGGTATAAGCCAGCATGATCAGGCTGATGGCCGGAAACAACAGGGCAGGTGTATTGATGGTGATGCTCATACTCAGGCGGTAGCAGATGCCTGTTCCAGCACCCGGATGTAGTAGGCCTCATAGAGCGGCATGATCCTGTCAAGAGAGAAGCGCTGAGCTTGTTTGAAAGCCCTTTCCTTAAACGCTGCCAGGGTCTCTTCATTTTCCAGGATACGAATGGCATTGGCGGCCATATCATCTACATCGCCAACAGGACTTAGAAAGCCGGTTTCACCGTGAATATTGATCTCCGGAAGCCCTCCTGTATTGGAAGATATCACAGGCACCTGGCATGCCATGGCTTCCAAAGCTGCAAGCCCGAAGCTTTCTGTTTCAGACGGAAGGATGAAGAGGTCTGAGATGGCCAGCAGTTCTTCAATGGCATCCTGTTTTCCCAGAAAGTGAACATCATCCTGGTGGCAAACCTGTCTGCTCATCTTTTCGATGTTCTGGCGTTCCGGGCCATCACCCACCAGCAATAGTTTAGCGGGCATTTCCTGCCTGATCTTGCAAAACACCCGCACTACATCATCTACTCTTTTCACCTTTCGGAAGTTGGAGGTGTGCATGATGATCTTTTCGCCATTGCTTGCAATGACCTTGCGGAAATGGTCTTTATCCAGTTTTTTAAACCTACTGAAGTCAATAAAATTCGGAATGACCTCGATGTCTTTTCGGATATCGAAATGTTCGTATGTGGTGTCTTTGAGACTCTGAGAAACGGTAGTGATGCCATCACTCTTATTGATGGAAAAGGTGACCACCGGAACGAAGGTCTCATCTTTGCCCACCAGGGTGATATCTGTTCCGTGCAGGGTGGTAATGAAGGGCAGATGGTACCCTTTTTCTTTCAGGATCTGTTTGGCCAGATAGGCTGCACTGGCATGCGGAATGGCATAGTGTACATGCAGCAGTTCCAGTTGTTCGTACTCGGCAATATCAACGATCTTACTTGCCAGGGCGGTTTCATAAGGGGGATAATCGAACAGCGGATAGTTGCTGAAATTCACCTCATGGTAAAATATGTTCTCATGAAAGGAATCAAGACGAAATGGCTGTTTGTAGGTAATGAAATGCACCTGATGGCCTTTATCAGCAAGGGCCTTGCCCAACTCTGTGGCCACTACGCCACTTCCACCATAGGTGGGATAACACACGATCCCGATCTTCATACGCTGCAAACTTATGTTACTTAATGCATTAATGAGACGAATGGTTCACCTCCATTATTGCAAACGATGTCAGGTAATGACCCTGATCACAGCACATCCTGTCACTTTCTGTACAGATCCTGCATGGCTGCGGTCAGGTCAGGAAAACGGAAACGGTAACCGGTATCCAGAATTTTTTGCGGGCTGACACGCTGGCTGGCCAGTACCGCTGTGCTCATCTCACCCACCAGCAGGCGAAGAACAAAGGGTGGTGCAGGTGCCGGGATACTGAAGCCTCCTCTGGCTGCAGACATAGCACCCAATATCGTTTTCTGATCCTGAATGCCGGGAGCCACAGCATTGAAGATACCTGATAGTTCCTGTTTGACCGAGTGCTGAAAAATTCCTGCCACATCTTCCAGGTGTATCCATGGCCACCACTGTTTTCCTGCAGCGAAAATAGGTCTGATACCAAAACGCAGGTAGTTGTCCATCTCCTGCCACACACCTGAACCTCGACCCAGCACCAGACCTATGCGCATGATAGCCACAGGCAGTCCTGTTTCTTCCAATCCATGAGCAGCCTCTTCCCAGGTTTGAACAGAAGTGCTCAGAAAACCTGCACCAGGAGTGGAGGTTTCATCCAGCAGCTCATGGCCTCTGGTGCCATAGAACCCGACAGCTGAGGCACTCACTATTGATCTGACAGTATGTGATCGGGAAAGGAGCGCCTCTTTCAGCAATGAAATACCCTGTACCCTGCTGTCTATGATCAGTTGTTTGCGTTGATCTGTCCATCGCTTGTCAGCAATGCCTTCGCCCGAAAGGATGACCAGCCGGGTGATGCCATCAAAGGCATTTTCGCCCAGGAATTTCCGGGAAGGATCCCAGGCGATCCTGTTCACCGCACCTTCCTGTCCGCTCTTCCGGCTCAGCCAGGATACCTGATGACCAGACTCCTGTAACAATGATGTAAGTCTTTGTCCTACAAATCCACTGCCACCGGCTATCAGTATATGATCTTTCATTTTCAGGTCTGGTTCCGTTGCAGAAACAACCCAGGATTGGTTTGGTTGCCCCACACCGCTTAAAAATCGTACTTTTAAAACTCTAAAACAGCCATATGCTTCGCCCAACCCTGTTCTTAAGTGTTGTGATCACGCTGCCTTTCCTGTTTTCCTGCAAGGGAAACAAGACGGCTTCTGAACATGCTGATATTATTGGTATTGACAGCAGCAGATACATCCGCATTCCTGATGCCGACAGTTTACTTCCCGGCTGGCGAACAGACAATTCTGTGGTCAATCATTGGATAGGCGACCCTGATAACCTGCACCCTACCAACGGACGGACCGCCTCGCGTTCCTGGATTCTCAGCCTTACACATAATTACCTGATGAGGCTCGATCCGGTCAGCATGGAGGTTGTGCCCGATCTTGCAACAGCCCAGCCTGAAATCAGTGCCAACAAACTGGAATTCACGTATTCCATTCGTCCGGATGCCCGATGGGATGATGGCAAACCTGTTACAGCGGCAGATGTAGCCTTTACATTAAAAGTGAATAAATGTCCGCTGACCGATAACCCCAATGCACGGTCAGAGACTGAAAACCTCATGGATATTCGTTTGTATCCGGATGACCCGCAAAAGCTCACCCTGATCATGCACCATGAATACCTTTTAAACATAGCATTTCTGGCAACCTTCGCTATCATGGAACGCGACTTTCATGATCGTGATCAGGTGATGGATGGTGTCAGTTTTGCACAACTCGAAGATCCCGCCTGGTTGGAGAATCCTCCTGCTGATGTAGTGGCATTTATGCAGGAGTTCAATGACGGCAAATACGGGAATGACCCGTCCTTATACAATGGAAGCGGACCATATAAAGTGGTCACCTGGAACAGGCATGCAGATCTGATATTAGATAAGAAACCAAATCACTGGACCGATCAGATCAAAGACCCAAAAGTTTTTCAACAGGCAAAAAATGACCGTATCGTATTTCTGGAGATCAAAGATGACAATGCACAGATGCTTGAGCTCAAATCTCAGACCATAGACGCTACTGTCTGGCTTTCTACCCAAAGTATGCTGGCATTAGAAGCAGATGAGAATTTCAAACGCAACTACAACTATCGCTATACTGATAATTACAGTTTCAATTACCTGGGTGTCAACACACAGCCGGACGGTATCCGGCACCCCAAAATATTTGACAGCAAAGAGGTGAGACAGGCCATGACCTATCTGGTTCCAATAGAAGATATCGTGCATGTTATTTACAACGACAGGGCCACTGTTTGGCCGGCTTTCCTGTCGCCGTATAAGAACGGGTTCAACGACACACTAAAGCCTTACTACCATGATCTGAACAAGGCTGTTAGCTTACTGGAAAATGCCGGATGGACTGATACCGATGGCGACGGAATTCGGGATAAAATGGTAGATGGAAAAAAGACAGATATGCGTTTTGAACTCTTGTACAGTCATGCAGGTGCCTGGATAGATCAGATGGCAGGCATGATCAGGGAAGCATTTTTAGCCGGAGGAATTGATGTGAAAGTAATGGTAATGGATCTTCCTGCTTTATCACAAAAAGTAAGTTCGCATGACTTTGATGCTTACCTGGGTGCCTGGGGAACCAATAGCCTGCCGGACGATTATACCGCCTTGTGGCATACCTCCTCCTATGCCGGTGGCGGACCGAATTTCTGTGGCTTTGGCAATACCTATACGGATGCATTGATAGACAGTATGAACCTGGTGGTGGATGAGTCTGTAAGGGCACCCATGATCAGAGAGCTACAGGCCATTGTTCATGATGAGGCACCTTATATCATGTACCTGTCAGCAAGCAGAAAGAATGTCATCCATAAAAGACTGGGCAACCAGATCATGACCTTTGAAAGACCTGGCAATATGGTCAATTACCTGCAGGTCATCGGGCATGGAATGCAGGAATTGCAATAACCGGTCAGCGCTATGAGCAAAGTTCTCCTGCGCCGTCTGTTATTTTTTCTGCCCACGCTGGTGGTCATTTCGTTGCTGTCATTTCTTATCAGTATTTCTGCTCCCGGCGATCCTGTTGACAGACTGCTTCCCACCGCCGGTACCAGTGGAGAAACCGGGCTTGTATCAAAACGCATCATGGAAGAACGTCAGGCTATGCGCCATCGTTTAGGTCTGGATCTGCCTGCGTTTTATCTGTCTGTTTCTTCTCTGAGTATGGCAGCTGAGATGCCGGATTTTCAGAATCCGGAGGAAGAAGAAGCCTGGCGAAGATTAACACAGCTGTGCGGCAACGCAAAAGCGGCTACCAATGTTTATCAGGCGTTTGACAGCTGGCTGGAATTACATGCGGCCCTTGATCTGTCGGTGCTGCCCGACAGCGCATATCTTCTTGTAAGACAGTCATCTGCCATAGTGCGGTCACTCAGGCAAAGTGGCAATACAGATCTGATACTAAGCAGTATCGACCGGATGCTGGATCGCTATTCTGAGTATGAAGGATTGAATGAACTATCCGATGGTGCGATGAACACCCGATCAGCGGTGGATGCACTGGGAACCCACACAGCAAGATGGAAGAATCTGGTACCGGTGGTGCAATGGAACAGGCAGAATCAATACCACCGATGGCTGTTTGGAGATGGCCACTGGCTAACCGGAAAGGGCGCCGTCGAAACAAAGGGGGTCATACGAGGTGATTTCGGCAGATCATACACCACCAAACTACCTGTATCCAATATACTCCGTGAACGCATCGGATGGTCTTTGTTCTTCACATTCACGTCCGTACTGCTGGCCTACCTCATCAGCCTTCCTGTCGGATTGCGGGCTGCAGCTAAGCCCCATTCACTGTTTGACAGAAGTTCATCTGTGGTCCTGTTCCTGTTGTATTCCATGCCCGCCTTCTGGCTGGCCACCTTGTTGCTGATGAACTTCGCCAATCCGGATGTGCTCAAATGGTTTCCGGCCAGTGGTGTAGCGCCGGCAGGTGGTTTTCCCGCAGGCACCGGCTGGTGGGGAAGAATTACCGGAACCATCCCCTATCTGGTGCTGCCCACCATCTGTTACACCTATGCGCAACTGGCATTTCTGAGCAGGATGACCCGTGTATCTACCCTCGAGATCTACGGACAGGATTTCATTCGCACCGCCCGTGCAAAGGGTCTTTCAGCACGGACA
>Ga0209607_1003767_pt1 | contig 11524 bp, 8 predicted proteins | sample AD_UKC117_MetaG_FD_184413 | JGI IMG/M metagenome (GOLD analysis project Ga0209607, IMG submission 184413) | Active sludge microbial communities of municipal wastewater-treating anaerobic digesters from Hong Kong - AD_UKC117_MetaG (SPAdes)... | ecosystem: Engineered > Bioreactor > Anaerobic >... | reverse complement strand
CAGCAGGTCTTCCCGCTCCTCTTCAGTTAGATCAACCAGATACTTGTGGGCCATGGTGATTCCTCCTGTTGATCTCAACCATAGGGCACCCACCGCTACCTGTCAAAACTTCTGTGTCAGCCCACTAGTGGGTATTTCACTGTATGCCGCTGTGGCGCTTGAAAAAAGCCTAATGCCACAATTGGACCGAAAAATGCTCACAGTGGGTGCGGCGGTCAACGCCAAGTTGGAGCGTGCGTTGCGTTATGAAATTCCGTTGAAAAGTCTGCCTGGCGTAGCAGATTTTTTCGGCACGGTGCTTGCCGCCGATGCCGATTTGGCCTATCTGGCACTGACCCGCCAGGATGGCGCGATCCTCTACCAGTACGGAACATCGCTTCCCCGACCGGAACAACTGGCTCAGGCAACCGCTGCAATTCTGCAAAAATCGCCTGCTTCCCAAGGTGCCGCTTCCGTCGATCCCGCCAGGAAATCCTGGCCGGTTCAAACATTAGCCGCCCGCCCCCTGGGTGATTTCTATAATCTGGCTCTGCCGCTCAAGTCAGGCGAAACCGTGGCTGGGGTTTTGCATATCGGCGCTGACGCCGACTTCGTTGTACAAAAAGTTCAGGAAATGCTGTTTGATATCGCCACCGTCTTCGTCATCGCTATTTTAGTTGCCTTTGAGCTGTTGCTGCTCATTGTTCATCACTATCTCATCACGCCCATCAACCGGCTGGAAGTCGTTCTCCGCTACATCGCGGAGGGCGATCTGAGCCATACCCTGCCGGTTCCCCGTGATGCGACCGGCTGGCTCGCCCGTTTGTTAAATCAGCTGGTAGAGCGCCTGAACGCCGCTTATCAACAAATCTTGCGCCAGGCGGCTTACCTGCAATCCGTGACGCCAGCAGCGGCGAACCGACTCTCCAACAATCTGGAACAACTCTGGCGCGGCTTCACTCTGGCGCCGGAGGGCCGCCTCACGCCCTATCAGCCGGCTGATTTGTTCGGCGCGCGAGTCGCCACCTTCCTGTTTATTTTCGCTGCCGAGCTCTCGCAGCCCTTTCTGCCATTGTATGCGCGCATCTACGCCACGGATTTGGCGAATCCTCCTTCCGCATTATTGATCAGTCTACCTTTAACTATTTTCACCTTGACCGCCGCGCTGACCATGCCACTGGCCGGTTGGCGATTTGAGCGGGTTGGCAGTTCGCGCACTTTCGCTGAAGGCGCATTGCTGATGACCCTTGGACTTGTTGGAACTGGTTTGGCGTTCAGCTTTTATGACTTGTTGGGTTGGCGAGCATTGACCGCAATGGGTTACGCCTTCATGTATGTGGCCTGTCAGAGCTATGTCGTTGCCAACGCCTTACCCCGACAGCAAGCCAGAAGCAGCGCTTTGTTTGTAAGTGGCTTGATGGCCGCCACCATCTGCGGTCCGGCGATTGGCGGCATCTTGGCCGATCACATTGGTTATACCGCCACCTTCGGTTGCGCAGCTATCCTGGCATCGGGTTCTGGAATCATGGCCTTCCGTTTACTCAGAACTGCGCCGATGCCCAAACTCTTGCCGCACCAATCGATACGCGGCATGATTCGGGCTATGGCGGGCAATGGACGTTTTATGCTGCTGATGCTGTTCGCCGCCATTCCCGCCAAATTGTTGCTCAATGGTTTTCTGTTCTTTCTCGTGCCGCTGACGCTGAGTAATTTTGGCGATAGTCGCTCGGAAATTGGGCGGATTGCCATGATTTACGGACTGGCTGCGTTGTTTCTGGGGCCGGTCTTCGCCCGCTTGGCCGACCGCTTTGTCTTGCATGGATTGCTGGTCGGCGCGGGTGGTTTGCTGACCGGCCTTGGTCTGATACCAGTATTTTTCTTTCCCACCACGACTGGAGTGCTGATCGGCGTGCTGCTCTTGGGCATTGGCCAGGCCATGAGTATTTCTTCGCAGTTGGCGCTAGTGACCAATATTGGACGAGCGTCGATTGAACAGTTTGGCCAGGGACCGGTGCTGGGTGGTTATCGGTTAATCGAACGCTTGGGGGGCGCTGTTGGGCCGCTGGTTGCCGCTAGTTTTGTTACGGCCTTCGGTTATCCGGGAGCGATTACCCTCTTCGGGATGCTAGGAGTGCTCACCGCCACTGTGTTCAGCTTCAGCTTCCTGATCCTGGGGATCGAACCCGAAGCGGACGATGAACTGCCGCCCCTTGAACCTCAGGAAGCCTGATCATGCCTCGACGCTACCTCTTCCTGTTGCCGATCATGCTGTTGATATTGACGGGCAGCGTCGTTGCCAGCCAGCCTCTTCACCCCAATCCGCTCTCATCGGAAGGGAGCGTCCGGGAAGCCGAGGGTCAACGCTTTCGGATCCTGATGCTGCTCTGGCGCGGCGAAACACAGGTGGAAGCCGGTTTCAGAGCCTACCTTGCGGAACATCAATTACCTTTCGATCTGATCGTCCGTGACGCCGGCCAGGACCCGACCCGGATTCCAGAACTGGTCGCCGAAGCCCGGCAACTCAAACCGGACCTGGTCTATACCTGGGGCACCCCGCTAACCTTGGGCGTGGTCGGTCCCTATGACCGGGTTGATCCAGCTCGTTATTTAACTGACATCCCCGTGGTCTTCACCATGGTCGCTTACCCAGTGGAATCGCGCATCGTCCCTGCCTTCGCCTCATCCGAACGCAATGTCACCGGCACTACCCATACCGTTCCCGTGGAAGCGCAAATCAAGGCCATGCGCGCCTATCGCTCCATGAAGCGGCTGGCCGTACTGTACAATCCCACCGAACCTAATTCCGTTATTAACATTGGCGAATTGCAGCGCGCCGCCCAGTATCTGGATTTTGAATTGCTCGCCGAGTCCGTCCCCCTGAATCGCGAAGGACGTCCCGACCCCGATGCTTTGCCTGATCTGGTCAACCGCCTGGTCATGCGGGAACCGCAATTCCTTTATCTAGGACCGGATACCTTCATTGGCGAACATCGCCAAACACTGACGCGCGAGGCATTGCGTCACCACCTGCCGGTATTCGCCGCCACCGAGCGTCCCATTTTCGATAGCCCCATCATCCTTGGGCTGGTGGCACCCTACTGGCATCTGGGTCGTTTCACCGCCTTCAAGGTTGAGCAAATCTTGCTCCAGAACCAAAAGCCCTGGGATATTCCGATTGAAACCCTCCATCGCCTCACCTATTTCGTCAAGTTGCCGGTCGCTCGCCAACTGGATCTTTACCCGCCACTGGCGATCCTCAATTATGCCGAGGTGCTGGAATGAGTCTTGATCACCGGATTGAAGTCCCGACTGACTTTCGCCGCATCGGACTGCTTACCCGGCGAGACGGCCAACCGGTGCAGGTTCCCTTTTTTGCTCGCCTGCTGGAATCAGCTGCGCTGGCTGAAGTGCAGGATATCCATCAGGAAGCGTTGCGCAGAGTGCCGGAGCCGGGACTGGTGCGCGTGGACTCCGAGGCTTTTTTTGCCCACCATTTCAACGGCGAAGGACACACCCTGGGCGTGTTCGCCGGGGATCGATTGATCGCCTATGGGATTCTGGGCTTACCGGCAGGGCCGGATTACCGCTATGACCGGTTCCTTGAGGATCTGGGTCTGCCGGCCAGCGAATGGAACCGGATGGCCCAGTTGATCGGAGTGGCGGTGCGGCCCGAATGGCGCGGCAACGGCTTGCATCGCCGTTTGTGCGAGTGGCGCTTGGAATTGGCCCATGTCGTTCATCGCTGGCAGGTTGCTGCGGTTTCCGCGCCCGGTAATCCGTACAGTTGGCGTAATCTGCTGGCGGTTGGGTTGCGGATCAAAGGCGTCAAGTGGCTCAGCGGCGATCAGCTTCGCTATCTGCTCCATGCCGATCTGCGCGGTTCATCGTCTCTCGATCCCGCCAGTGTCGTGACCATCGAAGTTTCCGCGATGGCTGAGCAACGGCGTCTGCTGGCAGCCGGTTACTGGGGTTATGCTGCTGCTATGGAACAGAACGTTCTGCGCCTGCGTTATGCGCGTCCCCTCCCGCCATGAAATTGCGCACCCGCATCACCCTGAGCGTCACGCTTTCTTTCATCGTCGTGGCCGGTGGCCTGATGCTGGAAGGACGGTTACGTGAATGGGAGGCCGAACGCCGCTACCAGGAAATGCTGCTGACGGGCTACCAAAACACCTGGAACGGCATTGCCAGCGCTGAATTGCAACGCCTGACATCCCTGATTCCGACGATTACCCGCAATCAAGAGGCATTACGCACGCTGACGCAGCGCGATCGCGCCGGTTACGCGCGGAGTCTGGTGGAATTCGTCGCCAACTTGCAAACCAGTGCTCCGCCGATTTCCTTTGAAACCGTCATCTTGAATGGCAATCTATTCTTCAGTACCGAAAACGACGATTTTATAAAGGATGGCTCATCTGATCCAGCCAAGCCGCGCGTACTGTCTCCACAGTTGATCGACGCTACACTCCGCGCGGGTCAACCTCTTCTGGGACTCGTTCCGTTGCGTGCTGGCCATTACAGCCTGGCTGTCGCCTTTCCATTGTTAGATCGAACAGGCCCCACCGCGATCAGCACGCTGTATCTGCATGTCGATCACCTGCTGCCGGCTTTCGCCGCTAGCGTCAACGCGCCAGCGTTTTTCCAGTACGACAACGGCGCCCTGGATCAAGGCACCGATCCGACATTATGGCAACGCTTGGCCAATCAATTGACGCCTCACCACGACCGCCGGGTTCGTAATGAATCCTATGAGGGTCGAGTCTACACAGTTGCTGGATTGCCCTTGCAGGATTTGTTTGGCGAGAAGGCAGTGATTTTGCTCACTATCGAGGATATTACCACAGCCTACTGGCGGGATATTCTGCTGGACGCTCTTTCGCATGGCAGCGTCATTGTTGCGCTTACCTTGTTTCTGGGAGGACTGCATTGGTCATTGCGCCGGGCGTTCTGTCCACTGAATCAGGTCATTGGCGTTCTCAACGCTCTGGGTCGCGGCGATGCCCGCATGCCGAAGCTGACCGCCAATTCCTCCCGTGACGATGAAATTGGTCGTCTGGCCAATACCGTTGAGCAGTTTCATCAGGCCCAGGTCGCGCGCAGCCAATTGACCAAGCTGCGCCAGGAGTTACACATCGCGGCAAGCATTCAGCGTTCGTTGCTGCCGGCCAGTTTTCCGAAAAGAGCAGCGTTTGATTTATTTGCTGAATTGCACCCGTTTGGTGAAGTAGGCGGCGATTTTTACGATTTCTTTGATCTGCCTGATGGCCGTTTAGGACTGGTCATCGCCGACGTATCGGACAAGGGCGTCGCCGCCGCGCTATTCATGGCGGTCGCCCGCACCGTCATTCATGCCGTTGCGCAAATCGTGCCAGACCCAGGGTGCTGCATGGAACAAGCAAACGCCTTGTTGAGCGAGGACAATGCGACGGCGATGTTCGTCACTGTATGCTATGGAACGCTTGATCCGGTCAGTGGGGAATTTCGCTATGCCAACGCCGGGCACAATCCTCCCTACCGTATCGCCGCCGATCGCACGGTGACGGCGCTGCCCTTGACCGGCGGCATGGCGTTGGGGATCATCGGCGACTTGCCCTTCGCTGAGGGGCGTCTCGTCCTGGAGCCGGGCGAGCGCCTACTGTTTTACACGGATGGCGTGACCGAGGCGATTAACCCACGCAACGAGGAATTCACGACCCATCGCCTTGAGGCGACATTAGCGCTGGCGCCGGACAATCCCCAGTCGCTCATCGCCACCGTCACTAAAGCGGTACAGACTTTCGCAGACGGCGCGCCGCCCGCTGATGATTTGACCCTGTTGGCGCTGGCGTATCGAGGACCCGCTCAGGAATCCTTGAAACCAGCGGGCCTTAAACCGCGATGACCCGGTGGCGAATGGCCACCAGAATGCGCTGGTGCAATTCCCGCCAGGAAAACTGCTCGGCCAGTTCAGCAACCACCGACAAACGCACCCACAATAGATTCGTGGTAGCCACCGATTGCTGAGGATCCAGCATTTCCAGGGTCGTCAGCAATTTTTCAGTCAGTTGCTCCAAACAGCGATAGACTTCAGCTGTTAATTGGTGCAGGGACTCGATTTGCACACTGGGTTCCAGACGCGCGGCGAATCGGTAGAGCAATCCCAGTTGGCGTAGTCGACCCACAAAAATGGCTTGACCGAAGACGAAAGCAGACTCCCCAGGCTCCATCACACGGCTTCGCTCCTGTTCGAATTGCTGAATCAATTCATCGGCGAGCAACCGGCCCAACGCCTGGGTGCTTCCGAGAAACTCGGTCATTGTCGTCCCGCCTGGCCCGACCGCTTCCACAGCGGCGGTTCCCGCGCCCCATTCGAGCAGACGCTCCGCCAATACAATCATTTCCTCAACTTCGATCAGCAGACTCGTTACCTCGAAACGCGCTAATGGATCCTGACTGTCGAGAAACTGACGGATCAGTGCATTGATTTTGCTCATGACCTGATTTGCGAACAGCAACAGCGTCTGCTGCATGGTGCGCATTTCAACATCAGCGCCTAATTCCTCCAGAGCCAACTGTAATAATTCCAGCCGGGTGAAATCCGCAGAAATACGGATCAGCTGGGGGTTATCTTCACTGAATAGCAACCGATTTAATGCATTCGAGTAGTGGAAAACTGCGCTGGTCAGTTCCTGGATCATCTGATCGCGCGCCGCATCCAGGGTTGACGCCAGGCCGAGTCGATGCGCCGCATCACGGAGTAGCGCAAACAACCCGATCAGCTCCAGCCAGTCGCCGCGCGCTTCAACCAGGACTTGCCCTGGAAGGGGCGCGTCGTGGTGAATCCGTTCAACCAGAGCCATCAACGTCTCGCCAGCGCACCATTCCTGCAGGCGTTGTCCTGCAACATTACTTTTCATTTGCGACGGTACGCGCGCTTTCAGGGCAAACCACCGGTCAAACTGTTCCGCCAGCTGCTGAAGTCGCGGTCGAGTGGCCCGTTCCATCAAACACTGTTGCATCAAGGCCGCCATCTGCTCAACCAGTGTCTCGGTGGTCAGAATGACGATGGTGGATTGTTCCTGATCAGACTGGGCAGGCAGGACGGCTGATTTTGCCTTTTCGCCCTTGGCGGACAACGCCACCGTGGCTTCCAGCGCATTGATCCGCGCCTGGCGCAGCGCCGCGGCGAATTCGCGCGCGTTCTTAAAGCGCTGGGCCGAACGCTTGGCCAGCGCTCGCTGCAGCAGGCCGTCGAATACTGTGGGTAATTCACGGTTGATGGCTGAGGGCGGCGCAGGCTCTTCCTGTAGAACCTTGTGCATGAGCGCGGCTAATGAATCGGCGACAAATGGCTTACGATGCGTCAACAGGTAATAAAACACCACTCCCACTGAAAACAGGTCGGCGCGCTCATCGACCGATTCCCCACGCAATTGCTCTGGCGGCATGTACAATGGCGACCCGAGCAATTCGCCGGTATGCGTCAGTTCGGAACCATGGATATGGGCGATGCCGAAATCGGTCAAGGCGATCGTGTAGTCGCGACGAACCAGGATATTTGACGGTTTGATGTCGCGGTGAATGACGCCTTGCCCGTGAGCATAGGCCAGGGCGCTCAATATCTGGAGTACGATGGCCAGATTCATGCGCAACGGCAGCGTTGGCTGCTGTTCCAGCAACTGCCCGAGTTCCTGACCTTCGATCAGCTGCATGGTCAAATAGAGAATCTCGTCCTGCTCCCCGTAATCATGGATCCGCACAATCAGGGGATGACGCAGGCGCATGCCAATTGCGGCCTCCTGGCGAAACCGACTCAGTATCGCTTCTCGCTCCGGTCCCACCAACAGATCGGTATGCACCGTCTTAATGGCGACTGGCTGGTTATCGCTGAGACGGACGCCCCGATAAACCATACCCATAGCGCCACGACCGAGCAGGGTTTCGATACGATAAGCGCCCAGATGTTGGCCCGTTCGCAGCATGGCGGTCTTCCTCGCAAAGCAACCCGCGGAGTGTGCGATTAGCCGAAAGAAGCGATTGCGGTCTCGACCGTCGAGTGGATAGAGAAAATCGCCGAAAATCCGCTGATATCGAACACCTCGCGCGGGTTGTCGCGCAGCGCAGCCAGAGCTAGTTGACCATTGGCGGCGCGCGCCTGCTTGGCCGCGACCAGCAGGACCCGTAACCCGGCGCTGCTGATGTATTCCAGCGCCGCGCAATCCACCAACACCTTGCCGCTCTCATTGAGCGCACTCAACAGGCGGCTTTCGAATTCGCGACAGTTCAAGCTATCCAATCGGCCCACTGGCCCCAGCACAATGATATTACCCTGGCGTTGTTCCTGAATATCCATCATGTTTTCCCCGCTTGGTTGGTCGTACTTATCCTAGAAGTTTATCGTTAGTTGACCTGGATGGCGAAGATGACAAAGCGGTCACCTTTTAGCTCCAATTCTCCTACGAAAGAATAAATGATGATTGATTGTTATACCGCTGCTCAATAGAAATTGAGCTTTTGCAGGAACTGGCTTGTTGGTGATCCAATGGATTATCGCCTGCAAGCCGACTCCTGCAACTCGGTATTCGGTATGACTGTGACTTAGTCAAACAACCCCGCCACTGACAGATAACGCTCGCCGGTATCATAGCAGAACGTCAAAATCCGGCTGCCATCAGGAATCTCCGGCAACTTTTGCGCAATTGCTGCCAGCGATGCGCCCGAGGAGATGCCAATGAAAATGCCTTCCTCCTTGACGCAACGGACAGCGTACTTAAAGGCATCCTCATGGGCGACCTGAATGACGCCGTCCAGGATTTGCGTATTTAGCACCTTGGGTATAAAACCAGCGCCAATCCCCTGAATTGGGTGCGGACCGCGCTGGCCGCCGCTTAGGACCGGCGAGGCCGAAGGTTCAACCGCCAACACCTTCAGATGCGGGAATTTTTCCTTCAACACTTCGGCGCAGCCGGTGATATGGCCGCCGGTGCCGACTCCGGTAATCATGAAATCGAATCCTTCTGGAAAGTCGGAGAGGATTTCCTGCGCCGTGGCGCGGCGGTGGATTTCCACATTGGCGGGATTTTCGAACTGCTGCGGCATCCAGGCGTTGGGCGTGCTTTCCAGCAGCTCCTGCGCTTTCTCAATAGCGCCCGGCATCCCCTTCTCCTTGGGTGTCAGCACCAGCTCCGCGCCGAGCGCCGCTAGATAGCGCCGCCGTTCCAACGACATCGATTCCGGCATGGTTAGGATCAGTCGATAGCCCTTGGCGGCGGCGACCATGGCTAAACCGATGCCGGTGTTACCCGAGGTCGGTTCGACCATCACCGTGCCAGGTTTGAGTAAGCCGCGTTCTTCGGCGTCTTCAATCATGGCTAATCCAATGCGATCCTTGATGCTACCACCAGGGTTAGCCCGCTCCAATTTCATCCAGACCTCGACCTTGCGGTTGGCAAACAACCGGTTGACGCGGACATGAGGGGTATTGCCTATCGTTTCGAGAATGTTGCGTGCTTTCATCGGTACAATCCTCCAGTCAGGGGATAGGGGCGTGGCGCTTGGTCGGATGCGGTTGGTATGGCTCCATGAAACTTATTATATTGAAAATGCATGGATCAGCTTTCGCGGAATGCGGCGACATCCGGTTTGCCTGTTAAACTTACCCGCTATCAATGCTGTCCATGCTTAACCATAGCAGAAGCAGCAATCCAAACATAAAGAATAATGAAGCATTTTTTTATAATGAGCGGCAATATGACTTTTTGTCGCCGCCCGCATTCCAAGGAGACTCCAGATGACCGAAGGCCGCTTTCATGGCACCGAACGCTATGTTGCCACTGATGATCTGATGATGGCGGTGAACGCTGCCGTAACCCTGGGTCGGCCCCTGTTGGTGAAAGGCGAGCCGGGCACTGGCAAGACCCAGTTGGCCGAGGAAGTCGCCCTTGCCCTCAACCGTCCGTTTATCCAGTGGCATATCAAGTCGACCGTCAAGGCCCAGCAAGGGTTGTATGAATACGATGCTGTCTCGCGGCTGCGCGATTCCCAACTGGGCGAAGGGCGAGTGCATGACATTAGCAACTACATCGTCAAGGGTAAATTGTGGGAAGCATTTACCGCCGACGTGCAACCGGTGTTGCTGATCGATGAGATCGACAAAGCTGATATTGAATTTCCGAATGACCTGCTGTTGGAACTCGACCGTATGGAGTTCTATGTCTACGAGACGCGGCAGACCGTCAAGGCCCACCACCGTCCAATCATTATTATCACCAGCAACAATGAGAAGGAATTGCCGGACGCCTTCCTGCGCCGTTGCTTTTTCCATTACATCCGCTTTCCCGACAAGGAAACCATGGAACAAATCGTGCGGGTGCATTATCCGGATTTGAAGAAACGGTTGCTGAGCGAGGCGTTGGAAGCGTTCTTCGAAATTCGCGAGGCGCCGGGTCTGAAAAAGCGACCTTCTACTTCGGAATTGCTGGACTGGATCAAACTATTGGTCGCCGAAGACATCCCGCCCGAAGCCTTGCGCGGTGACCAGCGGAAGCTGATTCCGCCACTGTATGGGGCGTTGCTGAAGAATGAGCAGGATGTGCATTTGTTTGAGCGGCTGCTATTTATGAGTCGCCGCAAGAAGGATTGAATGGAACGACGCCCCGCTCTCTCCCCCGGCGTGAGCGTCAAGGTCTCTCGCGGAGAAGATCGATGATGACCGACTTTTTTTTCAAGCTGCGCAAGGCCAGTATACCTGTCACCTTGACCGAATTTTTAACCCTGCTGGAAGCTCTGCATCAGCGGGTCACGGCTCATAGCGTTGAAGAATTCTATTATCTGGCGCGGGCGGCCCTGATCAAGGACGAACGCCATTACGACCGCTTCGATCAAGTGTTCGCCAGCCACTTCAAGGGACTGGAAACCCTGTTCGATGGACTGGTCGGCGCTAAAGTACCGCTGGAATGGCTGCGCAAGTTAGCGGAGTTGACCTTGAGTGAAGAGGACCAGCAACTGATCGAGTCGATGGGGGGCTGGGAAAAATTGATGGAAACCTTTGCGCAACGGATGGCCGAGCAGGAGGGACGTCATCAGGGCGGCAATAAATGGATCGGCACCGCCGGCACTTCGCCTTACGGAGCCTACGGTTACAATCCGGAAGGCATCCGCATCGGACAGGATCAGTCACGTCATCGCCGGGCGGTCAAGGTCTGGGACCGTCGCGAGTTCCGCAATCTGGACGACACGGTGGAACTCGGGACGCGCAACATCAAGGTTGCGCTGCGTCGTCTGCGCCGGTTTGCCCGTGAGGGCGCGGCTGAAGAGCTAGACTTGGACGACACAATTCGTTCCACTGCGCGCAATGCGGGCTGGCTGGATCTGAAAATGGTGCCGGAGCGGCATAATGCGGTGAAAGTGCTTCTGTTTCTGGATGTGGGCGGCTCGATGGATGATCATGTCCGGGCCTGCGAGGAGTTGTTCTCGGCGGCGCGCAGCGAGTTCAAGCATCTGGAGTATTTCTACTTTCATAACATGGTCTACGAGGGGCTGTGGAAGGATAACCGCCGCCGCTACA
>Ga0209607_1003765_pt1 | contig 11533 bp, 10 predicted proteins | sample AD_UKC117_MetaG_FD_184413 | JGI IMG/M metagenome (GOLD analysis project Ga0209607, IMG submission 184413) | Active sludge microbial communities of municipal wastewater-treating anaerobic digesters from Hong Kong - AD_UKC117_MetaG (SPAdes)... | ecosystem: Engineered > Bioreactor > Anaerobic >... | reverse complement strand
TCGTCCGTCTGTCCTCCGATGGCTACGTCGTCGTGACCGACACCGATGACCTGCTTGCCGTCGTGGATGCCGTCCGCGAGCGACCGGCCCATCGGGCCACTCGCGCTGACCGGACCGAGCCCGTCGAGACCAGGCCCGCGTCGCTCGAGACGCTCGGGCGGGCTCGGGGGCACCTGCGCGTCCTGCCCGGGCTCGACGACACCCCCTGAGTGCACCCTGCGCGACTGAGCACCGGCTGACCGTCCCGGTCCGTGGTCAAGTAGCCTCTGACCTCGTGAGCCGCCCCCCTTTGACCGACTTCGTCAAGGCCTACGACGTGCGTGGCCTGGTGCCCGAACAACTCGACGTCGATGCCGCGTGGTCCCTCGGTGCCGCCTTCGCCGAAGTGGTCGCCGTGCGCGAGGCTGCGCGCGCGGTCGTCATCGGCCACGACATGCGTGACTCATCACCCGAACTGTCCCGGGCCTTCGCGCGGGGGGTCGCCAGCCGGGGGGTTGACGTCATCGAGATCGGTCTGGCGAGCACCGACGGCCTCTACTACGCGAGTGGGTCCCTCGACCTGCCCGGGGCGATGTTCACCGCGAGCCACAACCCCGCGGCATACAACGGAATCAAGCTGTGCCGGGCCGGCGCGAGACCCGTGGGGCAGGACACCGGCTTGGCCGAGATCCGAGACCTCGCCCAGGAACTCCTCGACGGCTCCGCCGAGATCCGCGCCATCGAGCCCGAGGGCACCGTCCGGGTGCAGGACGTGCTTGCCGATTACGGCACCTTCTTGCGCTCGCTGGTCGACCTGAGTGCAATCCGCCCCCTCAAGGTGGTGGTCGATGCGGGCAATGGCATGGGCGGACACACCGTGCCCGCGGTGCTCGGCACGGCGGCAGGTCTGCCCGAGTTGCCGCTTCAGATCGTGCCGCTCTTCTTCGAACTCGACGGCTCCTTTCCCAACCACGAGGCCAACCCGCTCGACCCCAAGAACCTCCTCGACCTCCAGGCGGCGGTCGTCGCGGAGGGTGCGGACCTGGGCCTGGCCTTCGACGGTGATGCGGATCGCTGCTTCGTCGTCGACGAACGAGGTGGAGCCGTGAGCCCGAGCGCAATCACAGGCATGATCGCCCGGCGCGAGATCGGCAAGGAACGTGCCGCCGGACGTCTCGCCTCGGACGTGGCGATCGTGCACAACGCCATCACGTCGGCGCAGGTGCCCGAGATCATCGCCGCCGAGGGCGCGCGGGCGGTGCGCACGCGGGTTGGGCACTCGTTCATCAAGGCCCAGATGGCCGAGCACGAGGCCGTCTTCGGCGGGGAGCACAGCGCCCACTACTACTTCCGCGACTTCTGGTTCGCCGACACGGGCATGCTCGCGGCCATGCACGTGCTCGCCGCCCTCGGCGAGCAGGACGGTCCGCTCAGTGAGCTGATGGCCGACTACTCGGCCTACGTGGCCTCGGGCGAGATCAACTCCACCGTCAGCGATGCGGCCGCCGCCACGGAGAAGGTCCGGGCCTGGGCAGCCGACCACGAGGTCACCGAGGACACCCTGGACGGCCTCACGCTGACCCATGCCGGCAGTGGAGGGGATGCCATGTGGTGGCTCAACCTGCGGGCCTCGAACACCGAGCCGCTGCTGCGCCTCAACGTTGAGGCCGCCGACACCGAGACCATGGAACGGGTGCGTGACGACGTGCTCGCCATCGTGAGAGGAGAGAGCCGATGAGGACCATCGAGCCGTGGCTGCGCGAGATCCTGCGCTGCCCCCAGTGCCGGTCCGAGCTGCGCGACGACACCGGTCCGGACGGGGCGGAGCTGGTCTGCACCAACGCCGAGTGCGGCTTGGCGTATCGCTTCGACGACGGCATACCGGTCCTGCTCATCGACGAGGCCCGACGCCCCGAATGACTCGACCATGACCTGGCTGGACGAGGCGCGACTCGACGACGTCGCGGCGCTCGAGGCGCTGGACCGCAAGGAGGCGCTCCGGTCGCTCGCGACCTCCGGTGCCCAGGTCAGGCGTTCGCTGCTCGCTGCCCGCGAGGCCGGCATCGACTCCTGGAGCCCGCAGGACCGACCTCGCTCAGTGCTCGTCGCGGCGATCGGCGGCTCCGCGGTCGTCGCGGACGTCCTGGACCTGCTGGCCGAGCCACACAGTCCGGTGCCCGTCACGACGCGCCACTCCGCGCCCCTTCCGGGCTGGGTGGGTCCACTGGACCTGGTGATCGCCGTCTCCCAATCCGGTCGGGCGGCGGGACCCCTCGCGCTCGCGCATGAGGCGGCGCGGCGAGGCGCGCAGTTGCTCACCATCGGTGCCGCCGACAGCCCGCTCGCCGACGTGTGCGCGCGGGCGCGGGGCACCCACGTCGATCTCGTCAGCACCGCGTCGTCGACACGCACAGCGCTGTGGTCGCTGCTCACTCCGGCCCTGTATGCCGCGGGGCGGCTGGGTCTGGTCGAGGTCGGCGAGGAGGTCCTCGAGTCGGTGGCGACATTGCTCGAGGCCAGAGCCGAGGAATGCCGACCGTCGAGCGAATCCTTCGTCAATCCGGCCAAGGACCTTGCGATGGCCTTCTCCGGCGTCATCCCGATCGTGCTGGCCGACGGGCCCCTGGCGGGGGTCGCCGGGCGTCGACTGGCGTCCGGCTTGGCCCGGACTGCCCGGATCCCCGCGACGCATGGCACGCTGCCCGATGCTGCCGCGGAAGTCGTCGCGTGCTTCGACGGCCCGCTCGCGGGTGCCGGTCGGTTTGGAGCCCCACGCGGACCGGACGCGGACATCTTCGCTGACCCCTACCTCGACGCCCCGGCGACGCTGCCGCTCAGCCTGCTGCTCGTGCGGGACGCGTCGCCCGATCCGTCACGGCTCACCCGCGTCGAGGCCGATCGCGTCAACCTGGCCACAGCGGTGGCCGAGTCTGCTCGCGACGCCGGTGTGAAGGTGCGCGAGATCGAGGCGAGCGCCGGAGCCTCATTGGTCCGGCTTGCTTCGCTGATGTCGCTGGGTGACTACGCCGTGACGTATGCCGCCCTCGGACTGGGCGTGGACCCGACGGACTCACCGCACGTGGCGGACCTGCGTCGCCGCACCGATCACTGAAACCAGCTTCTGCGTCACGCGGAAGCTGGGATTGCGACCGGTTATTGCTGCGTGGGTTGCGATCTTCTGCGTCACGCAGACGTTGGGTTTCGGTCCCGTGCCGGGTGGGGGGTGGGGTGGGTCAGGCCAGCGGGGATGCGAGGTCGAGGACCGCGGCGGAGGGCAGCGCCGCCAGATCTGCGGCGTCGAGGAGGATCTTGCTGCGCCGCAGGCCCGAGCCGACGACGAGCGGCCCCGCCTCGAGTACCGCCCGATCGATGAGGACCGGCCAGTCCGACGGCAGCCCGATGGGCGTGATCCCACCGAACTCCATGCCCGTTCGTCCGGTCGCTTCCTCCCGCGGCGCGAAGGAGATCTTGCGGACGTCGAGGTGGCGCCGCACCACGCCGTTGATGTCTGCTCGGTGGGTCGCCAGCACCATGACGGCCGCGTAGGTCTCGCGGTCACCGCGGCGTCCGGCAACGACCACGCAGTTGGCCGACGAACCCAGGGCCACGTCGTATGCCGCGCAGAAGGCGGCCGTGTCCGCGAGGGTGTCGTCGATGGGCGCCACCTGGGCGCTGGGGCACGAGGCCACTGCGTCCGCGGTGGCGTCGGCCAGGAGCTCTGGGTGCTCAGCGGCTGGTGACCAGGGGAGCGTGCCGTGGGCGGACGGCATACCCATCAGTGGGCTTCCGCCGCGACGCGGGCGCGCTGGGGAAGCAGGTGCAGCACGGCGACGACGATGGCGCCGACGATCAGGCCGAGGATCGCCGAACCAATCGTGTTGGTGATCCAGCCCAGGATGCCGCCGAGCGCGCCGGTCGCCCCATGGACGGCTTCCTCCGCGTGGTGAACCCATTCGTAGGGGAGGGCCAGGACGTGCCAGCCAAGCATCTCCGACAGGTCGTGGAGGCCGAGGAGCAGGATGTGGCCGCCGACCCAGATCATCGCCGCGATCCCGACCGTGCTGAGCGTGGTGAGCACCTTGGGCATGGCAGCGACCATGCCCCGGCCGAGGCGGCTCGCGACGCCGTTCCCCCGCGCTGCGAGGTTGAGCCCCACGTCGTCCATCTTGACGATCAGCGCGACGACGCCATAGACGAGAGCCGTGATGGCCAGCGCCACGACGACGAGGATGATCGCCCGCGAGAGCAGTGGCTCACTGGCGACCTCGTTGAGCGAGATGACCATGATCTCGGCGGAGAGGATGAAGTCGGTCCGCACGGCGCCGGACACGATGTCCTTCTCGTCGGCGACCTGCCCGCCCTCGTGGAGCTCGTCGGCCTGGCCCTCGGGGTGATGTGAGATCTTCTCCCAGATCTTCTCGGCACCCTCGAAGCAGAGGTAGGTGCCACCGATCATCAACAGGGGGGTGAGGGCCCACGGCAGGAACTGGCTGAGCAGGAGGGCGGCCGGAAGGATGAAGAGCAACTTGTTGCGCAGGGAGCCGATGGCGATCTTCTTGATGATCGGGAGCTCGCGCTTGGGGTCCAGGCCCTGGACGTAGCGCGGGGTCACCGCGGTGTCGTCGACGATGACACCGGCCGCCTTGGCGCTGGCCCGGCCCGCGGCCGCGCCGACGTCGTCGATCGAGGCCGCCGCCGCCTTGGCGAGCACGGCGATGTCGTCCAGGAGCGCGAAGAGGCCACCACTCATGGGTGAAGGCTAATGGGGGGTCGGCGAACCGGTAGAATCGAACCTTGCCGGCGTGGGCGATAACCCACCACCTCCAGCCCAGATGGGCGGCGCCGGGTCAGCCACCTTCCCCAAGGAGATTTGTCATGTCCTTCGACTTCAAGGTGCGAGACCTTGGCCTCGCCGAGGCCGGCCGCCACCAGATCCGCCTGGCCGAGCACGAGATGCCCGGCCTGATGTCGCTGCGCGAGGAGTTCGGAGACTCCAAGCCGCTCGCCGGCGCCCGTATCGCCGGCTCGCTGCACATGACGGTCCAGACGGCCGTCCTCATCGAGACGCTCACCGCGCTCGGCGCCGAGGTCCGCTGGGCCTCGTGCAACATCTACTCCACGCAGGACGAGGCCGCCGCGGCGGTCGTGGTCGGCCCGAACGGGACCCCCGAGGACCCGCAGGGTGTGCCGGTCTTCGCGTGGAAGGGCGAGACCCTCCCGGAGTACTGGGAGTGCACCGACGCCATCCTCACCTGGCCCGGTGGCGAGGGCCCGAACATGATCCTCGACGACGGCGGCGACGCCACCATGCTGGTCCACAAGGGCCGCGAGTGGGAGCAGGCCGGACAGGTGCCCCCCACCGACGAGAAGGACTCCGAGGAGTTCGGTGTCTTCAAGGCCCTCGTGCGCCGGACCATGGCCGAGAACCCGACGAAGTGGACCGAGATCGCCAAGGGCATCAAGGGTGTCACCGAGGAGACCACGACCGGTGTCCACCGGCTCTACGAGCTGGCCAAGTCCGGTGAGCTGCTCTTCCCGGCGATCAACGTCAACGACTCGGTCACCAAGTCCAAGTTCGACAACAAGTACGGCTGCCGCCACTCGGTCGTCGACGGCCTCAACCGCGCCACCGACGTTCTCATCGCCGGCAAGACCGCCGTCGTCGCCGGCTACGGCGATGTGGGCAAGGGCTGCGCAGCCGCGCTCGCCGGTCAGGGCGCGCGCGTCGTCGTCACCGAGGTCGACCCGATCTGCGCGCTCCAGGCCGCGATGGAGGGCTTCCAGGTCGTCCCCATGGACAAGGCCGCCGCGTACGGCGACATTTTTGTCACCACCACCGGGTGCTACGACGTCATCACCGCCGAGCACATGGCGTCGATGAAGAACAAGGCGATCGTCTCCAACATCGGCCACTTCGACAACGAGATCGACATGGCCGGCCTGGCCCGGATCGAAGGCATCGAGAAGACCGAGATCAAGCCGCAGGTCCACGAGTGGACCTTCCCCGACGGCCACTCGATCATCGTGCTGTCCGAAGGCCGCCTGATGAACCTGGGCAACGCGACCGGTCACCCGAGCTTCGTGATGTCGAACTCCTTCTCGAACCAGACGATCGCCCAGATCGAGCTCTTCACCAAGACTGAGGAGTACGTCGACGAGGACGGCAAGCCGGAGGTCAAGACCCTCCCCAAGCACCTCGACGAGAAGGTCGCCCGCGCCCACCTCGAGGCGCTCGGTGTCGAGCTCACGGAGCTGACCAAGGAGCAGGCCGAGTACCTCGGCGTCGACGTGGCGGGTCCGTACAAGCCGGAGCACTACCGCTACTGAGTTCTGTTCTCCCGCTTCGCCATTGGTATGCCGCGCGCCCGCCCGGGCGCGCGGCATACCCATGTCAGGGGGCGACCAACAGAGTGTAGCCGTCGGTCCTCTGACGTTCTGTCCAATCGAGTTGCTGGACCAACGCCAGGGTCATCGGGTCCTCGGTGGGGAGGACCGCTGCGCCGGCACCGGTGGCCGCCACGAACGCCTGCCATCCCGGACGGAGCCCCCGCGCCCTCCCATAGGCGACCAAGTAGTCATAGTCGTACAGGTAGGTCCGAGTATCGACCGCCACGGTCAGGTTCGGCTGGGTGAGCAAGAGCCATCCGCCCAGGCTGTTGGATCCACGGACGGCTGGACAGTGCAGGGTAGGGATCGTTGAAGACCACTTGCCCGGGGATGGGGGCGGCCCTGCCCTGACCTGCTCAGCGCGACGACCGCGAACCCGAGCCGGATCTTGGTCGCCAGGTCGAGTGTTTGGCGCGCCTCTCCGGGCATGGGGGAAGGGTAAGGTCGCCGACGGCGCGGCATACCCGTTTCGGGGAATCCCGCCTGGTGACCACGGGCCGATGTGTGAAGATTGTCCGGACCGCCGCACAGAGGGAGCGCAGAAGGTGAAGGGACGAATCCTGATCGTCGACGACGACCTGGCGCTCGCCGAGATGCTCGGCATCGTCCTGCGCAATGAGGGTCTCGAGGTCACCCACGTGGCCGACGGGTCGTCCGCCGTTGCCGCCTTCCGTGAGTCACGCCCCGATGTGGTCCTGCTCGACGTCATGCTCCCGGGAATCGATGGCCTCGAGGTGTGCCGGCGGATCCGCGCCGAGTCCGGGGTCCCGATCGTCATGCTCACCGCGAAGACCGACACCGTCGATGTCGTGCTGGGGCTGGAGTCGGGGGCTGACGACTATGTCGTCAAGCCGTTCAAGCCCCAGGAGCTCATCGCCCGGGTGCGGGCCCGGCTTCGCCGCGGTGACGACCCGGAGCCAGAGCGTCTCCAGATCGGTGACCTGACCATCGACGTCGCCGGACATTCGGTCAAACGCGATGGTGAGCCGCTCAGTCTCACGCCCCTGGAGTTCGACCTGCTCGTCGCCCTCGCCCGCAAGCCGTGGCAGGTCTTCACCCGTGAGGTGTTGCTGGAGCAGGTCTGGGGCTACCGCCACGCCGGTGACACGCGCTTGGTCAACGTCCACGTGCAGCGCCTGCGCAGCAAGGTCGAGAAGGACCCGGAGCGCCCCGAGGTCGTCGTCACCGTTCGCGGCGTCGGCTACAAGGCCGGCCCGGCCTGATCATGGAGGCGGGCACCACACCCACGCTCGCCGGCCACCTGCGACAGTTCCGCACGGCCAGCTCGTCCGGCCTGCGCGGCCTCGAACGTGCGGCGCGGACCACCTCGAGTCGCGCGGTCCGTGAGTGGCGGCAGTCACTGCAGCTGCGGGTCGTGGCGACGACGGTGCTGCTCAGTGTGCTGGTCATCGGCCTCCTCGGGGCCTACCTCTACAACGAGATCGCTCGCGGGCTCAAGGACCAGAAGATCACCGCCAGCCAATACGACGCGCGCACCCTGTCGCGGGAGGCGCAGACCCGCTGGGAGTCATCCACGGCGCGCACGGTCGGCGAGCTCAACATCGCGGCCGGTGACATCATGGCGCGCCTGCGTCCCTCGGATCCGGACCCCAACCGCTACGTCATCATGACTCGCGGCATCGGCAACACCAACCCCACGGTGTTGGCGACGGTCGAGTCCGGGTCCCTCGGCCTGGCCTCGATCCGCAGTGAGCTCAAGCAGGCGGTCAACGATCACCCCGGCACTCAGCAGACGCAACTCAGCGATGTCATCATCGACGGCGCGCGGGTGCCCGCCGTCATGGTCGGCAGTTCGATCCAAGTGCCCTCGGCCGGCGCCTATGACCTGTACTTCGTCTACCCGATGCGCCAGGAACAGGCGACGATGGAGTTCATCCAGAACAGTTTCCTGATCGCCGGACTCATCCTGTCGGTGCTCGTCGGCGCCATCGCCTGGGTGGTGACGCGTCAGGTCGTCACCCCGGTGCGTCGCGCAGCCGCGGTCGCCGAGCGGCTGGCGAGCGGGAAGCTCAACGAGCGGATGGCGTCGCACGGTGAGGACGATCTGGCCCTGCTCGCCACGACCTTCAACGAGATGGCGGACTCGCTGCAGAGCCAGATCCGCCAACTGGAGGGGCTCTCGCGGGTCCAGCAACGCTTTGTCTCCGACGTGTCCCACGAGTTGCGCACCCCACTGACGACGATCCGGATGGCTGTTGACCTGATCCACTCCAGCCGGCAGGACTTCGAGCCCTCGGTGGCTCGATCGGCCGAGCTGCTCCAAGGGGAACTGGACCGATTCGAGTCCCTCCTCGCCGACCTGCTCGAGATCAGCCGATTCGATGCCGGTGCCGCCAACCTGGATCTTGAACCGGTTGACCTGCGCACCACCTTGCGCAAGGTGGTGGACGCGGCCCGGCCATTGGCTGATCGACGCGGCACGCACCTCACTCTCGACCTGCCCAACACGCCCTGCGAGGCCGAGGTCGATGAGCGGCGGGTCGAGCGCATCCTGCGCAACCTGGTGGTCAACGCGATCGAACACAGCGAAGGTCATCCGGTCGTGGCCACGGCTCGCTCCGATGGTGACGCGGTCGCCGTCGTGGTCGAGGACCGCGGTGTCGGACTCCGAGCGGGGGAGGCCTCGCTGGTCTTCAACCGCTTCTGGAGAGCCGACCCGGCTCGGGCCCGCACGACGGGTGGGACCGGACTGGGACTGGCCATCGCCCTCGAGGATGCACGCCTGCACAACGGCTGGCTGCAGGCCTGGGGGCGCCCCGGGGAAGGTGCCAGGTTCCGGTTGACGCTGCCCCGCCGATCCGGCGAGTCCATCACCCTCGCCCCCTTGCCGCTGGACCCGGACGAGGTGTCGGCGTGAGACGTCCGCGGCTTGTGCTCCTGGTGCTTGTCGCCGCGCTCCTGGGGCTCTCCGGGTGCGCGGGGATCGGGGGAACCTCTCCGGTGCAGCCCGGTCTCGAGGTCGGGGGGGCCGACGCACCCCGCGTGCGCGTGTTCTTTCCCGGCCCCGTCAACGGCGCCACGCCCGAGTCGATCATCAGGGGATTCCTGCGCAGCGGTGCCGCCAGCGATGGCGACTACGACACCGCCCGGTCCTTCCTGACCCCTGACGCCGCGAAGTCCTGGGTGCCCGACGGCGAGATCCTCGTCTTCTCGACCGAGGCGGACGTGGCGATCCACACGGTGGACGACGCCACCACGACCGTCACCGTGCCGGCCCTGGCGAGGATCAGCGCCGACGGCCGGTATGCCGCGGCTGCGCCCGGCGACACCGTCCAGGCCACCTTCCGCTTCGCCCGCATCGAGGGGGAGTGGAGGATCGCGCAACTGCCCGACGGCTTCGCGCGGTGGCTCGCCGGTGCGGATGTCGGGCGCCTGGTCCAGCCGTATGCGGTGAACTACGTCGCGGTGGACCGACGCGCCCTGATCCAGGACCTCCGCTGGTTCCCCCTCGATCACCTGACCTCGCGGCTGGCTCGCGCCCAGCTGGCGCCGGTGCCTGACGCCCTTGCCGGGGTCGCCACGACGGCCGTGCCGGCCGGCACCCGGTTGGCCGCTGAGTCCGTCTCGGTCGTCGACGGGGTCGCGACGGTGGACCTGTCGGTCAGGCCCCCGGCGGACCAAGCGATTCGTCAGAACCTCTGGGCCCAGTTCGTGGCCACCCTCACCCAGGATCCGAGCGTCGTGTCGGTCACCCTCCAGGTCGACGGTTCGGCGATCGAGCCGCCGGGTGCGTCCGTGCCCGTGTCGGATCCCAGTCAGGTGGGCTTTGCCCCGATCCCCCTGACGACGGCAGCCCCGCTGGTGCGACGCGGCGACCGACTGTGGCCCCTGGACACCGAGGCGCCGATCAGTGGACAGGACCCCAAGTCCGCCGCCCCGGCCCGTGACGACCTGCCCGCCATCGGTGCGGCATGGACCTCGGTGGCGGTGTCGGCTGATGTTCGTGACGTGGCCGCGCTCACCCGTGACGGGAACAACCTGGCGAGGTGGCGAGGTCGTGACCGCTACGACGTTGCCCCTTTCGGGTCCTCCCTCGCCCCCCCGACCTTCGACAGCCGGGGTTATCTGTGGACAGCCATCGGTGGCCGCAGCGACGGAAACCCGGTTCGGGTCATCAGTCTGGCCGAGGCCCCAGCCACGGCTGCGCCGCGTGAGGTCAGCGCCGACTGGCTCGCCGGCGAGGCCGTCCAGGCCGTGAAGGTCAGCCCTGACGGTGAGCGCGTGGCACTGCTCGTGGGCACCGAGGGCGGCGCGTCGCGACTGCTCGTTGCGGGCGTTGTCCGCGGGGCGGGAGCGGCGCCGACCAGTCTGGCCGAGCCGGTCGAACTCGGGGCGCAGGTGGGCCGCAAGCAGGCCGTGGTGTGGTTGAGTTCCACGAGTGTTGCGACGCTCGCCACGGCAGAGGGAGGGGTGACCCGACCGGTCGTGCTCTCGCTGGACGGGACCTCGCTGTCCTTGCCCGACACGCCGGCTGCGCTCTCCCTGACATCGGCCGACAACGAGCGTGGTCTCGTCGTGCTCGACAGCAGCGGTCACGTGCTCGTGCGTGCCGGGCAGTTGTGGCTGTCCGCCGGTGAAGGTGCCGAGGTGCTCGTCCCCGGGCGGTGATCCACAGGCGTCTGGCGATGTGGGCGTCGTCCACAGGCGGCTCGGACGGATTGGTTCCGCAGCGGCGGTGGCGCAAGGCTGGGCGCATGGGGATGCGGCGCTCGGTGGGTGATGTGGCTCGCGCCGTGGTCGGGCTTCTCCTGCCCGGCCGTTGCGCGTCGTGCGGGCAGCCGGCTGACGTCCTGTGTCGCCCCTGCCGCCACGATTTCTCCCGGGCGCGCCTGCCGTTTCCCTCCCGGGCCACCCCGACCCCCTGCCCTCCGGGGCTCCCGACGACGATCACCGCCGCTCCCCTCGTCGAGCCGCTTCGGGGGTTGGTGACGGCCTACAAGGACCAAGGTCGCCGCGACCTGGTCGACCTGCTCGCCGACGTCCTGGCCGGTGCCCTCCGGGTGGCCGTCCACGCGACGGCGTCACCTGTCGTGGTCCCCGTGCCCGGCTCATCGCGAGGCCGACGTCACCGCGGTGATCGCCCGGTCGAGGACCTGGTGGTGGCGGCGACTGCTCGGCTCGCGGATCCGCCGCCGGTGTGGCGGGC
>Ga0209607_1003760_pt1 | contig 11542 bp, 12 predicted proteins | sample AD_UKC117_MetaG_FD_184413 | JGI IMG/M metagenome (GOLD analysis project Ga0209607, IMG submission 184413) | Active sludge microbial communities of municipal wastewater-treating anaerobic digesters from Hong Kong - AD_UKC117_MetaG (SPAdes)... | ecosystem: Engineered > Bioreactor > Anaerobic >... | reverse complement strand
GTAGTAACCTCTTCCAACAAAATTGTTTGCGGTGGGTCTGTATTCATCTGACAACTCCTTCTTCAGTACAAATAGCAAGGAGAGACTGTTAAAAGTCAATCTCCCCCGCCGCCAGCCCGGCCTGCACCACCGCCTGCCAATTCTCCGGCGCGGGCAGCACCCGCCAGGCGGCGTAACCCTGTCCTTCGCCGTCGTCGAGCAGGGTGATGAGTTTCTCTGCACGGCCGTTTGCCCACAGATACCCCGCCCACTCCGGCAGCAAAGGCAGCGCCAGGCACTTGTTGAGCATGGCGTAGAACAGCGGGGGGATGGGCTGACGGCCGTCATCGAGCAGGTAAAATGGCCGTTCCGGGTTCATTGCCTGCAAGCTGGCTTGTTTGTGGATGAGCGCCGCGTGCTGCCAGCCGCAAGGCAGGGCGGTCTGGACTTTGACATGCGCTTTCATGCCCTCCAACGCCACCCGCTTGCGCCCCAGCCAGTGGACCTTACCCCCACCGACCAACGCCGCCCAGTTGGCTTTCACCGCTTCTTTCGCCCCCACCATCTCCAGGTAGACCAGGGTGTCGTCCTGGTCGTCGATGGTCACGGCCGGGGCCAGCACACCAAACCCTTTGGCCAGCGACAGTTTACGGCCAGGGTCGTTTTGCACCCGTACTTCTTTGAGAATGACCTGGTGGGCCAGGTTGTCGCCTCGTTTGGGTTTGAAGTGGTACGGCTGGCACCAGGTTAGCTCCGTCTGGTAGCCCATCTGCCACAGTGCCTGGTGGACGGGACCGCTGGTCACCAGCCGTTTGGCCTGCCACTCACTGACGCGCCGCGCCTCGCCCAGGACGGCCGTGAGCACATCAGGCAGCAGCAGCGCCAAGCCCAATTCGGTCATCACCGGGGCCAGGGCCGCCAGCTTCTCTCGTGCTTCCGCTGGTGTCTCCACCCGCAGCGACACGGGCACCGGGGAGTATTCGCCGTCTGCAACAATCGCACAGTAGCCATGGGTTTGCAGTGCGGTCGCGACGAGGGGCGACAGCGCCGGCGGCAGTTCCTGGGTATAGAAGCTGCGGCCGTAGGCTCCCAACAGCGTCTGGTAAAGAACGCCGGACGCGGGGACCGGCCGGCCCTCTTCGCGGCGCAGGTAATCCTCAAGGCGGCGGCGCGCCCCGGCTTCGTCGGGCGACAGCGGTCGGACGTACCGACCGTCGTCACCGGCCCCTTCCTGCTGCCAGCCCTCTTGAGCGGCTATCTCGTCCACCTGCGCCTGGATAACTGCCTGCTGCCCGGCATTCAGCTCGGCCCAGCGACGGCCGTATCGTTCCCAGCCGCTCTGGTTCCACACCGTCAGGCAGCCAATTTCCTGCTGCGGCTGGTTGCTGCTGGTGGGGGCCAGGCGCAGCTGCTGCCGCACGTTCGCCTCATCCAGCGGCGGGAACTGCCGCCGGTAGCCGCCCCGCGCGGCGAAAGGCACCGCCGGCGGCGTCAACTCCTCGGCGTCGCCGAAGCCGATGTGGGCGCACGCCTTGGCCGCCGTTTCGGCCACCAGCCGGTACGCTTCGGCCGTCTGGATACCGTCGGGGTAGAGCACCGACGCCACCACCTGCAGCGCGGCCGCATCGGGCAGATAGACCGCGCCGTCGACGGTCATCGTCTCGATGGCCGCCAGGCCGTCCAGAATCGCCTGCCGTTTGCCTTCTTTGCTGCGCGGGTAGCTGTGGACAACACCGGCAATCTCTAATTGGAACGTTGCCGCGTTCCCCGCTGCGGTGGGCTGGGTGGTTGGGGTATCCTCGTGCATGGTTTTACCTCCTGCGGCCGGTTGGCCTACGCCCGATTCGTCACGGGCGAGTCCCAGTTTCATCACTCATGGCCATTGGCCGAGACCGGCGCACGGCCGTTTTCGCGCAGCGGCACACCTTGCGGCCGGTACCGTTTTGGCTGTGGCGAGACAGCTTCCGCCGCCCGCTCCAGCGCCAGGGCCATGCTGCCGATGAGCAGCACGCGGGTCAGCCAGACCATCACGGCGATGAACACCGGGGCGGCACTGGTGACGGCCGTCTGTCCCCAACCGCCCACACCAACCGCAGCCCGGCCTGACGCCATGAGCAGCGCCATGGCATACCAGGTCATCACCGCGTTCATCGTCGCGCCCAACAGCCACGCCCCGGTCAGCAGCCACACTTCGCGCGGCTCTTCCTGCCAGGTCGCCGCCGGCGTCAGGATGCGCGCCAGCCCGGCAAAGTCGATACTGCCGAAAGCCAGCGCCAGCACCAACGCCCACTCTACGCCCCATACTCGTTGGTTGGCCATCAGGGCGTTGAGGGCGAAGCGAGTGGTGTCGAAGTTGAACAACTCAAAAGCGAGGAGGCCCACCACCAGGATGGCGATGATGGCCCCGGCTTTATGCCGAATGAAGTCGTGTTTATGAAACATGGTTTCTCCTTGTGGTCTGGTAGTCTCGTGGTCTTGTAGTCTTGTGGTCTTGCAGTCTTGTGGTCTTGTAGTCTTGCAGTCTTGTGGTCTTGTAGTCCGTTTGTCCTGCTGTTGCGCGGTTATCCAACTACTCGACTACCCGACTACCCGACTACTCGACTAATCAAAGCCCAGCCCGCGCTCTTTTAAGCTGGCGTATTGTCCCCCTTGACCGATAATCACGTGGTCGAGCACTTCTACGTCCAATAACTTGCCCGCCTTGACTAACTGGCGCGTGACGTTGACGTCTTCCGGCGACGGCGACGGGTCACGTAGAGTAGAAACAGGAGCGTCATACAGGTGTTGCCACATGCGATTTCTCCCGTTCCTCTCTCCGAACCGGACGTGCGGCTTTGACCGCATCCGGCTCTCCATCAAGTCTTGTTCTGTAGCCATGTTCACCTTTATGGCAATCCAAGCAAATTGTGATGAGGTCTTTCATAGCGTGGCTTTTCATGCCCTTTTTGTGGTGTACTCTGAGATTGTCAGGGTTGCCGCATCTTGTGCATTTCCAACCATCGCGCATCTTGACTCTCAATTTTGTCTCTGCGAAACCCAGCGGTTCATCCCTGTTCCAGCTAGATGTTCCGACTGTTTCCACAAAGATTTTCTCGCTTGGTGCTCCTTCCCACTCAGGATTGTCCAATCCGGCCAGTTCATCTTCCAGGTAGGGATGCGGAAATCCGCCTCTGCCTTTCATTCTGTACTTGCTTCTTGGCAATTCCTTTGGGGTTGGCAGCCATTGATGCGCAATTAGAGATCGCTCTCCTTCTTGTATCTCAGCTTTCCATCTTGTCCTGTTTAAGAATGTGACAGTCTTTTCTTGGATGGTTTGTTGCTTTCTGCTTTGTTTGTGTTTCTTGAGTAAGAAACCTAGATAGCGATGCCAGGTGTACCGGCTGACTTCTTCTAGGTCCTTGTGTAGGCTGGTGTGTTTGTAATATTCGCACCAGCCTCTCACAATGGCATTCAAGGTCGTCAGTCTGGTATACTCATCCATCCAAGTCCAGTTCCGGCCTGTCAATTCCTTAATCTTTGCTTTAACTCGCTTGGTCGTCTTTTCGGCTGGACGCAGATGTACGACCCATTTCCCTTCCGGTTTAACTCTTTGGATATGAAATCCTAGAAAGTCAAAGCCATCATTGACGTGGGTAATCTTTGTCTTTTCTTCCGACAGTTCCAAGTGAAGTTCTTCAGCGAGATAGGTCTTGACTTCCTCCTTGATTTGGCGCACTTCGGCGATGGGGCCATTGCCAACGATTACAAAGTCATCGGCGTACCGGACCATGCAATAGTTGCCTTTGCCTCGTCGTCTCACGTAGTATTGCCGTTCATATGGCGTTCGGTTGTGCCATCTCGTTTCTGCCCATTTGTCGAATTCGTTGAGGTAGATATTCGCTAACAATGGGGAGATGATACCGCCTTGAGGGACTCCTGTTTCCGTCTTGGCAAACAGTTGCCCTTCCATGACGCCAGCTTTGAGGAATTGCCAGATGAGTGTCAATACCGCCTTGTCAGCCACTCGCTTTTTGATGAGGGTCATCAACTTTTTGTGATTGACGTTGTCAAAGTAGCTTTTGATGTCTCCCTCTATCACGTAGTAGTGTTTGACGCTTGTGTTGAATAGGGGCATTAACACCGCTATCGCATCCATTGTGCGTCGCCCTTTTCGGAATCCGTAGGAATGATGTTGGAAATCTGACTCGAAAATCGGGTCAAGCATCATTCTTAGAGCTTCTTGAACGATTCGGTCATATAGGGTTGGGATACCTAACGGCCGTTTTCGTTTCTCATCCTTGGGGATGTATGTTCTCCGCACTGGTTGTGGCTCATACGTTTGGTCTTTCAGTTGGCTTATGATTGTGGCGATATGCCGCTCATAATCCTTTTTGAAGGCATCCCGTGTTTTTCCATCAACCCCTGCGGTTGAACTTCCAGGGCGTGCCAGAACTCGGTGTGCTGCATCTTCAATCCAGACCTGCCAGTGCATCAGTTGGTACAGATTCTTAAACCTGTATTCTGGGTTTTGAATTGCTTGCTTGGCTAGTTTTGCTTGCTTTTCCGTAATCATTGTAGGTTCACACGTCCTCCTCATACGTAGTTAGCTATTGCAATTTGCACTGTTGACTTGACTGTCTCCCTTCGCCATGTAATGGGCTTTCCCCATCTCAGACTACTACGGAGACTCCGCCCCACATACAGCATTGGTCGCAGACACCTACTCCCATTGGGAGAGCTGTATATGGTTCCCAAGTTCATACTTGTTTCGTCTTCAACTTGCCGTAGGTTCCACCTGTACGCCAATACCTGGCTCTTTGCCAAGTTCGTTATCGGGGATTGCGGGTTGTGACCGAACTTTCGTTCAGCTTGGAGTCCCGCGCTCCTGTCCGTCCGAGACTTACCAATACCGTCAGAATACTGGTGTCCGATAACTACACCCTGCCCTACCATTAACGGGTGTTCCAACCTGTGACGCTTTAAACAGTGATTTCTTTTCGTAACCATAGCAAGTCTCTGGCTATCAGTTCTCAGAGTTTGCAGGGAACTCATCAACCGCATTGTCGGGAGAGCTTCACACCTTCTGAGGTCTCGCTTCATTAGGCATGTCTCCCTAGCCATTGGTAGACTCCTTACCAAGTCGCTCGTTGCGACATTAAACAAGTACGCTTCTTGGCGCACCGGACGGATGATTATGGGCTAAAATTAAAGCGGCTGCATTCTCGCGGATGGCCAGCCGAAACAACTCGCCCATGCCCACGGCCGTTGTATTGAGCCCGCCAATGTAAACGGTGGGTGTTTTGAGAACGTTGTTGCGCGTGTCCAGCAGGATGGTCTTCACATGTTCCTGTTCCAGGTACATCATGTCGCCCATGACCAGATTGGCGGCATCGGCCGGCGAAAAGATCTTGACGCGTTCCCCCGGCGTAAACGAATAAAAGCGCTGGCCTAACTCTTGCGCGGCTTTGAGGCGGGCAGCTTTGACTTCGCCAATGCCTTTGACGGCCGTCAGTTCGGTCATTGTCGCCCTGGCCAATCCGGGCATATCACCAAAGCCCACCAACAACCGTTCGGCCAGACGCAATACACTCTCGTCGCCGTGGCCGGAGCCGAGGATAACGGCTAGCAACTCGATAGTCGACAAGGCCGCGCCGCCAAAAAATTGCAGTCGTTCGCGCGGTCGCTCCGAGGCGGGTAAATCTCGCAGATAAAGTTGACTTGGTGTGGCCCGCTCCCCTTTTTCTGGCACGGCTTCCTTCCACTGTCATGGGTACGTAAAACCAACAGCAAGCCATTTTACCGTAGACCACCGGTTTGGCTCAATGGACAATACGGCCGTTTTGCAGGCTTAATTTGGGCTGCTTATCCCGGCGTCGACCTACCCATCATAGGCGGCCAACGTCTGGCGCAGCACGTAGAGCAGGTTGACCAGGAACTGCTCCGTTCCTTCCTTTTTAATAGCCTGCGCCGCCGCAGCCACCCATTCTTCATCCGACACCAGTGCTGGGAATGGTCCCATGCCGGCATACACGGGATTACTGACCATCCCCCGAATCTCGGCGGGGGTGATGTAGCCGGTTTGGTTAGAAGCGCGGAATACCGCATTGGGCAGAGGCAGCTTGCGTTGACTGGATTTCTTGGTCATAGAATTCTCCTGTTTTCTGAACTTGAGCCCCCATTATAACGAGAGAGTGGGCTATCCGGCACATCGACGGGGTAGTTACCGGTTCTATGATTCTGACAACCGACATGGTAGATTGAAATGATGACAGTCGAAAACGAATCCGCTGCCGCATCTACACCAATCTTCTCCAGTCCTACGGAAATCCTGCAAGCCAAAGAATCTCTCCTGGCCGCCTGGGCTCAGCTTCCGGTAGACCATCAGGCGACGATGGTCCTGGTCTTGGTGCAAGAGCTGCAACAAAGCGAATGGGGCGCCTGGGTGCAGGAGGCTATCGCTACAACCTGGCCCCAAGAGCCGTCGACGGCGGTGTTGCCATTCCCTGTTATCAGCCTGGACCGCACTACGTTAAGGCGAGCGTTTAGCGCCGCAGAAGTAGCCCGGCTTACCGATGAGCAGATTGCCCACATAGCCGAAGAAATGGGCATCGGGTTCCAATTGGACCCCGGCTTTTGGTATGTCGTGGAGATGATAGGCAGCCGCCTGCTCGAAGAAAAGGCCGCCGCTGAGTTGGTCCCGCTGCTGCCGACCGACTTTACAGACAACGAGGCCGATTTCGCAGCCTGGATGCAGGCCGTCGATCGCGCCGTCTGGCAGTTGGCCGGTTGTAGTATCCACGACTTGCCGGACTGCAATTTCCGGCCGCTGTTTAACGATGGTTTGACACCCCTGGAAATGGCCCAAGAGGCTTTGCAAGACGCCGGTTTCGTTTTCCCCGACGCCGACGAGATGTGGATGGACCTGTGAGCCATATTCCAGAACGAGAACCACTCAAAGAAGGCAGCCAACGAGGTGACTTGTTTTATCTCTGGCATCCGGGTACGGAGACCACCTTCTCCGGCTATGGCCTCACCCTGGCAGACGGCCGTGTCGACGAATTGGTGGGTCTGCTCATAGTCGACCGGCCCCAACCGGTCTCTGTCGCTTGGTTGGAAGAAGTGGGTAGGGTCTTTGGCGGTTACCAACTATTAACCATGACGGCCACCGGAGAGCAAGGGATGGCCTGCCGCATGCAGATTGAACCGGAAAGTCTCCCCTTTCTGCGCCACTGGCCATCGGAAAAATCGACGGCGCTGCAGGCAGCGTTACGGCCGTTGCTGGATTATCCGCCGCAGCCAGTCTTCCGCCTGCGGTGGGATGAGACCACGCAGACTTGGGCCAGCCGCTTCGCTCTGGCAAATGAACTACCGCCCGAGTTGAAAGAGGTGTTTGCCCGGACCGGTTATGGTTGTGCGGCCGTCGAGACCGACACGGGCATCATCCACGCCTGTCATGCCGCTGACGAGGACATTGCCGGTTTCAGCGGCCAACCGGTGTGGTTCCAATGGCAGTTGATCCAAATGCCCACCGCCCCGTTGATTCGTCTGGAAATGATAATTGTCGATGATCCGGTCAATCCTTACCGGTTTGAGTCTTTTCTCAACGTCAGCGAGCCGGACCAGTTGCGCATCCTGGCAAGACTGGCCAATCAGGCGCAGCTCCACCTGGCTTTTTATGGCGACGACTTGACCTACCGTTACACCCAATCTATTCACCATGCGGCGCAGCAGACCCAGCAGTTGGCTGAAATCACCGACATGGCTCTGGCCTATTGGCATACATTGCCTCCTGAACGGCAGGATTTTGAGGAAGCCAAAGCGGCTTTTATGCGCTCGTTTTTCTAACAAGGCCCTAGTCGCCATGTCTTCCCTACCCAACTTCATATGCCCTTCCCAGATTCCCTGCTATGATTGTCGCTACCTTAGCCCACTTCGTTCCCTTCTGTCGTAAAAACGCAAGATTTCCAGATATGAGGAAAACCAGATGGATATTGAGAAAGCCAGAGAATTTATACGGGAAAATCATCGGGGCGTTTTGACCACGTTTCGGCAAGACGGCCGTGTGCAAATGTCACCGGTTCTCGTCGGCATTGATGAGGCCGGCTGGGCGGTGATTAGCTCCCGAGAAACCGCCTACAAAGTAAAAAACTTACGACGCGATCCCCGAGCATCCGTTTGTGTGTTTGTGGATCGCTTTTTTGGCCAGTGGCTGCAAATCGACGGCACGGCCGAGATTCTTTCGCTTCCGGAAGCCATGGAACCGCTTGTTGCCTACTATCGCACGAACATTGGCGAGCACCCTGATTGGGCCGACTACCGGCAAGCCATGGTACGCGAACAGCGGCTGCTCATTCGTATTCGTATTGACCATGCCGGTCCGGATAAAAGTGGCTAAAGATTGGTGAATTTGCTTTCCAGAAGGATTTCCAAAAAGCGCTTTCTGATTATCTCAGAATCACCAGATGGGTGGTGACATCTTCTCCAACCATAATTGAGCCCCATAACACGTCAACATGTTTACATGTGTACTTGTTGACTTGTATACGGGGCCACTAGCCACATATCAGACTTCCCCCTGCGGTGTTTTCCATCTTGACTTCCCTCTCCCCCAATGCTTTGATACGTTTATCTACCAATTTGTGCCCAGTTTGGACCCACCTATGGCCCATAAAAACGATACCGTGATTAAGTTCACCGCTCCCGGCGACTTGAAAGAAGAAGTCCAAGAGTTAGCCGCCGAGCGGCACCTCTCTCTGGCGGCGTTCATCCGCCTCATCTTGACGGAATATTTGAAAAACAAGGGGTAAACATGGCAGTGATCAGCATGGCCAACCAAAAAGGCGGCGTCGCCAAAAGCACCACGGCGATCAACGTCGCCGCCGGCCTGGCCTTGGAAGGGTATCGCACTCTGCTCCTTGACGCCGACCCCCAGGCCAATACGACGTCGGTATTTATCCATCCGGACATCGAAGTGCCTTTGGACAAATCTCTGTATCACGTCATCGTCAACTTTGCCCCGTTGGCCAGCGTCATTCAAGCCACCAATGTAGACAACCTGTTCATCGTGCCCTCGCACATTCGTTTATCCAGCCTGGATTTAGAGTTGGCCCAGGCCCTCGACAACCGCTCGGCCCGCTTGCGCAAGGCGTTGGAAAGCGTGCGCGAGCAATATGATTACGTCATCATCGACAACCCACCTTCCCTGGGTCTCATTACCATCAATTCCTTTACGGCCAGTGACAGCCTGGTGATTCCGGTCTCCACCGCCTACTTTGCCCTGACCGGCTTGGTGCAGCTGCAAGAAACCATCGACATGGTGCGCAACACCCAGCTCAACCCGGACCTGAAAATCCTGGGGGTGTTATGTACTTTCGTCGAAAACACCAACGTATCGCGTGACGTGCAGCAGCAGCTACAGGAATATTTTGCCAAGCTGGTGTTCAAAACGGCCATCCCCAAAAACGTCCGTCTGGAAGAGGCCCATTCCAACCACGCCCCTATCTTTGTCTACGCGCCGGCTTCGACCGGCTCGCGCTGTTATCGGAAATTGGTTCAGGAGATAGTGCAGCGATGAAACGCAAAAGTGGTTTGGCCGATTCGCCATTTTTTAAGCAGCCCACGGCCGTAGAGACGGTTTTTCAATCGCCCCAACCCATCGTTACGCCGCCACCGGAATCTTCCAAATCTGAACGTCAACATGTAGACAAGTCCACACGTGCACCTGTCAACACGTCTACAAGTAAACATGTTTACATGTATACGTTCTTGAATGGCGAAGAGGGAAAACCGACGTCGTTCCGTTTGCCGCCCCAAATGATGGAGAAGTTCAACGACATTTTTCATCAGGTGAACCGACAATACAAAACCAGCGTGAAGCGTTACGCTATCGTCGTGGCCGCGCTGGCGCTTCTTTTCTGGGACTTTGAGCAGAACGGCCAGGAAAGTGATTTCTACAAACTACTGATTGAACCCGAGGCCAACGGCCGTGCGTAGCCTTGTCTTCCTGAACGAGCCTCACACCTCCTATAAATAACCCTCTTCCTCTCACGGAATCATCATGCTGGCATAAGACAAAATGAGGCTACGTAAACATGTTGACATGTCAACTTATCCACACGTTTACATGTCGACACGTCAACAAGAATACTTGTAGACATGATTACATTTTCCCCCTTGCACCGTTCTTTTTGTTCCGCGTAGGATGGCGGTGTATTGATTAGCCCTCTTAGTTAGTAGGGGGTGTCCTCGGATAAATCCGTGCCGGTTGGCAAGAGACGACAACTGAACCGGCAGGCGCGCGTGGGTTCCCAACCACCAGGACTCCAGGCAGACTGACTGACGTGCCGAACGAAAAGGCTAAGAGGCCGGCGCTGCTCAGAGAAAAAAGAATGAGCGGAAGGAGCCAAGCGGCGCTAAACAACAACGCCGCGAATGTTCTTCGAGGCGTCGTTCGTAACATCTATCGCGACTTGGAGCTAACTTCAGGCTATTTCCAGGTTTGGAGCCAGCATCCTAACAAGATGGTTTTGCGAGCAAATCTACCCATATAGATTTGCTTCGCAAAACAAATATAGGTTTGGGAGGGGGTATTGTCAATTGGCACGTGCCCCATGTGGAAAACTGGTGCTTATAGGCCGTTTCGTTTTGTGGAAAACTTTGGGTGATGGGACCAGCATCTCCCCCAGCCGCACCCCCATTGCCTTTGATGGGAGTTCATGACGCGGCGGGCATCGAGCCCGCGCGTCAAGCCCGGAAGAGGCTGCCCCGTCTCGGGGAGGTCCGGTTGCCGACCACTTTTTCTCCCCTGGTCGGTACGCAAAAGTCGTCTTGACCTTGACCCCCCACTCGCCAAGGCAGGGCGCCGGTCTCGCGCTGCGGTGTTGCACACGCGACGCGACCCCGACCACCCCCGCTGCGCTTTGGCTCATGGGCGACGTAAACTCTGCCCCTGTGCCAAAGTTCCCTACGCGGCTGGTTCCTTCACCGACGTGGCGCAGCGTGCCGCCGCGACCGCGATCTGTGAACGAACCCCGCTCCGGCGCTACGCTGCGCCGACCGGCTAAACGAACGGGTCTTGCTGCGCTTCATCCCGTTCGAGCCGGTCACCTGGCTAACGCGGGGGTGGTCGGGATCTACGATCCCGACGCCTGCGGCCCGTGCCATCTTCCGGGTCCATCTGGCACGGGCCTCCGAATAAGGAAACGCCTGCGGCGTCTTTTTTTCCAAGGTCGGGAGGCCAACGCGTTGGAAATGGGCCGGTGTTTTAGCTCGCCCAATCCAGGCGAATATTTGCTATGCTGAACCGGCCATGCGCGCCCTTGAGTCTGAACCCACCGATTACGAACTGTCACCGGCCGCCGAGATTCTGGCCCGGCGGTTTATCCAGCGCTGGGACATGTATCCACATCAGGTCGCCAACGGCGGACTGTACGTCACCGTGCATGAACCGCTTACGGTGGCCCACCTGCTGGCCCATTTGCGCGGGGAGTTAACGCTGGGCACTTATTTGCTGAACCCACAGAGCCTGGGACGTTTCCTGGTGTTCGATGCGGACACTTTGCACCAATGGCAGCAATTGCTCAGC
>Ga0209607_1003758_pt1 | contig 11543 bp, 11 predicted proteins | sample AD_UKC117_MetaG_FD_184413 | JGI IMG/M metagenome (GOLD analysis project Ga0209607, IMG submission 184413) | Active sludge microbial communities of municipal wastewater-treating anaerobic digesters from Hong Kong - AD_UKC117_MetaG (SPAdes)... | ecosystem: Engineered > Bioreactor > Anaerobic >... | reverse complement strand
ACCGACGATGGGCATTGAGACGGGCATGTCGAACCGGGGGCTGCGGGCGCTGGAGTTGTTTGGCGCGGACGAGTCGATCACGGCCGAGGATTTTTACGCCTACAAATATGATCAGGCGTATTCGGCCCAATCGGACATTCCGCGGTATGTGGACATCATTGTCAACGCGCCGGAACTGCAGCAGGGCGACGCGGCAACGCAGCAGGCAGTCGATTTGCTGCAAGCGTGGGACAGGCAAACGACGCCGGACAGCCCAGCGACCGCGCTGATGGTGTTGACGCTGAACTACCTGAACGACCAGGGACAACTCAACCCGTCGAAGCTGGTGGGGGCCGAGATTGACCCGGCGCAGGTAGTGACCGGTTTTCAGGCCGCAGTGGCCGGACTCCAGGCGATTTTTGGCCGGGTGGACGTGCCCTGGTCGGAGGTGAACCGGCTGGTGCGCGGCGAGACAGACCTGGGCCTGGGGGGCGGGCCGGACGTGCTGCATGCGGTGTATGGCGATTTGGGGAAAGACGGCCGTTTCCACGGCATCGCCGGCGACTCATACATCCTGCTGGTGCAGTGGGACGCCGACGGGATGGTCTCGTCACAAAGCATCCACCAATACGGCAGCGCCACGCTAGATGAGACGTCGCCGCATTACGCAGATCAAGCGCCTTTGTTTGTCAACCGGGAGCTTAAGCCAGTCTGGCTGGACGAGGCGGACATTCGGGCCCACCTGGAGCGGGAATATCAGCCCGGCTATTAGGCCCGGTTGTAGGCGGCAAAAAGCTGGCCGAGGCCGTCTAGCGCCTGGGGATCGTGATAGAGAGAGTGAAGGGTCATGCCCACGGCCGTGGGCAGCAAGTCCCCATCCACCACCGCCGCGAAGGGATCGCCGCCCAGCAGACGGTTGGCGTAGGTGAGATACAGGCGGTCCAGCACCCCATCACGCAGCAGCATGTGGAGAATCTTAGGCCCGGCCGCGGAATAAATGGTGCGATAGCCCAGGTTAAGCATCTGCTGCACCATCTCCTGGCCGTTTACCGAGACCTCGTCGCCGGCCACGATGACCTGCCCGGCGTGGGCTTCCAGTTCGCGCACGCGGCCCGGGTCCGGGTTGAGCGTGGTGAAGATGATCACGCTGCGCCCGTTGGCGGTGAGCAAATCGGGGATGGGAAAGTTGAGACTGCTGCTGACGATGGCCAGGTCGGGCTGCGGTTTCAGGCCCTGTTCTTCGCGCCAGGCGCGCAAATCGGCAAAGCGCGGGTCGTCGGTTTGCAAAATTTCCTGGGCACGGCCGTCGGCATAATCGCGCAGATACCGGCCGCTGCTGATGATCAGGTCGGCCTGGGCCGCCAGTTCCTGAAAGAGCCGCCAGTCGCGTTCGTTGGCCGTGGCTTTGGGCACGGTGAGGCCGCGGCCGCTGGCGCGGGGGACAGCGATACGGCCGTCCAGGCTGACCACAAAGTTGGCGTAGACAAACGGTTGGCCGGTCGACTGGTTCTGGCGGCGCAGAGCGTGGCCGAGATAGAGATTGGTTAACGGCCGTTCGGCCGCCGGCAGGGGGTAAAGTTGAATGACAGTGTTTAACATAGGCGTTCAGATTATGCCAGGGGTGCGATGCAGGCGGGGTCGTCGTTGGCCGGGCTGTTGACGTGCGGGCTGACCGGATAAGCGGCCATTTGCCCGGCGGGGAAAGGCCGCAGCAGGTGCAGGCCGGTCTGAGGGCTGGTTCCCGGATGGAGCCATTCGTCGTAATCTTCCGGGCTGAGGATGACAGGCATGCGGTTGTGAATGGGTTCCATCAGTTCGTTGGGCGTGGTGGTTAAGATTGTGCAGGTTTCCAACTCGCCGCCATCGGGAGACTGCCAGGTTTCCCACAAACCGGCAAAAGCAAACGGCCGTTGGTCGGTCAGGTGGATGAACATGGGTTGTTTACGGCCGTTTTGCTTCTGCCACTCATAAAAGCCGTTGGCCGGAATCAGGCAGCGCCGCCGCTTGAAAGCCGCCCGAAACGCCGGCTTCTCGGCTACCGTCTCCGAACGCGCGTTGATCATTCGCGCCCCCATCTTCAAATCCTGCGCCCAGGACGGAACCAGACCCCAACGGAAAAAGGTCAGTTCTTTTTGGGCATGCGGCCCGGCGGTGCGCACGGCCAAAACCGGCTGAGTGGGGGCCACGTTGTAGCGCGGGCCTAATTGGGCCAGGTCCAACGGCGTGGTCTCCACCTCAAAAGTGGCTAATAACGTTTCGCCAGGGCTCAGAAGCGCAAATCGTCCACACATAAAAACTCCTTTAACAAAAAAACCCGGATTTTGCCGCTAGAAACGGGTAAGCGGGAGAATCTGCGGAATTACATGCATGGCGTTAAGCTCGCCTTCGTGGTATCTGCTAATAACTCGCCAACCTTTCCGGCAAAATCAGAGGAGACAGAGCATTATCCAATCGGTCGCTGACGGCCGCTGCAAAAGCGATTGTTATTGTTGAGATGTCGCCAATAATAAGCCAATTCACCTTTGTTCATGGTGCGCCGACAGCGCAAAACCAACGTTCCCCCACAATATGGACAGACTGCCTGCTCGGGCGCAGTTGCCGCGGCTATGATTTCTTTTCCTTCGGCTGTTCGTGCGATCTTCATCTGCTTTGCATCTCTTTCCTGAACACGATGAATGGGTGACTGCTTATAGTTTACGAGATTTGGCGCGGAATTTCCAGCGTGTTTTTGGGCAAAACGCGGCCAACTGCAGCGAAAAAATTCACCCAACCGGCGCATAAAGACACAGATAGCCTGATGTTTTTAACCGGAAACCTGCCTATGCAGGGCTTCCGGGTCCAAAATGGTGATGTGGCCCTGGTTTACTTGAATCCACTGGCGGCGGCGGAAGTCGCGCAGGCTTTTGTTGATGCTTTCGCGGGTAGCCCCAATGAGGCTGGCAAGGTCGGTCTGGGTGAGGATCATATCGAGAGAAACGCCGTCGGTTTCGACACGGCCGTAATTTTGGGCCAGTTCCAACAATTTGCGGGCCAACCGCTGCGGTACGTCGAGCGAGGCAAAACTGTCCATTTGCCGCGTGTTGTAGCGTAGCCGGGTGCTCAGCTCCTGCATAAAGTTGAGGCTGAATTGGGGGATTTGCCGCATGTGGCAGCGAAACGCTTCGCGGCTGAGGGTGTAGAGAACGGTGGCGTCCATGGCGACGGCCGTTGCCGAGCGCGGCAGCCCGTCAATAACCGCCAGTTCGCCAAAAATCTGACCCGGCCGCCCGATCAAAATGACCGACGTTTCGCTGCCATCCAGCCCGCTGACAAAGATACGCACCTGGCCAGACTGCAGCAAATAAAACACGCGCCCCGGATCCCCTTCGCGAAAGATAACATCGCCCGTTTGGAAACGGCGTTCGACGATGTCCCGACCGATGGCGGTAAGCTCGCCGTCCGTCAAGCGATCAAACAAAGGCGTGCGGCGCAAAAATTCGGCTTGTGGCAAGGACAATTGGTTCACAACGGTTGCACTCATGGTTTGGATCATCTGATTTGCCCGGTGGTTTGCGGCGCAATTGGTCAGATCTGGCGCAGCAGCAGCCCCACGATCACGGCCAGGGTCATGCTGGCCAATAATTCCACCAGATAATGCGTGGTTTGTTCACGTTTCGCCACGTCCGGCCATTCACTCACCAACCGGGGCATGATAACCAGAGGTACAAGAAGAAACTGACCAAAGGCCACAAACGTGGTCATGAGAATCCGTTCTAGAATTTCCAGGTATTTGTTGGTGCGGCCGGGGAATTCTGGTGGACGGCCGTCTACCAGGCCATAAGCCGCAAATTTAACAATCACCCAGGCCGGCATGGTAATAAACGCATAACCCAACAAAATAATCATCAGGCGTTCGCTGTGGGCCATACCCGCAAAATCCGCTGCCAGCCGGCTAATTTCCAGGTAACCGCCTGCCGCCAGGGCAAGAAGGATAATCGCCAGGTGCGCCGCCTGATCCAGCAGAAAGCGAAACAAAGCGGGGATTGGCGGCTTAACATACAACTGCACCGCGTCGATAAAAATATGGGTGCTGCCAATAAACACCACGCCCGGCCACCAACCCGGATTAAACGGCAGTGAAAAAAGCCAGGTCACCAAAAACACCACGCTGCCATGGGCCAAAACCCCGGCGAGACTTCGGCTTTTCCAGGCAGCCAGGGAATCCCACTGCAAAATATAATCTCCCACTAAATGCGCTAAAAACATTGCGAGTACCATATCGACCTTCCATTACAATCGATTGTTATCTGGCCGCACCAGGAGCCATACTTTGCCCGGCTCGCCTTATCTGTTGCTGCCTGTATCATACGGAATTTCAATCCAGGATGCTGTGAAATATGTCACAACGCCACGGCCGGAACTACCGGCAAGCATCGATTTGGTTTTTGAACCGGTCAAACCTGGAAATTTGTGTCCAAAACTGGTTGTCAAATTTTGTGTTCTGGTTACTATAGATTGCGGCAGGGGCAAAATGGGGCCTTCAGGGTTTTTTTTACCAGTGTTGGGGCCGTTCCTGCGCAAGATCCAATAGACGAGATAGAAATGTCACAAAAAATTCGTGACAAATGGCACTATTTTCACTTGTGTCTTGTCATGATTTTTTTGGTCCATATAATATGGACTAATTAGGTCCACATTAAATATGTTTCAAGTAAGTCGACGCGCAGATTACGCTATGCGAATCATGATCGAATTGGGGCAGCGAACGGAGGATGCCAATGTAACTGCGCGTGAAATTTCACGGAGGACGGCCGTTCCCAAAGCATTCTTGCACAAAATCGTCGCCGACCTGGCGAAAGCGTCCCTGGTACGGACCTACTCCGGTTCCTTGGGCGGGCTTAGCCTGGCGCAACCCGCTGCGAACATCACGGCCTTGCAAATCATCGAAGCGATCGAAGGTCCCATTTGTATCAACGTCTGTTTGCTGCGCCCCCACGAATGTCCGCGCGACCTCGTCTGCCCGGCCCACAGCTTATGGGGACGCCTCCAGGCGATGGTGATCACCGAATTGCAGCAAACGACCCTGGCCCAGCTCGTTATCGAAGCAAAGAACCTGAAACAACGTCCGCAGCGCTCCGGAACAATTCCTTATCTGTTCCCTACCGGCTTTGAACAGCCTTTGCCCATCAGTGGGGTTACAGGGCAATGAATCCTTTGGGCAACTTAACAGCAAAACCTGAAGCGCCCAAACTGCAACGGAAGGTTCGCCTCTCCTTCCCGGTAATACTGTTTTCCGTTCTAGGGCTGCTGACTCTGGGCTTATTCGCCTTCGTTACGATCCGCCCGATTCAGGTGCTGCCGCGCATCACCCTCGGCCCAGGCTATTTCCTGACCGATGCCAACGGCGAGGCTGTCACGAACGAAGATTTTCGCGGCAGCCTGGTTCTTTACAATTTCACTTATCTAAACTGCCAGGCGCCATGTCCGGAAACGACTGGCGTTATGCAAGAAGTGCAGGCGCGGCTGGACGAGATTGACACCGCCGGGATACCTGTCCGGCTGGTCACTATTTCGTTCGACCCGGCCCGTGATACCCCGGCAGCCTTACAAACGGCCGCAGCCACGCTGCACGCCGATCCAGAAGTCTGGACGTTTTTAACCGGCGCGCCGGAGCGCTTGAAGTGGCTGATTGGCGGTGGGTTCAGTGTGTTTTATGAGGAGCGCCAACCGGGCGAGTTCCGGTTCGATCCGGCGTTTATGCTGGTAGATGGCGCCGGTATCTTGCGGGCGGAGTATCGCACGGCCGCGCCAGACGTAGACCGAATTTTACGTGACATGCGATTGGTAACTGAAGAGGTGCGTAATCGGCAAGGGGTAGCCAATTACGCCTACGATGCCGCCCACCTGTTTCTCTGTTACCCTCGCTAGGGAATCAGAAGGCTTGGCAGCAGATGTGGCGACTTTAAGGGGAGTACGATGACAAAAATGACTGATTCATCGGAATCAGAGTTCGACTTGGTGGAGCCACCACCGGCTCCAAAAAAAACAACGCAGGGCAGACTGTATGTGCTCATTTCCATCGGCCTGGTGTTGGGCCTGTTACTTGGCTGGGTGTTGGTGCGATTGAGCCAGGGACGGCCGTTATTCGGCCCGCCAGAGTTTCATGGCCTGGTTATCCAATCACCACCGCCCCTTTCCAACTTCAGCCTCACCGCCACCAATGGTGAAGAAATGAGCCTGCTCGACTTCCGAGGCAAGTTGGTAGTGCTCTACTTTGGCTACACCTTCTGCCCCGACGTCTGCCCGGCGACGATGGTAGAACTAAAACGCATGATGGAAGAACTGGGGCGCGACGCCCAAGACGTGCAAGTCATTATGATTTCCGTCGACCCTGAACGAGATACGCCTGAAAAATTAGGCGCTTACGTGACGCAATTCAACCCCTCGTTCATCGGCATGACCGGTACCGAGGATGACTTATTGGGCGTCACCACCCAGTTGGGTATTTTTTACCAAAAGCATGAGGGCACCCCGGCGACTGGTTACCTCATAGACCATACGGCGACGGTCTCTGTTTTGGACGAAGACGGCCGTTTACGCCTCGTTTTTCCTTTTGGTACCACCGGAGAAGACATGGCCGCAGACCTGCGCCACCTTCTCCCGTAAATAACCCGTCAATCAATTTAGTTAAGGAGGTTTCGGATGGAAAAGAAGAAGTACAAAGCACCACAAGGCACAATGGCGATCATGATCATATTTATCATCCTCATCATCGCCTTATGGGGTAGCGCGTACCTGACCCTGCTGTCTCGAGGAGTGACCATAACGCCATGATCCACGTAGACCGCAACGAAAAATTGTACATCATCATCAGCGTTGCCCTCATTTCAGTGTTCTTCGTGGCCCTGGGAATCAGCAGCTTCGTATACGGCATCCAGGTCCCAGTGCCAGAGCAACGCGTCGACCCTCGGACAATTGCCACACCCGCGCCTGACAATCCCTTCGGCGAACCAGGCCTGCGCGAATTGGTGCCCGGCAAACGCTACGATGCCTACATCCTGGCCCAAATCTGGTCCTTCACCCCGCGCGAAATCCGCGTCCCGGCCGGCTCCACCGTCACCTTCTACGTCACCAGCAAAGACGTCCAGCACGGATTCCGGATCAACGAGACCAACATCAACATGCAAATCGTACCCGGTGAAGTCTCCAAACTCACCGTAACTTTCGACGAACCTCGGGAATACGATTTCATCTGCCATGAATATTGCGGCGTTGGGCATCAGGCCATGGCCGGCAAAATCATTGTAGAACCATAACGCAGGAGGGAAGACAAACATGTTTGCACGAGAAAACAAACTGACGGCCTGGTATCTCGGCGTGGCCATGACAGCCTTGTTCATTGGCGGCTTCTTCGGTCCGTTACAAAAATTAGAATATGTGGGCATCAACTTCTACACCACACTCAACAAAATTGGCATCGCCAGCTATTACCAGGGGCTGACCTTACACGCCGTGCTCAACGCCCTGGTCTGGACAACTTTCTTCATCGTCGGCTTTTTCACCTTCGCCATCACTCACAGCCTCAAAAAGGAGCTGACCCACCCCAAAATAAACCTCATCAGCCTCATTGTGATGATCATCGGGTTGATCATGGCCGCCATTCCTATTTTGATGAACCTGGCCACAGTTTTGTTCACCTTTTACCCGCCCATGAAGGCCAATCCCTTCTTCTATATCGGCCTGGTGCTGGTCGTTGTCGGCTCGTGGATCGGCGGCTGGGGCTTTTACCTCACCTACATCGCCTGGCGTAAAGAAAATCCCGGCGTACGCACCCCCCTCATCGCCCTCGGTTCCCTCATCACCATGGTGCTGTGGCAGATTGCCACCCTGGGCGTGGCCACCGAGCTATTGGTTTTGGTCATCCCCTGGTCCTTCGGTCTGGTTGAAGGCACAGACCCGCAGTTGGCTCGTACCTTCTTCTGGTTTACCGGCCATCCCCTGGTTTACTTCTGGCTTCTGCCCGCTTATGTTTCCTGGTACGGCATGCTGCCCAAACAAGCCGGCGGCAAATTGTTCAGCGAACCATTGGCGCGCCTGGTCTTCTGGCTGTTCCTGGCGCTTTCCGTGCCGGTTGGCCTCCATCACCAATACCTGGACCCTGGCGTCCCGGCCGGTTGGAAGTTTATGCACGCCCTGTTGACTTATTCGCTCTTCCTCCCCAGCATGCTGACTGCTTTCAACGTCGTCGCTTCGTTGGAAATTGGCGCGCGCAATAATGGCGGCACCGGCTTGCTCAGTTGGGTGCGGGCCCTTCCCTGGGGCGATCCGTCCTACACCGCACAAAATCTGGCCATGATTTTGTTTGTCTTTGGCGGCATTGGCGGCCTGACCAATTCCTCATACAACCTGAATCTCGCTGTCCACAACACCAGCTGGGTGCCTGGGCACTTCCATCTGACGGTTGGTTCGGCCGTTACCCTGACTTTCTTTGGCATTGCCTATTGGCTGGTGCCTAAACTGAGCGGTAAGCCGCTGTGGAATCGCAAGGTAGCTCTGGTGCAGGCCTGGACCTGGTTTGCCGGCATGCTGTTGATGGGCAACGGGCTGCACATTTTGGGCTTAAACTTTGGAGTGCCCCGCCGGACCATGATCGGCGCGGCCCCTTATGCCGCCGACGCCTGGACACCCATGTTGATTGAAGCGGCTATTGGCGGCATCATTCTGGGTATCAGCGGGCTGCTCTTCTATTCCAATATGCTGGGCACGGTCTTATCCAAGAAGCGGCTGGAAGCGCCTATCGAAATGCCTGTCGCCGAGCCATATGAATCTGAACCGGCTCCGGCGTGGCTGGACAGTTGGAAGCCGTGGCTGGCTGTAACCGTTCTCTTGATCCTGGTGGCGTATGGCCCCGTTTTGGTGAATATGATTGCCAACGCCAACATGACGTCGCCCGGGTTTAAGGTGTGGTAAGGCGCTTGCTGCTTGCCTGAGTGCACGGCCGTTTTGCCGCCCGCAAACCGCCCTTACCTACCACCTTCCTGGTAGATGCAGTATAATTGTGCAATTCTTAACAATCGAACAGGTCGTGGAGAGATCATTCAGCCGTGCTTATGCTGCCCCGCCGTTGACGGGTTGAGTCGCTTTATGAACATATACTGGCAAGCAGCAAGTAGTATTGGTTTCCTCTATTACCCGTTCCCATCTGATGTTAACTGGAGGTAGAATCAATGCGTAAAGTTTTACAGATCGTCGTGCTCGTTTTAGCGCTGTCCATGGTGCTGGCTGCCTGTGGCGGCGGCGGCGAAGAGGCCAGCGAGGCCGCTTCAAGCGGTGTGGTCGGCAACCCGGATCGGGGCAAGAAATTGTATGAGCAAACCACGATTGGCACAGCCAGCGCGCCTGGCTGCATAACCTGCCATTCGCTGGAACCCGGCGTGGTCATCGTTGGCCCCTCGCACGCTGGCGTCGGAACACGCGCCGCTACGTACGTTCCGGGCATGTCGGCCGAAGATTACCTGCATGAGTCGATTGTCAACCCGGACGCCCATATCGTGGAAGGGTTTACCCCCGGCGTCATGTACCAGAACTTTGGCGCGGAATTGAACGAACAGGAAATTGCCGACCTGGTTGCGTATCTGTTAACGCTGAAGTAGGTCTGACTGGTTTTTAGTGTTGTATGCCTAAAATGTGGCTTTGTGACCGGGAGCAAAAGCACCTGGCGCAAAGCCACATTTTTATTGGGAATTTGTCGCGCATGATGTCACGGCCGTTTCTGCCCAACCAGCACTCCTAACCAGACATCGCTGCACGGGACAACGGGAGAGCCTGGTCAATTATGTCCAATTTCAGAAAAAAAACTGCCGGACCGGAGGTCCTGCCCGGAGCCGACCCGGACAGCGATTGTCAGATAACGCCCGAACAGCCGGCCCCTGAGCCGGAAACGGCCGTTTCCCCCCCCGAACCCGACGTCCACCCCGACGAACTCGAAGACGATCACCCCCACGACGTCACCTGGGAAGCCGTCGGCCCGGCGGCCGCCAACGGCCGTTCCCCCAACGCCCTCAAAAACTGGCTGCCCCAATCCACCGCCTGGGCTCACCTCCTCGAAAAGGCCGCCCTGACCATCGAGCGTCCCGTCAACCGCCTCGTCGGCAGCCTGCAGTTCAACCCCTTCTACCACACCGGGGCCATCGCCTTCTTCCTTCTGCTCATCGTCGGGCTGACCGGCATCTACCTCTTCATGTTCTTCCAATACGGCTACGATCTCTCCTACAACGCCGTCGCCCGCATCGAAGGCCAGTTCATCGGCCGCACCATCCGCGCCATTCACCGCTACGCTTCCGGCGCGCTCGTCATCACCACCCTGCTTCACGCCTACCGCACCCTTTTCATGGAGCGTTTTCGCGGTCCCCGCTGGCTCGCCTGGGTCACTGGCATCGTCATGACCCTCTTTTTATGGGTCGCCGGCGTCACCGGCTACTGGCTCATCTGGGATGAACGCGCCCAAACCATCACCGACGCCTTCGTCGGCTTCTTCCAACGCTTCACCGATTGGGGACCGGCCATCCGCCTCCGCCTGATTCAAGCCGAAACCCTGCAAAACACCTGGTGGATCATCGGACTCATCATGGCCGCCCACGTGCTGCTGTTCATCGTCACGGCCGTTTTCTTCTGGCTCCACATCAAACGGCTCAAACGCGCCAAATGGCTGCCCGATTCCCAATGGACCATCGGCCTCGGCCTCGTCCTGCTGCTCGGGGCCGTCCTCTTCCCCATCGGCATGCTGCCCCAGGCCAATTCCCTGCAGCTGCCCGACGCCATCCACATCGATCCCATCTTCCTCTTCTATTTACCCCTCGTCGGCAGCGCCGCCGCCGTGGTGATGTGGCTGGCCCTCGGCGCCGTCACCGTCATCGGCCTGCTGCTGCCCTGGATCTCCAAAGGCAAACGAGCCGAACCCTTACCCAAAGTCCACATCATCAAAGATCGCTGCACCGGCTGCACCAAATGTGCCCTCGACTGCCCCTACGGCGCCATCCAGATGGTGGAACGCCACGACGATAAACCTCACAAATACATCGCCATCGAAGACCCCGCCCTGTGTGTCTCCTGCGGCATCTGCGTCGGCTCTTGTGACGGCGTAGCCGTGACAATGGGCAGCGATTCCCCGGAAATCATCTGGGACACCGTCGCCGCGCGGCTGGCATTGGCCCAGGCCAAAGCCCCGGAAGGCGGCGTGAAGGTCCTGTTCACCTGCGAACGCCACGCCGCCCACGGCGCACGGCCGTTTCTCGCCCCAGACGCCGCGCCCACCACCCCGGCTGTCGAAATCATCACCCTGCCCTGCGTGGGAACCGCCCCGCCCGACCTCCTGGTGCGCACCCTCAACGCCGGGGCCGCCGCCGTCCAGGTTGTTGGCTGCCCGCCCGACGATTGCGCCAACCGCGAGGGCAATCTTTGGACCGAACAACGCCTCATCCGCGAGCGCGTCCCCCGTCTCAAGCGCGCCTACGCCAACGCGCCCATCATGGCCGCCTGGCTGCCCCCTAACGACTTCCCACAAGCCATCACCATGCAGCCGGTCA
>Ga0209607_1003749_pt1 | contig 11565 bp, 13 predicted proteins | sample AD_UKC117_MetaG_FD_184413 | JGI IMG/M metagenome (GOLD analysis project Ga0209607, IMG submission 184413) | Active sludge microbial communities of municipal wastewater-treating anaerobic digesters from Hong Kong - AD_UKC117_MetaG (SPAdes)... | ecosystem: Engineered > Bioreactor > Anaerobic >... | reverse complement strand
ACTGTGTTCCCGTTTTCATCTATCGCGCCCATTAAACCGTCTTTCTGGACCAGCGCTACCTGATGTTCATAGGGCCATATCAAATCGTATATCGGAGCAGTAAGAGCGTTCCCTTCATCATCCACGATCCCATATTGCCTGTTCTCTACATATATCGCAAGACTATTGCTTTGCGAGTTAAACACTGCAAATGGAATTTCTTGTGCGGAAACGCAGAATGATGTTAGAAGAACCGCTAATATTACAAGGGCAAGTAACCGAATACGAATGGTTTTCTTCATAAAGACTTTCCTCCTTTATTACTGGGATGTGGATGAGGTAGTTCAATTTTACTTATCTGTATCTTGAACGAGCCAGCGCAAGGGAGTATAGAATAGTTCCAGGTATTGTATTTTGCTGAAAACAACAGCTTTATGCCATCCCCAAACATTCCATTTTTGAGCGTCAAACTCTGCGAGATGCGCTCCTCCTCCACTTCGTGTAGATTCATAGACCCAATATTTTGTTTGTCCATTTTCAAATGTTGTACCTGCAAATACACCGATATGATTATAAGGGTAATCATCAGGATCATTTTCATCATAGATACCCACAAGCATTCCCGGAATTAAACCTTCTTTGCCTCCGATATCGGATATATAGCCCATAACAACAGTATAGTCTCTGAATATTGTTGTGGCGCCAGTGGCGCTTTGATAGACAGGAAGATTCTTTGCTACAGAAGCTGCACAAGCATACTGTTCGTAAGTATAGTGAGGTCTATGAGAAACGAACTTAGCCCAATTACTAAGAAACACCTCTGTTGTTATGACTTTTGGGTTATTCCAGTTTTGCTCTGTGTATTCTAAAAGTACCTCCAATGTTGCAATTGAAATATCATTTCCTGAATAATCTGAGTATTGCAGCGGTGAATTCCTACAATAACAGAATTCGTTTGCATTTAGTAAACAACCTTTACTATGAGCCTTGACATCCGCATTGAGGAACCTGCCCCACACCGGGTTATAGTACCGGCTGCGGAGGTAGTACAGCCCCGTTTCTTCGTCGTAGACATAGCCCCGGTAGCGGAAGGGGTTCAGGGTGCCCAATGTAGTTGCCAAGGTACCGGTTTTGGTGAGGGGGTTTGCACCAGGCGTCGTAGGAATATTCTACCACCTGGGTTCCGCTGCCGTCAATGATGGCGATGATGTCGCCTTGCAGGTTATGGATCAGTCCGTAGCGCGACCCGTTGTGGTCAATCATGCTGGGTCTGCCTTCAGCGTCATAGAAGAAGTGGAGGCTATCAGCGCCCTTTTTCATATGCACAACCTGCTTGCCGTGGAGGGTGTAGTCCGTCACCGTGCCATTCACGGTTTTACGCACGCGCAGGCCGTCGGCATTGTAATCAAAGGAGGCCGAGGTGCCTGTTTTGTTCATGCTGACCAACTGCCTGCCTGCGCGCCATGCGAAGGTCCAGCCGTCGTAGGTGAGGGGATTGCCGATATTGTCGTAGGTGATGGCATTGCCGTTATACGAAGCCAGCTTGTCCTTCCAGATCGTATCGTAAGTATAATTGATTGTTTCCAACGGAACATAGGGTGTTACTTCCGGGTAGGCATAACTAGACTTGGTGAGGATATTCCCACCGCGGTCGTATGCAAATGTCCAGGTCTCGTTGGCGCGCTGATCGTTGACGCGGGTCAGCTGCCCTAGGTTGTCGTAGGCGTAGGACGTGGTATTCGAGTTCATGGTTTCGGTGGCGATGTTGCCGACGTCGTCGTAGGTATAGTACAGGTTCCGCCCGATCTGGATGATGGTGGAAACCAGCCCCGTGGTGCTGCCCGTGCCGTGCCCGCCTGCCGTATAGGTGTAAGTGCTTGGCCGGGATGATCGTCAATCCGGGTTATCGCTATGAATGGTGAATCAATCTGTGATATCAATATAGTTGGATTTCTATTGTGTAGAACTCCGCCAGAAAGCGCTTGATACACGCTTTCAGGCGGAGTGTTGTGAGCGTTGTTTTCACTATTTTCGTTGATTAACGATTAATAAAGCTGGTTGATAATTATGAATTACCTTGTTTTTTCATTGCTATTTGTTTGCGTAATCGTTCCACATCCTGAGTCTCCTCGTCTTCTAATGGGAGCAGATGAATTGTCCCGAGGCTATGCGGTGTCTTTGCATCAGCAAGCCGATGCATATCAAGTTCGTATAGCGAATCTGAAACATATCGACGAAGAAGCAAACGCTTTTCTACTGGTGTTTTCCACAGATTTGGAGATAGTTGCAGCCACATCCCTTCAACACCTTTCCCGCCAATCACCTTCTTTGCATCACAAGGCGCATCGCTTTCAATGACCTGAAGTGTACCTGTTGCTTCCAGCATCCTTTGTGACACAAATTGTGCCCAGTACACGCCTGGCAGATGCGCCTCGGGATCGATGTCAGGATATGGGAAATGCTGCGGATCAATATAGCCAGGCGGAAACGGGAAGTATCGAGGAACTTCTTTTCCATAAAATCGAAATCCTCCATAATAAATGCTTTTCGGGCAAAAATACTCATAATCAATACAAGCGTAGGTAGCGCCTAATATCAGGCATGCGTTCTGTATAGTTTCAATAAGTTTAGGCTGATCAATTTTATCCCAAACTTGTCTGTGGATGACGCCAGTAATGGTACACTCTTCTTTGATTTTTGGCGTAGTCCATTTTTCCGAGTGTGTGATCGTAGCGTGAATACGAATATGCTTAAACTGAGCGCTCTTCATAGCAAAACAGACATTTACGCCTACAGAGCAACACCTATCTTGCATATCCCCAGCCTTTACGTGCCATAGCAATAACTCATCTGCCGCGAATTTATATGTCGTTGATTCTGTTGAACGATCTTTGACCAGATGCCATACCTCTTCTTCAAGCGGTAAGTTTTTTTCACAAACATCCAACAGCGCGCGCATCTGTAAAAACACATTGTCCTGATATTCTTTTGTTAATTTCGGGACATGGATGAGTAAACCAATATAACTAGGCATATGATGAACTCCTTATTCAATGGACAGCAAGCGCGAAAGCGGCTGCCAGTGCCTCGTAACCAGGAACTGGTGTCAATAATGTAATTAAGAGTAATGCGCCAGCAAGAACATCCAGGAACCTAAATGACGGTGCACCTTGCCTCTGTGTATCTCTTGTAGAATTCGGGATGAAACTATAATAAACAACCCCTCTATCACCTGTGGCCATACAGCCATTAATCACTTTTACCATGCCATCAACGCCAAGAAGAGTCCACTCGAAATCCGGTATAGTTACAGGATACCCAGGTGCATACCATGTATCATCTGTATATTTCGATATCTGCATAGTACCTGTTCGCAAACCATAAGGTGTATAGGGTTTTATCTCCCAAGCATATATACTTGCAATAACTACATCAGGATATCCATATCCGCCTTTGCGACCTGCTCCGGAGATACCGGTTATTGAACGTTCTATTGAACCATGAACTTCATCGGCAACTCGCACAACAACTTCATTGTGTAATGCTGTCATGGCTTGCATATATGCAATATTCGGTGCGTAACCATTCGAATCGCTCAGGACTATAGGATTATTTCGGCAATATGTAATGATGTTGTGCTCGAATAGCTGGCCTGTTTCACCTAAAGTGGCATCCCCATTCACAAACCTGCCCCAGTCCGGGTTATAGTAGCGACTGCGGAGGTAGTAGAGGCCGGTTTCTTCGTCGTAGACATAGCCCCGGTAGCGGAAGGGGTTCAGGGTGCCCAATGTAGTTGCCAATGTGCCGGTTTTGGTGAGAGGCTTGCCCCACGCATCGTAGGTGTATTCTACTACGATGGTTCCGGTGGCGTCAATGATGGCGATAACGTCGCCTTGCAGGTTATGGATCAGTCCGTAGCGCGACCCGTTGTGGTCAATCATGCTGGGTCTGCCTTCAGCGTCATAGAAGAAGTGGAGGCTATCAGCGCCCTTTTTCATATGTACAACCTGCTTGCCGTGGAGGGTGTAATCCGTTATGGTGCCATTCACGGTTTTGCGGATGCGCAGACCATTGGAGTCATAGGCGAAGCTTGCCGCCGTACCGGTCTTGTTCATGCTTGCAAGCTGTCTGCCGCACTGCCACGTGAAGGTCCAGCCGTCGTAGGTGAGGGGATTGCCGATATTATCGTAGGTGATGGTGTTGCCGTTGTAAGATGTCAGTTTGTCCTTCCAGGTGGCGTCGTAGGCATAGACGATGGTTTCTAGTGACGTGCCGGGCGTGCCGGTGGTGAAGGTGTAGCGGCTCTTGCTGAGGATGTTTCCGCCGCGGTCATAATCAAAGGTCCAGGTCTCGCCCGCGCGTTTATCGTTGACGCGGGCTGTCTGTCCCAGGTTGTCGTATCCGTTGGCTACATTCTGCCGTTATTGTTATAGACTATTTATTTGGTTTTATTCTTATTGGGGTAGAAGGCAACTAGTTGATGAGGAAATCCCCGTCTGGTCAAGAATGAACAGACGGGGATAAATTCAATATTTCTGGACATCATGTTTTCCAGTTATCAAATTATCCAATCAAGATTATGTTGGTAAATATGCTTCGAAGAAATACCAATTATCTGTAATATGATGATACTTAATATACCCTTCTCCGTTTATACCAATATCATCTACAGTTATCGTTTGATTCTCGTTTTGTGGTGTTTCTAAAACTAAATCTCCAAAGGATAAGCGTTCATCCGGGAAATATGCTATATATTTAGTTGTTTCACCATCCGAATAAGACCATGGGTAATAGAATTTAATGCCTTGACCGCGAGTATCTACAGCATGTAAATCAAACCCTAGGGTGTACGGAAGATTTACATTGGTTATTTCCTCACTTTTGATATATTGATCTGGTGAATCATTGGCTATACTCAAGAGCACTGTATAGTTGTCATTGATATAGGTCAATAGCATTTGTTTTGATGGAGTACTATTACTTTTTATGTTGTAGTTTGCTACAAAGAACAATACTACCATAACGGCGACTACACTAACCAAAGCAAGTAGCTTTTTTGCCATATTTCCTCCCAACAGACGTTGATTACTTGATAGGAGCGTTACAATAATCCCAAATAATCACGGAGTATTTTTTTGGTTTTAAATTCATATCATCAAGTATGACTTGTGTTACCTGATCATCTGAATAGTAGAAAGGTATGTTTAGACCAACAATCCGCCCTCTTTCATTATTAGCCAGATCCATGACTGTGGCTTGATGTAACGTAATTGTTACATTATTATACCATAATTCATACGGGCTGTTGTCATTATAGGACTCGGCTTCATGAGCTGTTGCAAACATGTTTGCCATATCATAACCCATATCCCTTACCATGAATGCGTTCCACACAGCATGCTTAAAAGCATTTGCTAGCGTTGCATCATATTTGGTTGCGTTCTCTCCCCAATAAGTATCTGTCAAAGCAGAGGCACTTTCAGACAACAGTTTTGCCTTATTTGCTTTTAACGGATATGTGCGAGCTGCATTGCGCTCACTTTCATTAAGACCTGGCATAGTAGCAATTTTCTGATCCATGATTGCTATAGCGACCACTGCAACACACATGGCAAGGAAGAATACAATTTTTCCAGATGGATCCATCCCTACAATAGGATTGTTTGAGCAATACGTAAACATATTATAAGTGAACAGTTGCCCGGGTTTCCCAGCACACTATACCCATTCACAAACCTACCCCAGACCGGGTTATAGTACCGGCTGCGGAGGTAGTAGAGACCCGTTTCCTCGTCGTAGACATAGCCCCGGTAGCGGAAGGGGCTCAGGGTACAGAGTGCAATTGACAAGGTTATCATTGTGAGGGGTGGCACATTATAAAGAATATTCGATGTTTTAAAGGCATAGTATTTTTGATATAATTACGTAAATATTTTCTTTGATATCTGTCTCATACAATCCATCAGACAGATATTCTGAATTATCATCTTGAAATATACTAGGAGGCTGTAGAAATGAAGTATGCTAAATCAATAATCACGACAATTCTAATCATATGGATTATTGGAGGTATAGCTGCGTTGGCAAATACAGCCGATGAACAATTGGTGATGGGAGAAAATTATCAGTATGGTTATAGCATTGATATTAACTTGGAAGAAGCTTACAAATGGTATTCTTTGTCAGCAGAACAGGGTAATGCTGATGCACAAATCCGTGTAGGCTATTTTCTATATGCGGGCATTGGAACAGCACAAGACTATTCGAAGGCATTCCAATGGTTTGAATTGGCAGCAGAACAAGATAATGCGTATGCAGAAAATATTCTAGGCGATTTCTATCAGTATGGATATGGTGTGGATGTAGATTATGAACAGGCTTTTAAATGGTATAGTCGTTCAGCTGAAAAGGAATATAGCCCAGCATTGAATAATGTTGGTTATTGTTATTTTGCTGGAATTGGAACAGAGCAAGACTATGCGAAAGCTTTTCAATGGTTTATGCTTGCCGCAGAACAAGATAGTTCATACGCGATGAATCTTCTGGGCGATATTTATCAATATGGATATGGTGTGGAACAGGATTTGTCACGTGCATTCCAGTGGTATTTATTATCGGCTGAAAGTGGGAATATATATGGACAAGAGAACATCGGTAGATGTTATTTTAATGGTATAGGTGTTTCTAATAATTACGAGGAGGCACTCCAATGGTTTATGCTTGCAGCAGAACAAGGCAGTGCATATGCTCAATGCCGTCTTGGAGATTACTATATCAAAGGAATCGGTATGCAAATTGATAACGAAGAGGCATTTAGTTGGTTTTTACTTGCCGCCGAGCAAAATGATATGGAAGGCCAATTTAAACTTGGGGAATGTTACTTTTTGGGAGAAGGTGTAAGTCAAAGTGATGAAAGGGGGTTTTATTGGATGGAATTATCAGCATCGCAAGGTTACGTCGATGCACAAAATGAATTGGGAGAATGCTATCTGGAAGGAAGAGGCGTAGAGTTAAACACACAAGAGGCTTTTCATTGGTTTATGCTTGCAGCTGAGCAAGGAAGTATGGAAGCACAGCTAAATGTGGCATCGTGTTATATCGAAGGATTAGGTGTTGAGAAAAACAATCTTGAAGCATTGAGATGGCTTGCGATTGCCATGAAGCAAGGTAACGGTGAGGAATAAGACAGATCTTGATTCGAATGTTGAATACGATAGACAGAAAGATATCCTCAAACCTATATATTGTCTAGCATTTTGACTGGCTTATATTCTGCAATCTTGAATCTTTCGTGTAAATGCGTTGAGATACAATATGGTATCAGACGAGATCACAAAACATGAGGATGATATTTACACTGATTGAAGATAACGGCATCGCATGCTTCGTAAAACAAAAGATTAGCGATGCCGTTATTTAGAAAATAATTAGGATAAGATATGGTATTTTCAAAATACTTATCCTGAGATATTACCTGAAGTATGGTGTGGGAGTAGGAAATGGAGCAGGACCTGGAGCAGGTGTTGGCCCAGGCGGCGGAACCGGTATGGTTTTTATATATTCATCCATCTCATCGCGCCATTGATCAATAGTGTAAACTGAAAGCCATATTTTCATGCTTTTTGGAACAGAAAAACCTTTATACTTAGTAAATGCGAGATATGTACTCGTATTCTCAACGTGACCAAAGTCTAAGCCTATGCTTACTCCAAATGTAGTTTGAGAACCGTCTGTTACATTCGTCCCAAAATTCCTTTCGAGTTGTACTACATCTCCGCCAAATGAAGCAACTTCGCCCAACGAACCGCCAATTATAGTTGACGCACCAATAAGATCAGGAAGTGTTGCATTTGGATACTTCTGATATGAATAGCCAATTGTTGCGTACCACATTCCTACGCCAGTAGCGCCATCTGTTCCTGTGTATGTTTTTATGAATGCAAAGTTGCCAGCATCATCCCAGCCAAAACCAGTTGAATATAAAGCAGACACGCCAACAGCGCCTGAATATACTGCGCAAATTGCGCGAGCAGTGTTTCCGGTTGTATCGGAGTATACAATTGAATTATTTCTGCAATACACGAATATATTATGCCCAAGCAACTGTCCGGTTTGCCCAAGCACGCTATCCGCATTGATGAACCTGCCCCAGACCGGATTGTAGTACCGACTCCGTAGGTAGTAGAGGCCCGTTTCCTCATCGTAGACATAGCCCCGGTAGCGGAAGGGGTTCAGGGTGCCCAATGTAGTTGCCAAGGTGCCGGTTTTTGTGTTGGGTTTGCCATAAGTGTTGTGGCTGTATTCTAGCAGTTATACTTTGCCGGAACAAAAAACAGAAAGGCGCGCTTTTTGATGTTGGTTTTTTCCGAAATAATAACCAGTGGAAGTGTTGCCGCATCAAACGGTTACAACAACTCCCACAGGTATGATATTATTAGTTCAGTAATTATTTATGGAGTCTCATCCAAGGAATACTCAGTTTCTGGTATTAAACTTTCGTCATCAGTCATTACTAAATAGGGTGTCGAGGTGTTGTTTAAATCATAGGCGATGCTTGTGATATGGGGGATTTCAAAGGGGCTATCCATCATAATTTCTGCGTATGTAATTGGATCGCCTTGGACTGTCAAACAAATCCTTGGCGTGAAGTATAGGTAATTTGCTATGAGTTCGCCGTCTGTTGTAGGGACTATTTCCTCCTCACGCACATAGTTCAGTCCTTTCTCATCAAGATATGCCAAGTATGCATCTATAGTCATTCCATACTCAAGCATATCAGCTGCAATTAAGCACAGATACATACCTTGTTCTGTCTCATTGGAATCCTGTAAGGGTCGTAGTTTACTCCAGTTTGTTATAATATAGTTTATACTTTCATAATCTCCATTGTTGATTGATTGCTCAATGTATCCAGTTTTTTGCGTATTCTTGACAGTGTTTCCTGCTAGTGCCCCAGAGAATCCTAGAATAAAAGACAGTAATAACAGAAGCAGGATTATTTTTTTCAATCTATCCATATCATAGATCCTTCCTTTTCCTAGCTGACTATTGTGGATCTTTATAAATATTTACCTTGCTAATATTGGCCGGCATCTTGCCGGGATCAGCTATACCACAGCGGTTCGCAGCTGGTGGATATGCCGATTGCGCCGGCTTTGAGGCTGAGGATCGTTTCGTTTTTGCTTCGGATCAGTCCGCCGGCAATGATGGGGCAGTGGGTCATTTCGGATAGCTCATGGATGATGCTGGGAATCACGCCCGGAAGCACCTCGATGGCGTCCGCGCGGGATGTGCCGGCCGTGGTGTACTTCAGCGCGTTGTCAAAGCACATGGAGTCCAGCATGAACATCCGCTGGATGGTAAACAGCCCGAACTCCTTGGCGTGCTTGATCAGGTTGGCCTTCGTGGTGATGACGCCGTCCGGCTTGACGTTTTCGCTCAGGTATTTCAGCGCGTAATAGTCCTTGCCCATGCCCTCGATCAGGTCCACGTGCAGGGCCAGCTTTTTACCGGCGTCGCGGGCTTTGGACACGGCATCGTTGAGATCGCAGATGTTGCCCGCCAGCATGAAAACGACCTCAACGGGGGATGCGAGCGCGCGTTCCAGCATTTCGGGTGTTTTCACCGCCGCGATGATGGGATTGTTTTCAAGCCGTGTATAAATCGTATCCATGAACAGCCACTTCCGTTTCTCAGAAAAACATAAGCCCACAACCGGTTCCTCTCGGAATCGCGTTATAGACTTTCTCACATCACCGTCTGTTATTCTGCTGCTTGAGGCCCTGATCCGGCATACGGGTCATGGTCTGGAATCACTGTACCATACCGGAGTTTGCCTGTCAATGCCGCATGTGCTCAGGTGTTGCGGGTCCGCACGGTTTGGATGTTGTCGTTATCAGACAGGTACTTGACGATATCCGTATAGGACACCTTGGAGGGCAGGTGCAGGGTATACAGGTTTGTGTAGCTGTTCATCTCCATTTTTTTGCTGTCGCGGAACAGCTCAACATGAAAGTCGACATCCAGAATCTTGATGTTCTCGGCCTCGAAATACTTGTTGATATACTCCAGCGTCGCCGAACGGTTGATGAACCGCACCTCGACCCGCTTAACCGAGTTGACGCGGATGATTTTCTGGAAAACGGTCAGGATGACAACCACGAGCAAGCTGCACAGCAGCGCGATCCAGTAGTACCCAAACCCGATCATCAGCCCCAGGCATGCCACGTTCCAGAGGCTTGCGGCGGTGGTCAGCCCGGCGATTTTTTTCTGCGCGATGAAAATGGTTCCGGCGCCCAGAAAGCCGATGCCGCTGATGACCTGCGCGGACAGGCGCGTGAACGTGAAGGACGATTTGCCCGCCGGATCCATGATGTCGGCGTTGGCTAAAATCAGGCACTCCAGAATGGCGATCATCGCCGCGCCCAAACACACCAGAATGTGTGTGCGCATTCCGGCCGGCCTGTTTTTGTACTCCCGTTCGATGCCGATGGCACCGCCGACGACGATAGCCGCCAGCGCGCGGATGCCGATTTCCGCCCAGGACATGCCCGGATTGAGAATCGCGTTCAGCGATAGCGTTGAGAGCATTCCAAATCACTCGTTTCCAAAATGGTTTTGTTGACTGCCGCGAGGCAGGCATGGTTCAAAGTGAAAGCACAAGGTCTTAAAATCCGGGTTCCCAGGCTTGTTCTGTCAGCACCTGATAGTGTCCGTCCCTGGCGGTGGAAACCCGAACGTCTCCGTTGTAGTGTGTGATATAGACATCGGATCCGTCTTTGATGAATTTCTTGTAGGTGTTCAGATCCGACAGGATATCGGAAATCATCACGACAATCTGCGCCGATACGGCCTCCCGGAACGGCTTGCTGGATGAGGTTTTGTCCCCGTGGTGGTTGGCCTTGAGCACGTCGCTGTCGAGCTTGTCGCCATATTCTGCGACGAGCTCCCGCTCGGCGGTGGAGTACAGGTCGCCCGCAAACAACAGGGTCGATTCGCCGTAGGTGAACTTCAGCACCAGGGAATGGTTGTTGATGAACTGGGTGCTGGACTGCGGATACCCGTCGTAGTATTCGATCTCGCTGCCGGGCCACAGCACCTCCACCAGCACCTCGTCCCCGAAGCGGAACGTGTCGCCTTCCGACAGGTACACATGCGCCAGATTCTGCGCCGCTATCTCCGCCATGTACGCGTCATAGTACTGGGTCGGATACTCGACATAGCTGGTCATCACCTGCCCGATCTCAAAGGCCTGCATCACGGCCGGAAAGCCGCCGATATGGTCGATGTGCGGATGGGAGGCAATCAGGTAGTCGATACGGGTGACGCCCATTGCCTGCAGCGCGGCAACCACCTGCCCGGCTGCGCCGGGGTCGCCCGCGTCGATCAGCATCACCTTGCCGTCGGGTGAGGTGAGGATGGTCGCGTCGCCGGATTTATCACCGGTCAGGGTAATCATGTCCAGAAACCGCGCCGTAAGCAGGCCAGCATCGCCGCTTGTGTCGAACACATCGGCCGTAACATCCTGCGCCAGTGCTGGCAAAGCCAGACAAAAGAGGATCACAAAACAAAGGGTATAGCCTGCAA
>Ga0209607_1003741_pt1 | contig 11585 bp, 12 predicted proteins | sample AD_UKC117_MetaG_FD_184413 | JGI IMG/M metagenome (GOLD analysis project Ga0209607, IMG submission 184413) | Active sludge microbial communities of municipal wastewater-treating anaerobic digesters from Hong Kong - AD_UKC117_MetaG (SPAdes)... | ecosystem: Engineered > Bioreactor > Anaerobic >... | reverse complement strand
GTTCGGGTCCGAAAAGAACCTGGTTAAGGCGGTGAAGCTGACTGCGTTTTCCTATACTCCCGTATTGATAGTATTTATTATTGCAAATTTACACCAGGTATTGTTAGTTGCCCTGTTGCCTGGAGTCTATGCGATTTATCTCTTTTGGAAAGGTTGTCAGTATATGCTTTCTACACCCGGAAACAGGAGGCTTTCATTTTCCGTGATTTATTTGATAGTTATGCTGGGGTTGTTATTTGTTTTTACGCGACTGTTCGGGTACCTGTCATCATTAATATTCACGGGTTTTGGCGGAGTTTAGCCATTTTCGCTTTATTGGGTGTGAAGGTAAGCCTGACGAATAATAACCAGATCGGTCAAAAGCTTTTCAAGTAAGTTGATATTCAGCATGTTTGCGCCGTCAGATTTGGCAATGGATGGGTTTGGGTGTGTTTCAAGGAAAATGCCGTCGACACCCGCGGCTATTCCTGCCCTGGCAATTGTGGAGATCAGTGCGGGCCTGCCTCCGCTCACTCCGCCCGGTTGGTTTGGTTGTTGAAGAGAATGGGTAACATCCAGTATAACAGGGTGTCCGAATTCCTGCATTGCCGGAATTCCGCGCATGTCAATTACCAGATCCTGGTATCCGAACATGCTTCCGCGATCAGTGATCATTACATTGTTGTTTCCTGTTCCGGTGACCTTCTCAACTGCGAACTTCATGGATTCAGGGGCCAGGAACTGTCCTTTTTTTATATTGACCCATTTGCCGGTTCGCGCAGCCGCTTCCAGCAGGTCGGTCTGCCGGCATAAAAAAGCCGGGATTTGCAGAACATCGACATACCGGGCTGCAACTTCTGCCTCCTGCGCCGAATGAATATCTGTGATTACCGGCAAACCCAACTGATTTTTTACCCTGGCAATGCTTTCAAGGGCTGCCATATCGCCGATCCCGCTGAAAGAATCCTGCTTCGACCGGTTAGCTTTTCTGTAAGAAGCTTTAAAAACAAAAGGTATTTCCAGCTTATCAGTAATTTCCTTGATCACCAAAGCGATTTCAAGAGGCATTTCAGGGTTTTCAACCACGCATGGGCCGGCAATCAGAAAAAAGTTGCCGTTACTGTATTTCCTGATGCCCGGAATGTCGGGGGTTGTTTTTATACTCATAGTTAATTGTGTTCTAATACTGGTATTTGTTTTTCCAGAGATTCTTCAGATATTTTCTGATTTCTTCCTCTCTGGGATTTTTGCCGGGCTCATAAAATCTGGTTCCGGAGAGCTTCTCCGGAAGAAATTCCATTTCAGCGAAATTTCCTTCATAACTGTGGGCATAGCGATAATCGGCTCCATACCCCAGGTTTTTCATTAAACCGGTCGGTGCATTCCTTATAGGCAAGGGAACCGGCAGATCGCCTTTGTTTCTTACTGCTGCAAGCGCTTCTTCAATGGCCATGTAGGAAGCATTGCTTTTCGGAGAACAGGCTAAATAAACAGCACATTGCGAAAGGATGATTCTGCATTCCGGATATCCGGTTTTATGTACGGCATCAAAACAGGTGTTGGCCAGCAGGAGTGCATTCGGATTGGCATTGCCGATATCTTCTGAGGCCAGAATCAACATCCGCCGCGCTATGAATTTTGGGTCTTCTCCGGATTCAATCATTCTGGCCAGCCAGTACACCGCAGCATTCGGATCGCTTCCCCGCATCGATTTGATAAATGCAGAAATAATGTCGTAGTGCATTTCACCTTTTTTGTCATACATGGCGAGATTTTGCTGTATGACTTTCAGGGCGGACCGGTTGTCAATTTCTATTATGTTGCCGTCCGGATGCTGCACACCGGCAATAATTTCCAGGGCATTCAGCAACTTGCGCGCATCCCCTCCTGAAATTCTCAGCAGGGCTTCGTCTTCTCTGATCCTGATTTCAATACCTGTCAGGACTTTTATTTTTGCCAGTGCCTTAGCCGTAATAATTCTAAGGTCATTCTCATCCAAAGGTTTGAGAATGTAAACCTGGCACCTGGAAAGAAGTGGTGAAATTACTTCAAATGACGGGTTTTCGGTAGTGGCACCAATCAATGTTATGATGCCTTTTTCAACAGCGCTCAGCAGTGAGTCCTGCTGTGATTTGCTGAAGCGGTGAATCTCATCAATAAACAACAACGCGTTTTTGCCAGAATTCCGGGCATTCTCAATAACTTCCCGGATGTCTTTTACGCCGGAGTTGATCGCGCTCAGGGTGAAAAACGGTTTCTGTAGTTTGTTGGCAATGATATGTGCCAAAGTGGTTTTGCCTACACCGGGAGGGCCCCATAAAATAATGGAAGGAAGGGTGCCGGACTCTACCGCCTTCCGCAGAATGCCATCGTTACCGATAAGATGTTGCTGACCAACATAGTCATCAAAATCAGAAGGACGAAGCTGTTCGGCCAGCGGGGGAAGGTTAGTCATCAGGAAAGTAATTATTGCCGTCTGCAAAGATAGGGCTTTGTGAATTGTCAGCGAAAAATTGACCGGCAGATCCTCCGGATCGGCTGCATCTGAATCGGGTATTTCTGTTTTTTCGGGAAAAATAGCGTAGAAACCTGATTGATTTTAAGCCTATTTTAATATTATTTTAAAGATTGTTACTGATATAACAATGTAAAAGCCTGAAATACAGTGTTTAAAACTCATTAAAAATAAATTAAATTTTTTTGTAAAAAACTTGCTTTTTAATACGGAATTTATCTATCTTTGTCACGTTTAAAAACCCAAAACAGAACATGAAAACATTATCACAGATTTTAGTAGTTGCCGGTCTTGCAACTTTGGTTGCTTGCGGTCCCAGTGCAGAACAGTTGGCTGAGCAGGCTCGCCTCGATTCAATCCGTATTGCTGATTCAATCGCTCTCGTAGAAGCTGAAGCAGCCCGTATTCAGGATTCGATCAACGCTGCTCTTGCTGCTGACACTACCGTTGTTGAAGAGGTTGTTGTTGAATAATCTTAATGAATTTTAACAGCAAAGGAGGCCCAAAGCCTCCTTTGCTGTTTTTAAGCAAGCCGGATTTTAGTAATTTTCACATTCATCCGGAATTAATTGCCGGGTATTTAGATAATTACATCGGTCTGCAGCTGTGCCTGGCAGACGTCTTGCGGACTTCTTTATTGTCGCCCGTTACATATTTCCTGCATGGTTCTGCTGTTTCATTTTGCTTTTCCTCAGGCTATTGGGCATAGGTGCTGTTATGTCTTTTTTATCTTTATTTTACTGTGCTTTGGATAACAGCTCTTCAACCATGATTCGGAAATTTTCAATAACATCATCATCTATCAAAAAAGATGTTTTACCAACACAACCGGATTTCTTATAAAGATAGACCTGATCTCTTTGCCCCTGAAAAACAATTTTACATTTCCAGTTATTTTTCTGCACCTCAGCATCTATACTGTTACCATTTAACCCTCTAAAATCTACATTTTTTAAAAATGAGATTATTGTATCAATATCTTGTTTGGTATTAAAGATGTTAATTTCAGTTTCACTATCAGGTGAAGTGAGTTCAACCTGGATTGATGTTATATTTTCAGTATTCCACCCCTGAATTCTGTTTTGGGCTATTCCATTCATGCCTGAACAGAAAATAATTTGAAATACAAACACGAAAGCTTTCATTTTAAAATAATTTTAGGTAAAAAAATGTTTTGTATAATGAAGATGCTTAAACATTGGTTTTTCCATAAAAATAGTTCATAAATTTTTTAATAATTGGGCATAACTAATCTTTTATCGCGCTGCGAATAGCTGTTCCACTCCTTCTCCGAATGAATAAAATAACCAATATTCACGCATTGCTTTTGCTTACCTTTGACAATGTTAATTTGTAATTTAAATCTCTCTTTAAAATCAGATATGGAAGAACTTCCTGAAATTTCCGAATTATCATTCCGGCATTTTGGTTTTGATCAATCTATTCAAGATGGCCTTGATTCCATTGGGTTTGAGACGCCAACTCCAATCCAGGAAAAGATAATTCCTCTTATTATGCAGGGCAAGGATGTAATCGGTTGTGCCCAAACGGGAACCGGCAAAACAGCAGCATATCTCTTGCCGGTGCTTCACAGGGTTATTACTAATCCTGTAAAAGGAATCAATACAATGATTATTGCTCCAACGCGGGAGCTGGCACTGCAGATCGCGCAGCAACTCGAAGGATTCAGTTATTTTATGAATATCAGTTCTCTGGCTATTTACGGGGGGACGGATGGTATAGAATGGGAGCAGCAAAAGCGTGCACTAACCCAGGGGGTTGATATAGTGGTTGCTACTCCGGGAAAGTTGATTTCATTTCTGAATATGGATATTGTTCCGGTCAGTAATCTTCAGCACCTGATCCTGGATGAAGCCGACCGTATGCTTGACATGGGATTTTTCGATGATATCATGCGCATCATCAGTTACCTTCCCGAAAGCCGGAGCACATTGCTCTTCTCAGCTACCATGCCGCCCAGGATCAGAGAATTAAGCAAGCGGATCCTGAAACATCCGGAAGAGGTAAATATTGCCATCTCAAAGCCGGCGCAGGGTATCCTTCAGGTAGCGTATCTGGTTTATGACAAGCAGAAAACCCCGCTGCTTGCTTCATTGATACGGGGTCGTGACCTGCCGAGTATACTGGTGTTTTCATCGACCAAATCAAAGGTTAAGTCAATTGCAAAGGAACTGAAAGCGGAAGGTTTCGAAGTATCAGATATTCATTCCGATCTGGAGCAATCTGAACGCGAGAAAGTTCTTCTGAAATTCAGAAACAGGCAACTTCAGATTCTGGTAGCAACGGATGTGCTTTCACGGGGGATAGATGTTGAAAATATCAGTGTGGTTGTCAATTATGATGTGCCTCACGATGCGGAAGATTATGTTCACAGGGTCGGTCGTACTGCGAGGGCGGAACAAACCGGTATTGCCATTACTTTTATCAATCAGGACGAGCAATATCAGTTTTCACGCATAGAGAAACTCATCGATACAGTAATCAGGAAACAAATGCCGCCGGCCGGGTTGGGGCCCGGTCCTGAATACAACCCGAAATCCGGTCAGTCCCGGCCCGGCCGCCGGCAAGGTAACGGAGGCAAAAGCAGGGGAAAGAAGAGCCCTAAATAAATTTCCGGTCAGGGGAGCTTGCTGATTCGAATGGTGAATTTGCCGGAATTCCGAAACCGGTCAAAGGTCACTGGCCTTTTCCTTGCTTGTTTTCAGTTTGAATAGTATGGCTGAAGTCATTTTTCTGACCAGCAGATAAAGGGGTATTGATAATACAAGCCAGATCAGGAAAGCGGTTAATATAACCTGAAAACTGCCATTGAAGGCTCCCCACCAGTCAGTATTGAATTCAGCAATCAGGCTCCCCGGAAAATCCTGAAGTATTCCGGAATTAATCATCCGGGCGGCTGCTTTGTAAAATGGAATTACAAGCAGGATCTGCAAAGGGAAAACCGCGTAATTGATGAATTGGATCAGCGCAAGATTCATTCTGAAAATAAGCGAAACGGCAGTGCACAGAAGGGTCGATGTGCCTGGCACCGGGATAATGCCTATGCAGAAACCGGCAGCAATTGTCCGGGCCATCATCAGCGGGCTCAGGCCTTGCGAAAGAAATGCTTTTACAGGTCTGATATACCTTTCTGAAAACAGGTTTTTGATAACTGTTTTCATACGGCCATTCCAGGATCGATTTCCATTGCATACTGATATATGCCACCCTCCAGGATGCTGAGGTCTTTGATTTTGAGTTTGTCCTTCAGATATATATATACCTGTTCACTTTTTATTCCATAAATGCAGTAGATGATGATCTTTTTTTTCGGGTCGATTTCATTCAACATAGTCGGCAGCTGAAGCTGAGGCATAGAAACAGCCCCGGATATATGACAGGCTTTATATTTTTCAGGCTCGCGTGTATCGATCAGCATGAAGTCTGTCTTATTGTCGATCAGTGCTTTAAGCTCTTTTGGCGAAATGAATTTCATGGTATTTCTTTTGCCTTGGGTTCATTTTCGGGTATTTTCAATCTGGTCTGATTCAAGTATATGCATTCCATTCCCTGAAAATGCTGAGGAAATCATGGTCTCTGCTACGGCTGCTGCATGAACCGGACGGTATTTTTTCAATTTTCCTGTAAGTAAGGGACTGATTATTTTTGCAGCAGTCTTTCCCCATTCTTCAAATATGCGGTATTCCCGTCTGACCCCTAAAAGCATTGATGGCCGGAGAATAATAAGATTGGGAAAGGTTAGCTTTTTCAGGGATTCTTCAACCTGACCTTTGGTTCTAAGATAAAAGTTCCGGGAGTCAGGATTGGCCCCGATAGAAGAAACCAGCACAAAGGACCGGACGTGGTTTGAAGCGGCAGCTTGTGCAATATCAACGACCAGATCGTGATCTGTTTCAAAAAATACCTTTTTGGATCCGGCTTTTTTTATGGTTGTCCCGATACAGCAGAAAAGGTGATCTCCTTTTATCTGCTGAGCGATTGCTTGGATGTTGTCAGGATTAAAAGTGATCTGCCTCGTTTTTGCAGCATTGGTTGAAACCGGTTTTCTGGTGAAAAGAATTACTTCCCTGTATCTGCTGTCCTGCTCAAGCAGCTCAGTTACAAAGCCTCCTGTAAGCCCGGTGGCTCCGAAAACCAATGCTGTTTTTAAGTTGTCTTCTGCCATTTTAAATCAAAGTTATGGATAAGTTTATTCATATATGGTTTATTCCCTGATCTTTCCCCTTTTCATCGAAAAGAAAGTGCCGGGAATGCAAAGAATCGCGAATACGACAAATGCGTATCTGATACTGGTCATAAGTCCTTCTGTGTTTTCAAGTCCTGTTCCCTTGTTGCCCATGATCAGGGCGAACATCATCAGGCTGATGCCCATACTTACTGTTTGGCCGGTCAGGCGCATGGTGCCTAAAGCAGCAGAAGCGATACCATAGTATGAAGGATTTACCGAACTCATTACAGCATTGGTATTGGGTGAAGAAAAAAGGGCAAATCCCAGTCCAAGTAATAGCTGCAGCAGAATGATGTATGTGATGCTGCTGCCTGGGCCGAGCAATGAAAATGCGCCCAGCCCGATCACTGTCAGCCCCATCCCTGACGAAGCAAGCACATAGGGTTCTACACGGTCACTGAGTTTGCCGGCAAGCGGTGAAAGCAGCGTCATCATGACGGGCTGGGCCATCAGAATGACGCCTGTTTTTTCTGGTGAAAGCCCTTTGATTTGTTGCAGGTAAAAGCTAAGCAGGAATACTAATGCAAAAGTAGCACTGTAATTGATAAAAGCTGCGAGGTTAGAGAAGATAAAAACCTGATTGCCTTTGAACGTGCTGATTTGAAGCAGTGGATCTGCTGCTTTCTTTTCTATTTCCGTAAAAAGCCACAACCCGGCAAGTCCTGATAAAATAAATGCAATGCCCGGCAAACCCGGCATTTTTGGAAATCCAAAGATAATGAGCGCCAGGCTGATGCCATAGATAATACTGCCTGAAAAATCAAATTTGCCGGAGACTGATGATTTGCGGTCATTTTCAAGTTTTATTGCAGCGATCGGCGTTATGATGGTTGCCAGTAATCCGATCAGCGCAAAAATACTTCTCCATCCCCAAAGGGATGTCATTAATCCGCCAATAGTCGGACCCAGGCTCAGGCCCAGGTATACCGAAGCTACGTTGATGCCCAGTACTTTACCTCTTTCTTCTCTGGGAAAAGAGGAAGTAAGGATGGCGATGGCTGTGGCGTAAATCATAGCTCCGCCCGCCCCGTTCATAAACCGTGAAATTATCAACAGTAACTCAGAACCGGCCAGGGCTGATGCAAAAGCAGTAATTGCAAAAAACACAATCCCTGTCATAAATATCATTTTTCTGCCAAATTTGTCGGAAAGCCGGCCAAAAGGGAGCAGAAAAACGGCTGCAGACAGCAGGTAGGAGGTAGTAACCCAGCCAAGTGCAATGGTATCCATATCCAGGTCTTTCCCCATGGCAGGCAACGCGATGTTTATGGCGGATCCCATAAACGGCGTAAGAAATGAAGCCAGGGTTGTCACAAACAATATGGAACGGCGGGCAATCATCAGTAGTTTTTTTGCAAATGTATTCTAAATTGACCTTCAAATCGTGCAGGCAGTCAAGATTAAGGGGCGGAATGCGGCAGCAATGTTATCAGGGGTAACTGTAAACAAATCTTTATCAGGATGGTTTAATTCAGAGGTCGTTAAAAAAAAAGAATTGCTATGAGTTATCATTTCTCGAAAACAATGGAATGTACTGTTGATGAAGCAGTTGAAAAGGTTACAGCGAAGCTGAAGGAATATGGTTTTGGTATCATCACTCAGGTGAATGTGCAGGAAACCCTCAGGGAAAAGATCGGGGTTGAATTCAGGAAATACCGGATTCTTGGGGCATGCAATCCGACCTATGCCCACCGTGCTTTATCGGCAGAGAGCAGGATTGGCCTGTTGCTGCCTTGCAATGTAATTGTTTATGAAAGGGAAGATGGCAACACTGAAGTTGCTGCCATAAATCCAAAGGTAAGCATGGAAAAAGTTGGTAATAGGGATTTGACGGATTTTGCCTGTGAGGTCACTGAAATTATGGAAAAGGTAATAAAAGCACTTTAGGTTCAATCGTTGTACCCAAAAAGCTTTTTACTTTTAATGGACTCCGCCACATAAACGGGGACCAGTTTTTCCCATGAGTTATCCTTGTTTTTAATCTTATCAAGTACCATGGGAGAAAATATCGATAGATGCTTTTCGTTGATATTCTTAATGTCAAGGATTTTTCGGGCAGATATCAGATGCTTGTAAAGGTAGGCTGAATCCTCAGGGAGACTGATATCCCCGGAGTGTTTGATTTTACCGCTTTTCCCGTCAATGGCCGGATAAACGTACATCTTCATATTGTCGGGGAAAAGCTTTCCGAAAGCCTCAAGCATACCTCCTTTCAGATTGGAGTAATATGTCTTGTCAAAGACTTTTTCCAGCGTATCGACACCGATGACGATTCTTAATTTATTGATTCTGAATCCGGAGAAATATGCGACAAGTTTATAGAATTCCCTGAAGCCTGAAACCATCACATTTTGTCCCATGCCGTTGAGCAGATCCACGCGGTCGAGGAAATCCCGTTCATCTATATCATCTTCTTCCTGCGAAAGAAGATTATGCAGCGTGATTTCGCAAAACGACAGTGTGTTGCTCTTGTCATAATCTTCATCCCGTTTAAAGATGGCATAACTGGATTTCAGGATATCAAATCCAGCATAGGTAATAGGCCTGAAACTTCCCCTGAAAGCCAGTACATTTTTTTTATAAAGCATATCTTCCGGCTCCTGAACCATGCCATACCTGTCGAACATGATGGCGCTGGTCATGCCGTTTTTGACCAGCTGCACGGCCAGCAACCGGTTGTCGACATAGGCCAGCTGAGGCCCGTTCATCCTGATCATTGTGATATCCAGGCGGTCAGGGGAGAGGTTGTCCATCAGAGATTGCAGAAAGGTATTCGGCCTGTCGTGGTGAAAGTAACAGGCATAGATCAGGTTTACTCCGACAATGCCAAGCGTGTTCTGCTGCAGGAGATTGTCTCTTTCGTGCAATTCCACATGGATAATGACTTCATTGGGCTCATCGTTCTGCTCCAGTTGAAAACGACAGCCTATCCAGCCATGACTGATATTGTCCTTCCGGTAGTTTATCGTTGAAACCGTATCTGCAAAAACAAAGAATCTGGTAGGTTTTTCCCTTTTTCCCTGCAAAACACCCACCAGCTGATCGTATTCGCACCTGAGCATCTCCTCCAGCCGCTGGCATGAAACATAGCGTTTGCTGATTTGCTGGTTACTGTAGAGTACATCACTGTACTGCTTGTCATAAGCTGAAATCGTCTTGGCTATGGTTCCCGATGCCCCGCCCGCCTGAAAGAATGACCTTGAAACTTCCTGGCCTCCACCGATTTCTGCAAATACACCATAGGTCGACTGGTCGAGATTCAGGGTCAGCGCTTTCAGGTTTGTACTCAAAATCTGTCTTTCCATTTTCTGCTACGGTGGTTTTGCAAACGAATATAAGAATTAAAACGAAATCTTCATCGACAGGTTAAATGTTCTCCCGGGAGACCAGAAGCCCCTGAACGTGTCAAGTTCGTGGGAGCTCCCGTCTTCGCCCCGCATAATGACTTCTTTGTTCAGCAGGTTATAACAACTTACCGAAGCAATGGTTTTCAGGCCGGCAATGTTAAATGAATAGTTTATAAACAGATCAGTCATGCTGTAATCAGGAATTCTGTAAGGCTGGTTCCGGTCAGCCGGATTATTCCGGCCTGACGGGTCAAATCCGGCGTACAAACGTCCATAATATAACCAGTTGAAATTAAGCGCGAGATCCTGAGCCAGCATAAGTTCTCCATAAATACCGGCCTGAAACTGCGGCGCATCGCCAACTTTAAGATCCCTGGCATAAACCTCGGTATAATCGATAAGCACCTGATTGTCATTATATAATTCAGCCTGTACATCGTTTTTCCAGCGCCAGTCTCCGAACGACAGAACTGATCCCAGCATAAGGCTGCGCGATAGTTTGGCTGTCCCTTCAAATTCCAGTCCTTTGTGCAAGGCATCAAGCCCTCTGATCAGTGCCCTGGTCTGGGCGTTGTTTTCCAGTTGAATATTTTCACGGCTCAGCAGTGATTTGTCTCTCCAGAGCGTATAATAGGCATTGAATTTCAGGTTGATGTTGCCCCGGCTGAAGCCATAGCCGGCTTCAAATGCTTCAATAATTTCATTGCCAAGATCCTGAACTACCGCATTGCTGAAGTTGGCAAAAACAAATTTGAAATATGGCGCTTTGGAATAATAACCGGCATTCAAATATAAATTGTGGTGACTGTCAATATTGTAGCCTAATCCGGCTTTCAGATCATATCCGGCTTTCGAAACAAGTTCACTTTCAGTGTTGCCGATGTAATTAATCCGGTCAGTTCGTCTGAACCAGGTATTTGAAACAGTGCCGGCTGCAAATGCGTTCACTTTACCAATCCTATATTCTGCCTGCCCGAAGTAACTTACCACATCCACCCGTGCATCGTTATCTACATTGATGATGTCGCCTAAACCTTTGATCTGATTCCGGCCACCGATCCCGGCCAGAGACCATGCATACTGATCAACCCAGAAATTTCCTCCGAGAAGATTGCTGATCTCTTCCCTGAGATTGGATTTGAAATAGCGTGTGTGAATGCCGGTTACGATTTTAAGATTTTCGTTCACTTCATGATTAAGGGTCGAAAGAAGACCATACCAGACATGGCTGGCTCTGTAATTGGTCAGGATAATTTTCGAAAAACCCTTAACAAATTCACCTCCTGCCAACTGAACTGAATCGCTATGATTGATATTCTGCCGGTATACAGCGTCCCAGTCAATCTGATTGTTTTTCCGGAAGCCTGATGCACCGTCGCTCATAAAAGATTCGGAATATTTTCCGCCTCCATCGCCAAATGAAAGATATGCAGAGCTTGCCAGCAGGCTCTTCTCATTGATATTCCAATAATGATTCAGCGAGAGTTGAGGTTTA
>Ga0209607_1003740_pt1 | contig 11585 bp, 9 predicted proteins | sample AD_UKC117_MetaG_FD_184413 | JGI IMG/M metagenome (GOLD analysis project Ga0209607, IMG submission 184413) | Active sludge microbial communities of municipal wastewater-treating anaerobic digesters from Hong Kong - AD_UKC117_MetaG (SPAdes)... | ecosystem: Engineered > Bioreactor > Anaerobic >... | reverse complement strand
GCCGCCCCTTCTGTGCTTCAGGCCTAGGCCTGAAGCCGCTCGCGCAGAGAACTCAACTCGTCGTACAGGGCCTGCGGAACCCGGTCACCGAACTTCTGGAAGTACTCCTCAGTGAGGTCGCACTCCGCCAGCCAGCTCTCCCGGTCGACCGCGAACAGCTCTTCCAGCTGACCCGGCTCGAGGTCCAGACCATCGACGAACAGATCGCCATCCTTCGGCTTGCCGCCGATCGCGGTCTGCTCGGCGTCGGTGCGCCCCTCGACCCGCTCGATGATCCACGCCAGAACCCGGGAGTTCTCACCGAAGCCGGGCCAGATGAACTTGCCGTCCTCGTCCTTGCGGAACCAGTTGACCTGGTAGACCTTCGGCAGCTTCTCCGGGTCGGCCTTTTCGCCGATCTTGAGCCAGTGGCCCCAGTAGTCGGCCATGTTGTAGCCGCAGAACGGCAGCATCGCGAACGGGTCACGACGCAACTGGCCCATACCTCCGACGGCTGCGGCGGTCATCTCCGACGACACCGTGGCACCGATGAAGACGCCGTGCGCCCAGTCCCGCGCCTCGTTGACCAGCGGCACGTTCGTGGCGCGGCGGCCACCGAACAGGATCGCCGAGATCGGAACGCCGGCGGGGTCCTCCCAGTTGTCCGCGATGGACGGGCACTGGGCGGCCGGGGCGGTGAACCGTGCGTTCGGGTGGCTGCTCGGCTCGTCGGAGTCGGGGGTCCAGTCCCGGCCCTTCCAGTCGATCAGGTGTGCCGGGGGCTCGTCGGTCAGACCCTCCCACCAGATGTCGCCGTCGTCGGTGAGTGCAACGTTGGTGTAGATCGAGTTGCCCCACAGCGTCTTGACCGCATTCGCGTTGGTCTTCATGCCGGTACCCGGGGCGACGCCGAAGAAACCCGCCTCGGGGTTGATCGCGTAGAGGCGACCGTCCTCACCGAAACGCATCCAGGCGATGTCGTCCCCGACGGTTTCCACCTTCCAGCCGGGCACGGTCGGCTCGAGCATGGCCAGGTTGGTCTTCCCACATGCCGACGGGAAGGCGGCTGTCAGGTACTTGACGTCACCGTCTGGCGCCGTGAGTTTCAGGATGAGCATGTGCTCGGCCATCCAGCCCTCGTCGCGGGCCATCGCCGAGGCGATCCGCAAGGCGAAGCACTTCTTGCCCAGCAGCGCGTTGCCGCCGTAGCCGGAACCGTACGACCAGATCTCGCGCGACTCCGGGAAGTGCACGATGTACTTGGTGTCGTTGCACGGCCAGGCCACGTCCTCGCGCGCATTGCCTTCGGCATCGACCAGCGGGTACCCGACGGAGTGCAACGCCGGGACGAAATCGCCGTCCTCACCGATCAGATCCAGTGCGGCCTGACCCATCCGGGTCATGATCCGCATGTTCACCACGACGTACGGAGAGTCGGTCAACTCCACACCCAGCTCCGCGATGTGCGAACCGAGCGGGCCCATCGAGAACGGGATCACGTACATGGTGCGACCGCGCATGCTGCCGTCGAACAAGCCCTTGAGGGTCTCGCGCATCTCCGACGGTTCCTGCCAGTTGTTGGTGGGACCGGCGTCCTGTTCACGCAGTGAGCAGATGAAGGTGCGGTCCTCGACACGCGCGACATCCGAGGGGTCCGAACGAGCCAGGAAAGAGTTCGGCCGGATCTCGGGGTTCAGTCGGGTGAAAGTGCCGCCGTCGACCATGGCTTGGGTCAGCCGGTCCCATTCGGCGTCGGAGCCGTCGCACCATTCCACGCGGTCGGGTTTGGTCAGCGCCGCGACTTCTTCGACCCACTCCAGCAACTTCTTGTTGCGGGTAGGGGGATTTTCGAGTCCTGCAATGGTCATCTGTGCACTCCGTCTCCGCGCGATCGAGGGTGAACGGCGCGGATTTCGGCGCCGATGCGGCTGCGCGATGCCTAGTACTACCATGCCATGCCGCTGCTCGTCAGGCACTGTCGGGGTCCGGCGTTGCCACGGTGATCTGACGTGCTTCGGGCGCCGTTCCGATCGCTGCGGCAATCGACTGGTATCAGCCTGACGTTTGGCGTCAAATCCGGTGAATCGGTAAGGTCTGGCCCACTGCCTGCCGAAGGAAAATGCGTGATGAAGACACTGATTGCCGCCGCCGTGTGCTGCGTGGCCATCGCCCCTGTCCTCGGCACGCTGCCGAGCACCGCTGAGCCAAAACGGGGACCTGTGCCGGCCGGTTCCGGTAGTGGGCTCGGTGAGTACGCCAAACCGGCGGGGACCGTGGAGGGCTTCGCGGCGTATGTTCCGCAGTCCAGCTGTGACCCCAAGTGGCGCAAAGGAATCAGGAAGTTTCGTGACCTCGTTATGCAGAGGTACCCACAGACCCAGGACTGGGGGTCGGTCCGCAACTGCACCGATGACGGCATCAGTGAGCACCTCGATGGTCGCGCCTGGGACTGGCACGCCGACGTCAAAGATCCCAAGCAGTTCGCGGCAGCCACCGACCTGATCAACTGGCTCATGGCCAAGGGGCCTGATGGGAAGTCCGCGTACTGGGCGCGGCGGCTGGGCATCATGTACATCGGCTACAACAAGCGCATCTGGGGCTCTTACCGCGCCTCGGAAGGATGGCGCAAGCTGTCGAACTCCAACCCTCACACCGACCATGTGCACTTCTCGTTCTCCTGGGCTGGGGCGTTCGGAAAGACCAGCTTCTGGGATGGCACAGCAGCCGCGGAGGACTACGGACCGTGCCGGCCGTTCCAGGGTGAACCGGCCGCGCTGCACGTACGGAACTCCCCGAATCCGCGTGCCTGTGCGTCGCCGGCCCGGCTGAGCCGCACTTCGTCGAAACCCGGAAAGCTGTTGTGGCGCGGCAGCCAATCACCTCAAGTACTCGCCGTCCAGCGGGCGCTCGGGGTGCCGGGTGCCAACGGCTTCTTCGGTCCCGCCACCATGCGAGCGGTCGCGCAGTACCAACGGCGCAACTCCTTGACCGCCAGCGGCGCGGTCGACACGCGTACCCGCGCAGCACTGGTGACAGACGGGATCCTCAAGCGCTGAGGCACCAATGGCCGGCGGTGATCGGATCTCCTGCAGTGCGCCCGGCGGTCCGGCGGCCGAGGGCGATCGCCGGCCCCCAGTAGCCGCAGCACGTCCGCCGGTACTCGTCGTCGCCCGAGCGCATCTGACGGATCACTGGTAGCCCGCACGCACAGGTCCCGCGCAGCCATCGGGAGACACCCACCTCGCGCAGATCGCCACACATGGGACACAGCAACCGCATCGTTTCCACGGCCGCGCCGGTACTGGGCACCACATCGCGCCACCGGCACGAGCCCGCCAGCAACTGCCCCACCAAGCGGTTCACGGCGATGGTCCGCCCGGTCACGATCACCCGCGGGTCGGCCAGCCAGTCCGTGACCGTGAACAGCGGCAGGTGCTCTGCGGCCTGGTACCCGGGCGGGACCTTGGCGACCAGCCACACCGCCCGTACGCCGGCGGCCGCATACGTCGCCTGCCGACGCTCGTACTCCCGCAGCACCTGCCGGGACTTCTGCACCTCGAAGGCCACTCTCGCCCCGTCCCGGATGCCCATCACGTCAGCGATGAAACCCTCGCCGGGAACCTCCGTGGCCGCCGACCAGCCCGCTTGCGCCACGGCGCGGGCGACCAGCGCCTTGAGGTGCAGATGCTCCTGCGATTCCGGGGCATGCGAGCCACAGTCGCGTTCATGCACGAAGTGTCTGGTTCCGAGCCGGGAGACCCGGGGGAAGGCTGGATGACCGCACGGCTGCAGGAGGATCGATCGACCACGCAGTCTCGACCAGGCGCCATCGTCCATCAGCGGGCCGCATACGAGCTCGTCGTCGACGGTGGCACTCAGCGGCATGTCCCAGTCGTACCGGGATTCACGGTGTCGCCGGAAGCCCGATCCGAGAATCTGTGGATGACGAGGCTATTTGTAGTACGGAGGCGCCCAGCCGAGGTAGGGGCCCCAGTCGTTCATTTCGCGCCACTTGATCATCTCGACCGAACCGTCCGGCATGTTGGTCACCGCTTTGTCGTCACCCACATAAGTGGCCACGTGTCCGGCGTTGTGACCCGGGTCCCAGAACATCTGAGCGCCCAACGGAGGATTGCGGTCCTTCGGATGTGCCAGACCGGCCTTCTTGGCGCGGTACCACTGGTCGAAGGCGGTGCCGAGCCGCGGACCCTTGGGCATGTATGCGTCGTCGGCCAGCTTCAGGCACTGGGACCAGTAGCCGGTCGCGTGGACCTTCGCGAGATCCCGAAGGTACTCGACCGCCTTATTGGGCGCGCGGGTCGTCCCGATCGGACGCATGACCTCGTCCCGGGACACCTTGTCCACGCGCTGCTCGGACCAACCGGCGCCCACTTCGGTTCCGACGCCCAGGTCAGCAGACGCCATCGCGGGACGTGCGACGAGGACCAGTCCGATCATGATTCCCCCGCAGAGAATGCGGTTCATTAACCAAGTGACCCACATTTCGCGTCCGAAAGTTCCCGAATTACGGTGAGGTTCGTCACACTGCGCAAGCGGATGGCGACTGAGCCGCAGGTTGGGTTTGGGACAGACACCCCTTTGGGTGCCCGGCGCGACCGCTGGGAGGGTTCTGCAGGGAAGGCTGATCACCCCCGATCGCCATGCGTGCCGGCGCGACCCAACGAGCCTGGTGAATCACGACTGCTGGGCTTGCGATGAAACCAGGTCGCGAACAAGAATCAGGGCTGCGACCAGCCCCGCGGCTGCCACGAAACCGAACCCTCCGATCAGCCCGAACGCCGCCGCGAGCGCACCGACCGTGATGCTGGCCACCGCGCCACCGGCTTGAAGGGCCAGGCTCTCCACCGACATCATCGTGGCGCGCACGGAGGAGTCGACGCGGCTGTGCAGCAGGCCGGCCATGACCGGGCCCTGCAGTCCGACCATGAGGTAGACCAGCAGGAACCCGGCGCCCGCGATGGACAGACTGGGCGCAGCCACCACCAGCACCGCCAAGGCCGCGATGACAAAAGCGACCGCCGCGACCTTGGCTCGCCGGTTCGGCAACCGCGTGCTCAATCCGGCTCCGAGCGCAGCCACCCCGAACGCGGCAGCCGTCAGCAGCCCGTAGATCCCCGAAGCCCGCGTCGGGTCACCGACCAGGTCCGCGAAGGCGTTCGGCGCGAGCAGCTCGATCCCGCTGAGCACGATCCCCAGGCATCCGGCCACCAGCATCACCCGGCGGACCTGTGAGCGTCCTGCTGCCTGCCTGACGGCAGCCGCGACAGTGCTCCGCAACCTGGCCTTCACGCGCTGCCGCTCATCGGTCACCAGCAGCCAGGCGGCGATGGCGAACGCGATGGTCATCACCGCGGCAATCGCGAAAGGGATGGACAGCGCGAGGAATCCGCCGCCGGTCTGCGGCAGCGCGGAACCAAGGCGCGGCAGCAGGCCTCCGATCACCGAGCCGACTCCCAATCCCAGCGATTCGGCGATCTGTCCACGGGCCAGACCCGACTCGATCAGCGCGTGGTCGGCACCCCGCATACTGTCCACGAACCACGACTCCACCGGCCCCGACGACAGTGCGCGCGCCGCTCCCAGGACGCCGACGCCCACCAGGATCACCGCAGTGCTCCCGGACAGGGCCAGCAGCCCGAGGCCGAGTCCGAGCATCAGCGCCGACGCCACGATCACCTTTCGACGCCCCCAGGAGTCGGCCAGTCCGCCGGTGGGCAGCTCCAGCAGAAGTGTCACGATGCCGTAGACCGCCATGATCTGGCCCACCGCATTGATGGGCAAGCCACGCGCGCCGAGCAGCAGCACCATCACGGGGATCACCAGACCGACCGGGAACCACCTCATCGCACTGAGTAGCGCGAGGCGGTTCGCAGGCTGCTTCAACACGTGGCAACGCTATCCGCGGTCGACTCAAGACGGCCATAGGCCAAGCCGATATCGGTAGCATGCGGGTCGTGCGCTCGGTGCTGTCGGTTGCTGCGGCTGCGGCACTGTGCATCACCTTGCCCGCGGCCGGGCCGTCGGTGGCGCAGAAGCGGCCAGCTGACGAAACCCGCACCGAGATCACCGTCGCCACGTACAACGTGTGCAAAGTCAACTGCAGCAGTCGCCACCCGTGGAAACGCCGGCGCATGGCGGTCAAACGCACTGTTCAGGCCGCCCGGCCCGCGGTTCTCGCCGTGCAGGAAGCCCCGACCCTACGATGGCGTTCGACGACGCAGTGGGCAGATCTGACGAAAGTGCTGGGACGCGCCGGGTACCGCCAGACCAGCAACCAGGACGGGTGCACGCAAGGTTGCACGCGCGGCGCTCACCTCTACTTCGACCCGCAGCGGATCCGGGTGTTCGAGGTCCGCAAGCCGTCCGGACTCCCGGTACCGCCTGCGCAGTGCCGCAAGTACCTCGACGACCCGGATCTCCCCCGCAAGAAGAAGGGCGCGTACTTCCACGATTGGTACGAGCACGACTGCCAGGCACACCTGGGGTACACGCCCTACATCGACATGTCGACGGGGATGCAGTCCCAGCGGGAACTCAGTGGGCAACCGTGGGGCGGGGTGCAGGACCGCAACGTCTCGTGGGCCTACCTGCAGGATCTCGCAAGCGGCGGTGTGTTCATGGCCCTGTCGATGCATCTGCCCAATGAGAAGACGACCCAGGGCGAGCAGCTACGGCGGCAGGTGTCCGCGCGCGTGGCGTCCTGGATCGACGCCCAGAACGTCGAGCTGGGCCTCGGAGCCATTCCTATCGTCGCGATGGGCGATCTCAACTCGTTCCAGAAGCGTCAGCCGCAGGGCGCCCAGACGGTCTTCTACGATTTCGGTTTCGTCGACGCCTTCCAAGCGCCATTGCGCATCAACGCCAGGTTCCCGACCGTCAACTTCACCCCTTCGACCCGCCAGTGGCAGGGGTTCCCGCCCAAGCCCTTCAAGTACGCGAGACTGGCCAGCCGGATCGACTACGTCCTGGGCAAGAACGGGGTCCGTCCCCTGACGCATGAGGTCTTCCTGAAACTGCGCAACGGACGCTTCGACAAACGTTTCCGCGGGTCGGATCACAATCTGGTGCGCGCCACACTCTCGGTGCCGGTGGTGCTGCGCTGACCCGTCTGGACCGGGCTTCGCGACCGGGACCAGTGAAATGGCCCGTTGGTTGCCGGATGGCCCGCAAACTACGGGTTACTTGGCAACCAACGGGCCATCAGGAGGGTGTTGGTGGGGTCAAGCGCAGGCAACCGCAAGACAACAGGCGAGGAGCCCGGCTCTCCCCTCGTGAGCCGGGATCCTCTGGTTCGCCAGGCGTCCCCCTCAGAAACGACTGGCGGGTTCGGATGGTCTAAAGGTTCAAGAACCGTTGCGGGTTCACCTGGTCGCCGTCGACGAGCACCTCGAAGTGCAGGTGCGGACCACTGCTGTTCCCGGTGCTGCCCAGTGCGCCGATGCGCTGCCCGCGCTGCACACGCTCACCCTTCTTGACGCTGATGGCCGAGAGGTGGGCGTAGCGGGTCCGGGTGCCGTTACCGTGGGCGATCTCGATCATGTTGCCGTACGCGCCGGCACTGCTGGCTTCTTCGACCTTGCCGCTGTCGGCGGCCTGGATCGCTTGACCGACAGGGCCCGTGAAGTCGAGGCCGGTGTGGTGACCGGAACTCCACATGGCTCCGGACTGCCCGAACCGCGCCGAGAGCTTGTACTTGCCGGTTGGCACCGTCATACCCTCGGCCTTCGCGGCAGCGGTGTAGTTGACGTCGGCGCCGATCACGTCGATCGCGCGGGAATCCACTGGCCGAGAGGGGCTCGTCGCCATCGTGGGCGTTGCCACCGCACCGACGGCCAACAGCGCGAGGGCGGGGGTGACGAGCGTGCGGTTCACGGGGTTTCCTTTCGGTGTAAGGACGACATTCCTGTGATCCCCAGAGGCCGGATTGATCAACAGGTGCATTTTTCCCGAAACGGACATTTGCCATGTGGGCTCGGCGACATCGATGTGACGTGGGCCACAGGCGTGAGGGCTCCGGCACCTTGGTAAGGCGCGCGTCGACTTCGACGCGCCCGAGGAGGATCCATCACGACCATGATGGACAATCTGATGGTGCGCCGGAAACACCGATCGATCGACCAGGTTGCGGCGTCCAACGTGCCGAGCTTGGCCCCATGACCTGGATCAGCGGGTACGCCGAACCGATCGGGTCCGCCTTCTTCTACTTCCTCGCAGCCGCCCTGGTTCTCGCGATCCCCTATCTCGCATGGCAGTACCGGCGGTGGGGCGCATTGGACCCGGCGCGGGTCTGGGCGCAGGCGTCCTGGCTGTTGTACCTGACCTGCGCGTGGGCGTTGGTCCTGATGCCGTTCCCCGAGGACTCCTGCGCCCGGGACGTCAGCCCACAGCTCGAGCCGTTCAACTGGCTGGCGCTGGCACGGGCACAAAGTGGCGACGGATACGCACTTCTGGCCAATCCCAACGTCGTGATGTTCATCTTCAACATCGCCCTGCTGTTCCCGTTCGGGGTGTATCTGCGCAGGTGGTTCGGGCGTGGCGTTATCACCACCGTCCTGCTGGGCTTCGCCCTGTCGCTGACCTTCGAAGTCACCCAGTTGACCGCGAACTTCGGGATCTACCCGTGCACCTACCGCCAGTTCAACGTCGACGATCTGATGGCCAACACGACCGGCGCCCTGCTGGGCTGGCTGCTCGCCCCACTGATCGTCTTCATCCCGCGCCGAGGCGCCCCCACCGAACCGGACCGGGGGGTCACGGTACCCCGCCGGGCCTTGAGCCTGCTGATCGACTACATCGGGGCCTTGCTCGTGGCGCTTGCGTGGAGCACTGTGTCCGAGACGTACTCGCTGCCGCTGCCGGGTGCGCCGCTGGCATGGACGCTGTTCGCCATGACCTGGGCTGTCCCGCTGATCACCGGCGGACGAACCCCCGGCCAGTTCGCCGTCGGTATCCGCATGGAGTCGAAGACGGGCTACCGCCGCAACCCCCTGCGACTTCTTGTGCGGTGGGCGCTGGTGTGGGGTCCGTACCCGGCCGTGCTGGCATTCATGCAGGCCGCCGGGACGAACCCGACGACCGCGGCGTTGGTGGCCGTCGTGCTGTTGGGCTTGTGGCTGTTGTTGCTGCTCACAACCCGACTACATGAAACGCTCAGCCGCACCCGGACTGTCGTGGATCAGCGTGCTTCGCGGAAGGCTGCGACCAGTGTCGGCAGCGTTGGGAAGATGTAGTCCCGGCCCACCACATCGATGAACCCGGTGGGCTCGAGGGCTTCCACCAACTCGCTCTTGGCGCGGACCAGCACGAAGCGGATATCCGCGGCTTCCAGCTCGGCGACCAGCGCCTCCAGCGCCTCCAGCCCCGTCGAGTCGATGTCGACGATTGCCTCTGCCTGCAGCGCGAACCACCGCAGCTGCACAATCCGCTCGGAGATCATCTGGCGGGCCTGCGTCAGGAAGTACTGGGCGTTGGCGAAGAACAGCGGTGAATCGAATCGGAAGATGAGCAAGCCCGGCTCCTCCTCGACGTTGTCGAAGTCCCCGATGTCGTGCATTCCGGCCAGCTCCGGCACGAATCCCAGTGCCGCGCTGTGCGGCCTGGCGACATCGACCAGCAGGACCAGGACTGACAGGGCGACCGCAATCAGCACTCCGTACAGAACTCCGAAGACCAGCACCCCGGTGGTGGTGACGATCGCCAGCCAGAACTCGGAACGGCGAAAGCGCCACAGCCTTCGGAAGCCCGCGACGTCGATCAGCAGGATCGCGGCGTAGACGACCAGTGCCCCCAGCGCCGCCTGCGGGATCACTTCGAGCAGGGGTCCGGCCACCACCAGCACGATCGCCAGGAATATCGCCGCGGAGATGGAGTAGCCCTGCGAGGTGGCACCGGAGGCCCGCGCCACCGCAGAACGACTGCCGCTGGTGGACACCGGCATACCCCGGAAGAACCCGGCTGCGATGTTCAGCACCGACAAGGCCCGCAGTTCAGTGGCCGGCAGCAGAGGCGGATCGGAGGCTCGGTGAAACGATCGTCCCGTCAGGGTCGCATCGGTGTAGGCGACCAGCAGGACGCCTACTGCACCGACGACCAGCTCGGGGATGAGGTCGGCCGGGATCATCGGGATCGCCGGGGACGGCAGGCCGGCCGGGATTTCCCCGAGCAGCAGGACTGGTTGGTCGATCGCATTGAGCACAGCGGCGACGACGACGCCCAGGGACAAGGCCATCAAGGGACCGAACGCCTTGTAGCGGGTCCGGCTGATGCCAACCAGAGCGACGAAGACGGTGACAGCGACTACCAGGGCGGGCCATTGGGGGCTGGAGGCGAACAGGAGCCAGACGTGCTGGAAAACGGTGTCGGAGTCGGGCGTGAACGCACCGAGCACACGGTCGATCTGGCTGTCGATCATGAGAACCGCGATGCCGGCCATGTAGCCGACGAGGATTGGCCGGGACAGCAGGTCCGCGACGAACGACAGTCGCAGCAGGCTAGTCAGCAAACCGACGACGCCGACCGCAACAGCCAGGGCAGCGGCCGCGGTGGCGGAGGTCGTCCCGCCCGCGGCGACCATCGGCACGATGACCGCTGCGGTCATGACCGCCACGCTTGATTCCGGGCCGAAACTCAACCACCGGGAAGTCCCCAGCAGCGCATACAAGGGCAACGCGATGAGGGCTCCCCACAGGCCGACCACCGGCGACAGTTTCGCGATGATCGCGTAGGCCATGACCTGCGGAACCAAGTACGCCGTAACGGTGATACCGGCGATCAGGTTGTGCCGTTCGAATGGCCGCAACCGGTCACCCAGTCCGGGCAACCACCTGCGCAAGGCCGGGCTGGTCACCGTTCAATCTTGCCCGAACCGTGACCGTCATCGCGGTCGAGCGGTACCAGCGCTATCCGTAGTACGGGGACGCCCAGCCCAGGTACGGGCCCCATTCGTTGAGGCTGCGCCAGTCGACCAGTTCGACAGCGCCACCGGGCATGTTGGTGACCACCTTGCCGTTACCGACGTAGGTGGCGATGTGGCCGGCGGAGTTCGAGGTCCGCCAGAACATCTGCGCACCGACCGGGATGTCCTTGCTGTCCGGGTGACCCAGGCCTGCCTCCCGCGCGCGGGCCCATTGGGCAAGCGCCGTCGAGGTCCGCGGGCCCTTCGCACCGTAAGCGTCGTCGGCCAGTCGTAGGCACTGGTCGTGGTATCCGCCCATGCCCTGCTCGGCCCACCGTTTGAGCCGGGCTGCGGCTTCATTGGCGGTGAATGTCGTGCCGAAGGTGCGCAACCCACCGCTGCGGGCTGCCCGCTTGCGTTCGCGGACCTCTGCTCGCTTTGCCCATTGCGCCGCGTCGGGAAGGTCCGCTTGGTCCAGGGTCCGGACCAAGGGCTCCGGGGTGTCCACCGCGGATGTCTGCATCGTGTGCGAGGGCGCCGCGGCCGACACGGTCGTCGCGAGTAGCGGCACGGCTACTGCCCCCGCGATCAGATACAACGAGCGTTTCACGATTACCTGCTTCGCTGGTTGGCTGCGTGGATTCGTGCGCATGGGCGCAAAGACGGCGGGCTGATCATCCGTAGTACGGCT
>Ga0209607_1003738_pt1 | contig 11597 bp, 11 predicted proteins | sample AD_UKC117_MetaG_FD_184413 | JGI IMG/M metagenome (GOLD analysis project Ga0209607, IMG submission 184413) | Active sludge microbial communities of municipal wastewater-treating anaerobic digesters from Hong Kong - AD_UKC117_MetaG (SPAdes)... | ecosystem: Engineered > Bioreactor > Anaerobic >... | reverse complement strand
CCATGCAGTGACCGTGAATGGCGGCGACGGTCGGGCAGGGCAGCTCGGCCAGTCGCTGCAGCACCAACTGGCCGCGGCGGATCGAGTCGTAGACGGTGCCCTTGGCGTCGAATTCCTGGAATTCGCTGATATCGGCGCCAGCGATGAAGCCGGCCTCCTTCAATGAGTGGATCAGCACGCCCTTGGGCGGCGAGATCTCGATGCGCTCGAGGATCTGGTTGAACTCGTCGAGCACGGCCTGCGCCAGGGTGTTCACGCGGCTGTCGGCGCGGTCCAGGCCCAGCATCAGGATGCCGTCGTCGCGCAGTTCGGGTTTCCAGTGGAGGAATCGCAGTCCGTCAAACATCGGCTTTGGGCTCACATACGGGTAGGTTTGGTTATGATCCCGGCTGGCCGTCGCGATGGCAAATGCGGCGCTCGGGGATGGATTTGCCGGGCATCGGAACTTTCCGTTTGGCTGGCAGTCATAAAGCGCGACCTGACCGGGTCGTTCGCATGTCCCGGGATCTTGAAGAGATGTACCGGGCACCAAACCAAACACGAGGCAAGAGCCCCGGATGGGCGAGAACGATCTGGACCAGACGCTGGTCGAACGCGTGCAGAAGGGCGACAAGCGCGCTTTCGACCTGTTGGTCACCAAATACCAGCACAAGATCGCCAGTGTGATCTCGCGCTACATCCACGACTGGAGCGAATGCCAGGACGTGGCGCAGGAGACGTTCATCCGTGCCTATCGGGCGTTGGGCAACTTCCGCGGCGACAGCCAGTTCTACACCTGGCTGTACAAGATCGCGATCAACACCGCCAAGAACTATCTGGTGGCGCTGGGTCGCCGTCCGCCGCAGGGCGACATCGACGCCGCCGACGCCGTGCAATACGACGGCGGAACACGCCTCCGCGACACCGATACGCCCGAGCACGAACTGCTTCGACAGGAAATTGAACGAACCGTCACGGCCACTGTCGAAGAGCTGCCCGACGAACTGCGAACCGCCATCACGCTGCGCGAGGTCGACGGTTTGAGTTACGAGGAGATCGCCGAAGCCATGGATTGCCCCATCGGTACCGTGCGTTCGCGAATCTTCCGTGCCCGTGATGCCATTGACCAGAAAATCCGTCCGCTGCTGGAAACCGAGCGAGCCAGACCATGACACAGAACCACGACATCAAAGAACAGCTTTCCGCGCTGGCCGACGGCGAGCTTGATCGCAACAGCGCGCGCTTCCTGCTGCGCCGATGCGAAACCGACGCATCGCTCGTCGGTGACTGGTCGCGCTACCAGCTGATCGGCGCCTGCGTGCGTCGCAGCGAATTCCAGCTGATGCCCCAGGGCTTCGCGGATCGTGTCCGCCAGCAGCTTCTGGACGAAGCAGCGCCGCGTCGTGGCGGCACGTTTCTGCGCTGGGGCGGTGGTGCCGCGGTGGCTGCATCGGTGGCGCTGGTCGCGCTGATGGCCACGCGTCCGGCGGGCCTGGATTCCCAGTCTCCGAACAACGCCGGCACGCCGGTCGCCACGGTTGCCAGCACCGCGCCGGCACCGGTGAGCGCGGGTGCGGTGGTCGAGTCGCCGATCCGCGAATCCGACCTGCGCCCCGATTTCGGCAGCCTGCCGGCACAGACGGTGTCGGTCACCCAGGGCCGCACGCTGGGTCCGGCGCGTTTCGCCGACCCGCGCATCGAGTCCTACCTCGTCCGTCATAACCTTGCGCTGCAGGCCAGCGGGCAGGGCGCGCCGCTGGACTACGTCCGCGTGGTCGCCAATTCGTCACAGCCGGCTTCGGAATCGCGCTGATGCCGAAACACCTGCGGTCTTCCCGCTGGTTGCTTGGGCTGACGCTCTCCCTGATCACTGTCGCCGCTTCCGCCGCGACGGCAGAGGAGTGGCTGCAGCGCATGGACACGGCGGCGCGCCAGCAGAACTACATCGGTACGCTGGTCTATGGCGCCCGCGGGCAGATGGAAACGCTGCGTGTCTTCCATCGTGCCAACGAGCAGGGTGAAAGCGAACGCCTGATGTCGATGAATGGCGAACCGCGCGAGATGGTTCGGCATGGCAATACCGTGCTGTTCACCGGCAATGGTGGCCTGCCGCGTGCCTACGTGCGCGGCGGAGCGGCCACGCCCTTCGATGCCGAGCAACTGCAGCGCGCCTTGCCGCACTATCAGGTGGTTGCCGTCGGTGAGGATCGCGTGGCTGGTCGCGCCACCCAGGTGGTCGACGTGCGCGCGGGCGATGCCTTTCGCTATTCCTATCGTCTATGGCTCGATACCGGAAGCGGCCTGCTGCTGAAATCGGTTCGCCATGGCGTCGATGGCATTCCGGTCGAGCTGATGATGTTCACTGACATCGATATCGGCACCGTGCCCGGCGATGAGCAGTTGAAGGCCACCGTCGAGACACAGCCCAAGCAGGTGGACACGCAGCCGATTTCCACGATGTCGCCCAGCGAGTCGCGATGGGACATTGCCGATTTGCCGCCCGGCTTCAAGCAGACCATGGCCGAGCGCGATGCTGCGCAGCCGAACGAAGAACATCTGGTGTTCTCGGATGGCCTTGCCAGCGTGTCGGTCTACATTTCGCCGTCACCCGCCGGCAGCGCCAGTCCGCCGATCAATATCCGCGAAGGCGCGCTCAGCGTTTTCTCCCGGCAAGTCGACAAGCATCGTGTCTACGTGATCGGCGATGTTCCCGAACTGACCGTGCAGCGCTTCGCGCAGGGCATTTCGCCGCGCGAAGGCTGATTGCGACGAACGACTTCGATGGCCGAACGCCGTGCAGTGATCGATGCGGTCGACGGTGACGTTGTCCGCCTGCGCGCGCTGGAGCGCTGCAGCGACTGCGGCGGTTGTGGTGGTCGCTGCGATCTTTTCCGCACACCGGCCGGCGATGAGCTGACGTTGGATCGCCAGTGTTTTGATCGCGAGCCGGTACCGGGCGAGCCGGTACAGCTGCTTCTGTCGGATCGCTGGCTGCGGCAGTCCGCGTGGCAGGTTTACGGCATGGCCACGCTGGGCATGCTCCTGGGCGCTGGTCTTGGCTGGTTGGCTGGCTATTGGCTGAACAGCATGGCCGATCTGCTGACATTGATTGGCGCGGTTGCCGGAACTTTGATCGCGATTCGCGGATCGAAAAATCGCTTGCCGGATATTCGCGCGGTTCCGCTGGACGGTGCCGCGCCGCGACGCGTGGAAACGGGTTGACCTCAATCGGCTCTGCCCGCATAGACGTTGTCGCCGGCATCTCATCTTCGTTTCATTCCGAGTGATAAGGAGTCACGCATCCCATGATCCGTTTCCTTAAGTTCGCGGCCGTGTTGCCACTGCTGGCCGCTATGGGCATCAACACCGCCACCGCACAGCCGCCGGATTTCGTCGATCTGGTGGAAAAGGTCAGTCCGGCGGTGGTCAATATCGAAGCGACGCGAACGGCGGAAGCCGCCATGCGCGACGGCGGCCAGCAGATGGACGATCAGGAGGTTCCCGAGATCTTCCGTCGATTCTTTGGCCAGCCGGGTGGTCCCGGTTACCCGCAGCCGCAGGCTCGCGATCGCACCTCACTGGGTTCGGGCTTCATCATTTCCGCTGACGGTTACATCCTGACCAATCATCACGTTGTTGACGGTGCCGACCAGGTGGTCGTGCGACTGTCCGATCGGCGTGAACTCGATGCAGAAGTCGTCGGCAGTGATGCGCTGTCCGACGTGGCACTGCTCAAGGTGAAAAGTACCGGTCTGCCAACCGTCGATCTGGGCGATTCACGCAACCTGAAGCCCGGTCAGTGGGTGGTCGCGATCGGTTCGCCATTTGGTTTCGATCATTCGGTGACGGCGGGCATCGTCAGTGCCGTTGGTCGCGCATCGCGGATGATCGACCAGCAGTACGTGCCGTTCATCCAGACCGACGTGGCCATCAACCCTGGCAACTCGGGTGGTCCGCTGTTCAACGTCGATGGTCAGGTGGTCGGTATCAATTCGCAGATCTTCTCCAACACGCGCGGCTACATGGGCGTGTCGTTCTCGATTCCGATCGAGGTGGCGATGAATTCGGCCGACCAGCTGAAGGCCAAGGGTCACGTCAGCCGCGGCCAGATCGGCGTCAACATCCAGGACGTGGATCGTGATCAGGCCGAAGCGTTGGGTCTCAAGCGTCCGGGTGGTGCGTTGGTCACCAATGTTGTCGAAGGCAGCGCCGGTGAATCAGCGGGCCTGAAGGTGCAGGACGTCATCCTCGAGTACAACGGCCAGGAGATTGCGCATTCCAGCGACCTGCCTCCGATGGTGGGTGCCACGCCGCCGGGCAGCAAGGTGCAGCTCAAGGTCTTCCGTGATGGCGAGACGCGCAACGTCACCCTGACGCTGGGTGAGCTGAAAGGCGACGAGCTGGCCGGCAAAAGTGACGGCGGCAAGCCGGAGAAGGGAGATACCATCCTTGGTCTGGGTGTCGAGGCATTGACCGCCGACCAGCGTGAAGAACTGGGTCTCGACAAGGACGAAGGCGTGCTGGTCAGTGAAGTGGATTCGACCGCAGCGCAGCGCGCCAACCTGCAGCCGGGTGACGTGATCACCATGATCGGCAAGGTCCGCGTCGGCACCGTCGCCGCCTTCAAGGCCGAGGCCGCCAAGGCCAAGCCTGGCAAGCCGGTGATGCTGCTGGTGCGTCGCGGCGAGAACAGCTTCTTCACTGCCATTACCCCGCCGGAAAACGACGACTGAGTCGGTTTCCGGACGCCCAGGCAACACCCGAACGGCCGGAATTATTTCTACCCACTTTCCTAGATCCATCACTAAGACCTTGTTGATCTTCAGGACCCCGCTCTGCGGGGTTCTTTTTCGCTTGTGCTCTGTTGCTGTTTATTCTCTAATACGCTTATCCATCACTTGGCATAGGTGACAAGGCGTGAGCGGGTACGTCCGGGTATTCGGAAAATTGGTGCAGGACAACACCGGCGCTGTCTCGCGAATGCCGATCCTGCTGACACCAGAAGGGCCGCTCCTTCCGCTGGTCCAGTACTTCAGGCAATACCTGCGCGTGCGAAGCCACTCATGGATGGACAGGGTGGCCCAAGCGGTCGAGCTGCTCATGCTGTACACGTCGGCGAACCGCTCCGCGTTCGCCGATGCGGAAAGCCTCTTCCAGGGCTTCATGACTGCGACGTACCACGGGACCATTGGCGGCGATGGCCACGATCCAAGCGGCTTGTACTGGCGGCCGAGGCGAACCCGAAACGCCAACATGCTGATCGGCGCCGTGGCGAACTTCTCGGACTGGCTGGTCAGGAGAGGGCTTGCCCAGGCGGTCAATCCCGTCGACCTGAAGCCGCAGCAGCACGAGCGCGTGCTGGCGATGGCGGCCTATGAGCATCGCCGGTCGCGAGCGTTCCTAGGCCACGTCATGCCGCGAGCCGAAGATGCGCCCCCCACCGTCCGGGTTACACCGCTGCGACGTTCTCCGCTGGTACGAAGCGACGACCGCCCACCCAGCTTCCCCGAGGACTACTTCACTCGGCTGATCACCGAGGGCATGGTCCGGCGCGGGTACAAGGGCCACGAGAACATCATCGAGCGCATGAACGCCCGGGATGTGCTGATCACGCTGCTGATGCATGGCGCAGGCCTGCGCATCAGCGAGCCGTTCCACCTCTGGGTCCATGACGTCCAGATCAATCCGGCCGATGCAAGTCAGGCCGTGGTCAACATCTACCACCCGAGCGAGGGCATGGCGCCCCGCGACTGGCGGGATGCCGATGGTCAGCCTGCCAAGAACCGCGAGGACTACCTAGGCCGTCGATACGCGCGGAGCCCTCGGCATCTGCTGTACGGCTCCTCGGAGTGGGCGGGCTGGAAAAATCAGACGCTCGACAATGCCAAGACCCGCTCGGTGTCGGTCCACTGGCGCTGCCCGGCCTACGGGCAGCTGTTCCTGGTGTTGTGGCAGCGCTGGCTGCGGGAGCGGGCCTTGCTGGCCCCGAATCATCCCTGGGCATTCGTCACCACCAAGAAGGGCCAGCGCGGCCAGGGCAAGCCTGGCTCGGTCTACACCATCGCCAGCTTCGTGGCGGCCCACCGCCGAGCCGTTGAGCGAATCGGGTTGGTGCCGGCCAAGGCCAACGGCACCACGCCCCATGGGCACCGCCATGCGATGGGGCAGTACATGGTCGGGGCGGACATGGCCGCGGCCGCGATCATGAAGATCCTCCACCACGCCTCGCTGGAATCGCAGGCGATCTACACCCGGCCCTCGGCGGAAGAAGCAAACCGGATGCTGCAGAAGGCAGACCGCCGCATGCGCGGCCTGCCCGAGCCCCCTGAACCCGAGCGGCCCAAGCCGAATGCCGGCGAGGAGCTCGCGCAACTCTTACTCGCGCAAGACCGTGCCAAATCTGACCGCAAGCGCAAGTCACGGAGACGCAAGTGAGCACGACCAAGAGCAAGGGCAAGAAGCCGAAAGCCACCAAGGCCACCGCCAAGGCGGCACCCAAGCGCAAAGAGCCGTCGGCCGCACCGAGCGCTCCGAGAGTGCTGACGCCGCCTGATCCCAGCGTTCCGCGATCCAGCACGCCGCCAACGAAGGCGCCGCTCACGGTTGCCGTGACCGGCGATGCCGACCCCAGCCTGCCGGATGCCCCGAAGGTGGCCGACGGTGCCGACCTGAGCTTTGCCTGGCTGGTCCGCGACCACGGGGCTGACTGGGAGGATTGGCGCAGCTACATCGCGACCTACCTGAACACGGTGGATGCGGGGCTAGCTGATCGGTTCCAGGCACTGCGGTTGTTTTGCCTGCGCTACCTCCTGGCGCTCAAGCTTCCGCCGTCGCCCACGTGGTTTGTGGATCGTCGCACGGCCGTGCCCGAGGTGTTTCCGGCGATCCACGCGAAAAAGACCCGTTCGACCCTCAGTGCTAACAACTACATCAGCGACTTTATCGACTGGCTGCTGGTCACCCACTACAGCCTGCCCGACGACTACGGTCGCCCGGTAGTGAGCCCTGAGTACCATAACCCCGTCCCCCGAATGAAGCATGGCCGCGGCTCCAATCACAGCGAATCGGTGCACTCAGCGTTGCCGTATGCCTACCTGACGCGGCTGCGCGAGATCCTCGCCCCCGGCGCGCATTTCCGTGACTGGACCTGGGCGCAGCAGGCGCTGGGCATCAAGGTGGATGAGGATGGCAACAGCCAAAGTGGCAGGAGTGCCACCACGGGTGACTGGTTCGAGGTAGACCCGTCGCTGATTGACCCCGATGACATGGACTGCGTGTGGCGGACGCGGAAACTTGGACAGCGCGTAGACCCCGTGACCAGAAAGGTGACCGCGAGAAACCTCACCGTCACCGAGATCTGGTCCCCGACGCGCAGCGTCGCACTCCTGACCAAGCTGCACGTGCCGCTGCGCAACTCGCAGGTGCGCTGGCTGGATTCGGGGGAGGCCGACACCTGGCGCTACCAGACCACCGGGCGGGACGGGCCGGAGCGAGGGCACCCGGCGCCCGGCGAGCCCTGGCCGGTGGACTGGGTACTCAATACCGGACCGTTGGCCGAGGGGGATGAGCGGCATCCCGTCCAGCGCGGCGTATTCCGGCGCATCGAGGACCGGGAGTTCCGGACACGCTCGACGGGGCTTTTTGTCAACACCAACAAGACTGCCGATGCCGATGTGGACGGCGACGACAAGGGCTACCTCATCCCATGGCAGAAGGATGACCTCCTCTACTGGCTGGAGAAGCTGCGCAATTGGCAGGCGAAGTACAACCCGATTGACGCGCCGGTCGCGTGGTCGACGCTGGAGAAAAAGCACCTGAGTTCGGTGAAATCCGCAGCCGCACTGGCCCGCTATGCCGATACCTGCTTCCTGTTTCGCGATGCGGCGGCCACAGGCGAGGGTCGGTCCAAGCCAATCCACAATTCGTCTATGGACAACCTCTGGTATCTGCTCCTCAAGGCGCTCCAAGACGAAGAGCGGGCCAAGGGCACCGCCTATACCGACGGGCGACCGATCCAGTTCGTCAAGGACCGTCCCGAAGGCTGCAAACTGCACTCCTTCAGCACCACCCTGTTTCCGCTGCACTCCCTGCGCGTCAGCCTGCTGACCTGCCTCGCACTCGATGGTGAGGTGCCGCTCCCGGTGCTGAGCAAGCTGGTGGCCGGGCATGCCCGGCTGATCATGACGATTTACTACCAGAAGGTCACGCCGTACCGGGTCAGTGAGCTGCTGGTCGAGGCGCAGAAGCGGATGCAGGAAGGCTCGCCGGAATCGGTGCGCCGGTTCCTCGCCGAAGAGTCATTCCGCACCCTGGCCGAACGGCTGGTGATGCTGGACCAAGCCTCGTTTCGGTCGGCACTGGGCGAGGAACCGGGCGACCGGGTCCCGGCGGGCTGGATGCCTGTGCCGATCGGGTGGTGTCTGGCCGGTGGCAACACCTCGCCGAGCGAGGTCAATGCCCAGCTGCCGGGGTGCTACAACGGCGGCGGCAAGCTGCAAGGTGGGACGCATGGCATTCACAGCCCCGTCCACGGCGGCCCACGCAACTGCGTGGCTTGCCGTTGGCTGGTCACCGGCCCGCAGTATCTGGCGGCGCTCTGTGCCCGCGCCAACGAGATAGCTCTGCAGCTGTCTGATGCCTCGCAGGTGCTGATCGGCCTCGAACAACAGGCCACGGCGCTGCGTCGTGAGGCCTATCAGGTCGAGCGTCGCGGCGAGCTCTGGACGCGCGCCCAAGAGCTCAGCGATCTCGTGGCACGTTATGAGCGGCAGGCCTCTGTGGTCGATAGCCACGGCACCACGCTGGCGTACGCATGGCGGCTGATCATCCGCTGCCTGCGGGTTGCTGCGGATAGCGACGGCAAGGCGCTGGTGGCAACCGGACAGGCCGCCGATGTGCAGCTTGCCCTGCGCGAGGTTGACTCCCGCATGCTGCAGATCCACCGGGTCTGCATGGATGCCGAGATCCAGCCGGACATCGAGCCGGGTGAGGCCCTGTTTGTACGCTCGCAGTGGATTGACGCCGCACTGGACCGCGACGGTCACCACCCCGTCATGTTTAGCCTGACCAAGGACCAACAGCTCAAGATCGGCAACCGTCTGCTGGATGACCTCGGCGAACAGCACAACCCGGACGATCCCGAATTGGGTCGTGAGGAAGTGCTGCTGGCCATCGAGCACGGCGACAGCCTCGCCGAGCTCGGCCTGTACGGTGCCACGATGGAATCGCTCAACGCGATTGCCGCCGAACCCACCGTCCACGTGGGAAGTCACGTAACTCAGCGCAGGAGCACGCTCGGCTCCCTGTCGGAGGAAAAATGATGGCCACCCCCCATCCGGATCAGGTGCTCGAATCTCTCAAGCAGAAGGCAAAGCGCAGCAACAAGGTGCGCAACCTTGAAGCCATCCATGCGGTCTGTGACGAGGTCTACGCCGCCGGTGGCGTGGACTACAGCTATGCCCTGATCGGCCGCATGAGCGAGCGTCAGGGCGGCCCCGCTGCCAATACGCTGTACTCCACGGCCAGCGCCGACTACCGAACCCTGGTGGATGCCTGGGAAGCCTATGCGAAGGCGCAGGGACAGAAGCGGCCGGTCAAGGCGCAGCTGGCCACCGATGACGAACTGCTGCAGCGCGTGGACGATCCGAGCATCCGCATGCTGTTGTCCATGGCCATTGCCGAGCGCAACACGCTGCGCAAGCAGCTCAACACACTGCGCTCTCAGGCCAACATCACCGTCGACCTACGTCCACTGCCCGGTGTGGCCAACGTCGATACGAAGCGGAACGAAGTGATCCAGGTGATCACGCCATTGGAGGGCCTGACGTCCATGCAGATCGACAGCCTCCAGCGGGCCATCTCGCCTGCATTCCTCAAGGCCCAAGGCTGGACAGAGACCGAAGACGGCGAGGTCGTGGTGCAGCGCACGGGCGAGGTGTTGTTTGGTCCTGGTTACACCCACGCCGTTCGCGCGTTGATCACCGCCTAAGGCGCTGCGAGCGAGATGAAGCGTGGCCGAAAATCGGATCAGCTAGCCACCGACTGATGGACCGCCTACGGCCAACAACGGTCGTTCGGGTTTCACCCCAGAAACACGGACAGCACCGAACAACAATTAAGAACCGGGCCCCCTATGTTTGGAATCTGGGAACAGCTCAGTAGTCCAAAACACTTCAACCTGTTTCTTTTCGGGGTCGAACTCCACTCGCAGAATGCAATCCTCGTCAACCGGCCCAACAGGTGGCACGGGGACCGCCATAACCTGCTCTAAACTCTCGTTTTGAACGGTCCAGAAAATCTTGACCTCCTCAGGTGGTGTGCGAGGAATGTCATCGCTATAAATTTTTGTTCCTCGAGGTGGAAGAAATCCCCACGACCATGTGTAGTCGACAAACTGGACGCCAGCATCTTCTATCTCGTGAACACCAACATTGCGGCCAACCAATTGATAAACAATCTTGCCGGACTCTCCAGACCGAAGAGCAAGCCCAACGGTCACCGTTCCCACGATGCCTATCAGCCCCAGAACCAAGGCAGGAATCATTTTCATCGCGCTTCGCTCGCCACCTGACCATTGGCGTCTTCTTTGAGACGTTCAGGCAAACTGCGTTGAGATCGCCACACCCTGTTCAATTGCTCACCTTCCAGGTCAAGCGTAGTGCCATCGGCGTAGTGGATCGTACGTTCACGACGACCAAGCGGATAGTCAAGCACACCCGAGACTGCAACACGCGAGTCATGAATGTACGGTGCCAACTGCCGATTGGACATGCCGCGCGGGTCGATTCCGGTGCGATCCCTCACATTCGGCAAACGGAGCGGCACTCCTGCCCTTCTGGCACTCTCCCACATTAATGACAAGGCGAAGGCGTCCAGTCCACCTTTCTTCACATGCAGGTTGATCGAACCTTCCAACATCTAACGTGGATAACCACCACCGATATCGCTATGAGCACCCGGCAAGAGAATCTCTTCAATATTGGGCACGCTTGCTCCAGGCGACGGTAACGCAGATACAAGATCGAACGAACTTCGGTACTCGTTGGCCGCCACCAAGTGCGTGGTGTTACGCACAAACTTGGGTGGTACGTCCCCGGTAGTGTAGACAGCGAAGGACCGATTTGGGTCGGGTAGGGCCTGTCGACGAGTTGGTGTTTTGGCTTGGAACGGGCGAGTTGATCGAGTCATGTCGCCACGCCGACTCAAACGATCATAGAGAATTGATCTATCCGTTCTGTCCACCGCTGATAGTCTGGAGGTAGCGCAGCACCTTACCAACATCACCATCGGACAACGCTTCCTCGATTGTCCTGTCACCGAGCACTCGAATCCGCGTTTCTTTCATGTGTTCGGCGACCTTCTCTGGATCCGACTGGATCTCCATGAGTGCGCGGACAACCGCATCCGCTTGTTCCTGATTTCTTGATGACATACTTTTTGCCTAGTTATGCGCGTCTGCCAGGACGTCACTCGAATGAGCTTCGAGTACGCCGGGTCACGTCCCACGACGTGGTGTAAGAGTGCACCCTATCCGCCGGCAGCCTGAGGGCGTTCTTCATTCCGACGACAGGCAGAGTGCCTTGGCGTCGTCGGGTTCGCAATCGGGCTTGAAGCTTTCC
>Ga0209607_1003737_pt1 | contig 11597 bp, 7 predicted proteins | sample AD_UKC117_MetaG_FD_184413 | JGI IMG/M metagenome (GOLD analysis project Ga0209607, IMG submission 184413) | Active sludge microbial communities of municipal wastewater-treating anaerobic digesters from Hong Kong - AD_UKC117_MetaG (SPAdes)... | ecosystem: Engineered > Bioreactor > Anaerobic >... | reverse complement strand
GCGTTTAAGCAACCAACGGCCGTTCTCGCCGATGTTTCGACCCTGTACACCCTTGATCCGGCCGAATTTGCCTCCGGTATGGCCGAAGTCGTGAAACATGGCCTCATTGCCAGCCCAGGTCTGCTGGCGATTTTGGAAACCGGCGATTGGCATCTGGCTACTTCAGCGGCCACCACCAGCAATTTGCAATCCCTGGTATTACAGGCCGTGGAGATCAAGCGTGACGTGGTGGAAGAAGACCCGTTTGAGTATGGCCGCCGCGCCATGCTGAATTTAGGCCATACGTTTGGTCATGCCATCGAGCAGGTAAGCGGGTATTCCGTCCGTCATGGGGAAGGGGTAGCGATGGGGTTAGTGGCTGCCGCCAACCTGTCGGCGCGCCTGGGTTATTGTCCAACCGGGCTGCAAGATCGCATCGAACGTGTGCTCCGGCACATTGGGCTGCCGGTTCGTATCCCGACCAGCCTGGCGCCGGAGGCGTTGTACCAGGCGATGGGGCATGACAAGAAAAAGGCCGCTGGCAAGCTGCGATTTATTTTGCTGCGGGATGTGGCTGACGTGGTGCTGGTTGGGGACGTGGCGGAAACGGCCGTGTTGGCCACGCTCCGCGAGCTGCAAGCGTAGGAAGGAGGAAAGGATGACACGTATTCTCGTTTTGCACGGACCGAATCTAAATTTGTTGGGGACCCGAGAACCGGGGGTATACGGCCGTCACACCCTGGAAGAGATCAACCAGGCCTTGACCGACTATGTATCGTCCCAATCCATCGAACTGCGATTCCAGCAATCGAATCATGAAGGTGATTTAATCGATGCGATCCACGTTGGGCGTAATTGGGCGGATGGCTTGTTGTTCAATCCGGGTGCATTTACCCATACCAGTTACGCTTTGCGCGACGCTATCGCAGCGGTTGCCCTTCCCACGGTGGAAGTGCACCTTTCCAATATCCATGCCCGGGAAGATTTTCGGCATAAGTCTGTGATTACGGCCGTTTGTTTGGGGCAAATCAGTGGGTTCGGTTGGCGGAGTTATCAGTTGGGCCTTCAAGCGTTGCTCGATCATCTGGCGGATACAAGAAAAGCGCCCTATCGCAAATAAGGGAATAACACAAGAAAAAAGAGCTTAAACAGAACGTTTAAGCTCTCCTTCCTTGTGCGGCGTGGCGCCGTACCAGTCTTTATGGAGGCGACAAATGTTTTCGACGTGGCTACGGTGTCAGGTACAAAGTGGCTGCGTTGCTGCGGCGTTGAGGCTGCAATGGGAACAGATAGAGCGACGATGAGGCGGTTACGTTAGCGGCGATGAAGCGGATTCGTTGGGTGCGATGCGGCAACGATGGGGTTGCATGGGGGCTTCGATGTTAGCTACGTTGGGGGTTCAATGTTGACGATACTGTGTGCGGCGTTGATCTCTCTTGTGTTCCATTACTGTTTAGCGCCACCCCTATTTGATTATGCCCAAACTATACGGGGCTAAAATTACAAATTTCGTTAAAGCCTGGAAATCTCTGGTCATCCCTCTCAGGTCATTGGGTCATTTGTCCTAGCGCGGGTAAACCCATTCATCAAATAAGCTGCTGAGGTCACATTGACAGTGGGCCTCGGCTAAAGTACGAAAAGACTCGGTGGTCGCAATTCTCCATTGGTTTTGGGAAACGTAATCTTTTAGAAATTCGTCGAATTCTGTCTGGCCCATCTGTGCCGCCAGCGTCTGCACAAACAGGGGGCCACGGCCGTACACGATGGCGCTGTACGCGGCTCCCTCATACGCGCCAACCGGCAGGCCAATGGGGATTTCCTCGTCGTTGACCCTGTCCCAGCGATCGCGCCAGGATGTTTCATAGGATTGGGCGGCGTCACGGCCGTAATTGTCCAGATAGTACAGCCCGGTTACGTATTGTGCCAGAGCTTCATCCAGCCACGGCTCCTCAAGCTGGTCGTTGCCGACCACATTGTAAAACCATTGGTGGCCCATTTCGTGGGCGACGGTTGTTTCCAGGTAGACGCTGTTGGGGATATTGCCGGAAATAGGATCATCGGGATCATATTCTCGCTGCGTGATGGCGATGATCCCTGGATATTCAACTCCCAGCGCGAGTGTCGGTGTAGCCACGATATCCAACTCTGTGTACGGATACGCGCCTAATCTCGCGTTGAAGCTGTCCAGGGCATTGGCCGCCACTTCGGCTGCCTGCTGGGCCCCGGCGCGGAATTCAGCCGGAGCGTAGCTGTGAATTGTCGTGTCGCCGATTGTCAGGGTTTCGGCAATGTAGTGGGGGCTGAGAGCCAGGTAAAAGTCGCGCGCGGGGCCGGCGACGATGCTTTGTGTCTGCACACGGCCGTTATTTGTCTGCTCCAACGTTACACCGCTGCCCGCGATGATCTGGTCGCTCGGAGCGGTCAAGTTTACCAGGTAAAAGCTGGCTTCGGCGAAGGTGGGGTCGCCAAACTCGACCGGAGGCGTGATGTGCCAGCCCTGATCGTCATAGACGGCGACCATGGGGTAAAAATGGGCCAGGGTCATCACGTCATCGACCAGGGCGAAGACCCCATAATTGCGCCCGCTGTCCTGGGGCACGGCCGTTTCGAAATCCAGCGTAATGATGCTTTGCGCGCCTGGTGCCAAACTGCCGTGCAGCGGAATGTACAAAACACTGTTGTCGCTTTGTTCGTATAGCCAGTCGACGACCGTACCATCCACCCGCAAATCGCTGATTTCTATGGCGCCGCCAAGCAAATTAGGGAAAAGATGCAGGTAGATTTCGCTCAATGTCTCAGCGTGATTGTTCGTATAGCGAATAGTTTGCTGGCCACCAACCCGGGCGTTCGCCGGATCGATGGTAAGTGTCATGCTGTAAATGGTGGCGGTGGGCAGCAAAGCCAGGCTGTCTTGGGCGCTGGCGACGAGGCCAGCACGGTAAATTTCTGGATCGTCCCAGTTGAACGTGATCGGCGGCATTGATTCGGAAGAGGGGGAAGACACGGCCGTCGCCGGGGGTCTGTCCGTCGCCGCGGTCGTCGCTTCGGTTGTGGCCGGCGGAGCCGTGGTGGGAATGCTTATGGTGGGGGAAACGGCCGTTAGCGTGCTCTCGCCCCCCGGCGCGCTTTGGCAGGCAGCTATAAAAATGATGACAAGCAAGGCAATGTAACGATTCGCTTTTTCCATCAGATTCTCCTTGACATGCTCTACCCTCCATGCTACCATCTTTCGCAATTGAACACGAAAAAACGATGAGTCGGAGTAGTAGCCTGCAAAGCGGGTCACAGAGAGTTGGTTCTAGAGCTGTGAAATCAACGTCGGCGCGGCAGGGGAATGGACCGAGGAGTTGCTCAGGCGAACGCAGTTGCCAGTAGCCCGGGCCGGAGATGCCACCGTTATCAGGGCAAGGTAGTTCATTAGTCAGTTTGTCAGGTACTCGCAGGATTACAAGGCAGGAGGCTAAAAGACTGCATCAAGTGAAGCTGGCCTTTTTAACACGTTAACGCGCTCACTGGCGCGTTTTTTGTTTATTGGGTAGCTTAATCCGGGTGGCACCGCGGGAGAATTATCGCTCTCGTCCCGAGCAAGAAATTTGCTTAGGACGAGAGCGTTTTTATTTTTATCAGCAAAAGGAGCAGAAAAATGAGCGATAAGACGAAATTTTTGTTGGACGAAAGTAAATTGCCGCAGGCCTGGTACAACATCAACGCCGATATGCCGGTGCCGCCTGCGCCAGTGCTGCATCCGCAGACCAAAGAGCCGGTAACGCCCGACTTCTTGAGCGTGCTGTTCCCGATGGGCTTAATTATGCAGGAGATTAGCACGGAGCGGTACATAGAGATTCCGGAACCGGTGCGTGAGATTTACAAATTATGGCGGCCTACGCCCTTTTTCCGGGCGCGGCGGCTGGAGCAGGCGTTGGATACGCCGGCCCACATCTACTACAAGTATGAAGGCGTCAGTCCGGTGGGTTCGCACAAGCCGAACACGGCCGTTCCCCAGGCTTTCTACAACAAACAAGAAGGCGTGAAGGCGCTGACAACCGAAACCGGGGCCGGTCAATGGGGTTCGGCGCTGGCAATGGCCTGCAACTTTTTCGACATGGATCTAGAAGTGTACATGGTCAAGGTTTCCTACAACCAGAAGCCTTACCGGCGCATCGTCATTGAGAGCTACGGAGCGGACGTTTACGCCAGCCCGACCGATCGCACGGATTACGGCCGTTCCGTTTTGGCCCAGGACCCCAACAATCCTGGTTCGTTAGGCATCGCCATTTCCGAAGCTGTTGAAGTGGCGGCTAAATCTGGCGGACAGAAAAAGTACAGCCTCGGCTCCGTGCTCAATCACGTGCTGCTGCACCAGACGGTCATCGGCCAGGAAGTGCTGCAGCAGTTGGAAATGGCCGGCGAATACCCGGACATGGTCATTGCCTGTACCGGCGGCGGCTCAAACTTTGGCGGCTTTGCCTTCCCGTTCCTGCATCAAAACTTTACCAACGGCAAAAAGACGCGGGTGATTGCTGCTGAACCGGCCGCCTCGCCCAGCCTGACCAAAGGCAAATACACGTTTGACTATGGCGACACGGCGCAGATGGCCCCCATTGTGAAGATGCACACCCTGGGCCACACTTTTATGCCCCCGGAAATTCACGCCGGCGGGCTGCGGTATCATGGCATGTCGCCGCAGGTGAGCGCGCTGGTGGAAAATGGCGATGTCGAAGCTCGCTCGGTGAAGCAGTTGGACACGTTTAAGGCGGCGTTGACGTTTGCTCGGGCAGAAGGCATTATCCCGGCGCCGGAACCAACCCATGCCATTGCCGTGGCCATTGAAGAAGCCCTGAAGTGCAAAGAGAGCGGCGAGGAGAAGGTGATCGTGTTCAATTTGTGCGGTCATGGCCACTTTGATATGGCGTCTTACGAGGCTTATTTGAAGGGTCGCCTGGTAGATTACGATTATCCGCAGGAAGCAATTGAAGAGGCGATGACCCATTTGCCCGAAGTTGCTTAGTGCTTGTTAACTTGTCCTCAGTGTCCTGACCGCCCCAGTCGGTGGTTCAGGACGCTGGGCTTGGAGGTTTTATGGTCGCCGTTGAAAATGCGTACCAGCCATCGCTAATTGATTTCCGCCAATTGGCGGCCGGCAAGGCTAACCTGATACCGGTTTACCGTGAATTTGCCGCCGATCTGGAGACGCCGGTGTCGGTTTACATTAAATTGCTGGACGAAGTGGGGCCGTCGTTTTTGCTGGAATCGGTGGAAGGCGGCGAGCAGGTGGGGCGTTACTCGTTTGTGGGAGTTAATCCACGGGGAATGGTGGCGCTGCACGGCCGTTCCGTCACCACCTTCCGCGCCCAGACAAGCGCAGTGCAAGAATTGGCTGCCCACGAAGATATTCTCGATGTCCTGAAAGCGGAATTGGCGCAATTCAGCCCGGCTGACTTACCCGGCCTGCCGCGCTTCCAGGGTGGGGCGGTGGGTTACCTGGGGTATGACGTGGTGCGTTACTTTGAACGGCTGCCGGAAACGGCCGTTTCCGTTCTAGACATCCCCGACGCTCTCTTTCTCCTGGCCGATACACTGGTTGTTTTTGACCATGCCCGCCACCGGCTGATTATTCTTTCCAACGCCCACGTCACTGGTGACGTGGAGGCGGCTTACGTGGACGCCGTGCAGCGCATTGCCCGGGTAAGCGAGAAGTTGTTACGGCCGTTACCGGCCATCCCTCAGCGGCGGTATGGGGTGCGGAATGGGCAAAACGGCCGTATCCAGGCCAACATGAGCCAGGATCGCTACGAGGAAATCGTTGCCGAGGCCAAAGAGCACATCGCCGCCGGGGACATCTTCCAGGTGGTGCTCAGCCAGCGCTTCAGCCGCCACACCAGCGCCGACTCCTTTGCCATCTACCGCGCCTTGCGCATGCTCAACCCCTCGCCCTACATGTTCTTTTTCAACATACCGGAATATGACATGCAGGTCGTGGGCGCGTCGCCGGAGATGCACGTGCGCTTGGAGGATGGCATAGCCAGTGTGCGCCCCATCGCCGGAACGCGTTGGCGTGGCGCAACACCCGAAGAGGATAATCTGCTGGCCGACGACCTGCTGGCCGATCCCAAGGAGCGCGCCGAGCACGTCATGCTGGTGGACCTGGGCCGCAACGACATCGGCCGGGTCAGTGAGTATGGCACAGTCTCTGTGCGCGATTTGATGGTGGTGGAGCGCTACAGCCACGTCATGCACATGGTCAGCCATGTGGAGGGGCAAATCAAGCCAGATATGGATGCTTTTGACCTGATGCGGGCGACGTTTCCGGCGGGCACGGTCAGCGGCGCGCCTAAAGTGCGGGCGATGGAGATCATCGAGGAATTAGAAGGACAGCGGCGTGGTTTGTATGCTGGCGCAGTCGGTTATTTCAGTTACGATGGTAGCATGGATACCTGCATCGCTATCCGCACCATGCTGGTACAAGGCGACACAGTCCACGTTCAGGCCGGCGCCGGCATTGTCGCCGACAGCGACCCGGCGCGCGAATATCAAGAATGTGTGAACAAAGCCAAAGCGCTGTTCGTCGCCGTGGATAAGGCGGAGCAGGGGATTTTGTAACAAAAGAGAATTGGACGCGGCTGAACGCGGATTCGGCGGGTTTTATTGAACACGGTCATTCCGACGAGTCTTCGAGGAAGAATCCCCTATCACTGCTCAAGAGGGGGGATTCGCTTTAAAGACGCTGATAGGCATGGCATGTGAGTTAAAAGCGAGTAGGAAACGCGAGACATGAGTAAGAAACGAGTATTTAGTGGCATTCAGCCAACGGGTAATACACATTTGGGCAATTATCTGGGCGCAATTCGGAATTGGGTTGCGCGGCAAGCGGAGAAGGAAAATTTCTTCTGCATTGTGGATTTGCACAGCCTGACAGTGCCGCAAAATCCAGAGGAGCTGCGGTATGAGACGCGCTCAATGGCGGCGATGCTGCTGGCGTGCGGGCTGGACCCTGAGCAAAGTACGATTTTTATCCAAAGCCACGTTCAGGCGCACGCGGAGGGCTGCTGGCTGCTAAACTGCATCACGCCGCTGGGTTGGCTGCAGCGCATGACGCAGTTTAAGGACAAGTCGGCCAAACAAGAGAGTGTATTGACCGGCTTGCTGGATTATCCGGTGTTGATGGCTGGCGACATCCTCTTTTATGATGCCCACGAGGTGCCGGTGGGGGATGACCAGAAGCAGCACGTAGAGCTGGCACGGGACATCGCCCAGCGCTTCAACGCCCTATACGAGATGGATTTTTTCGTCGTGCCGCAGCCGGTGATTCCGGCGGTGGGAGCGCGGTTGATGGGGTTGGATGACCCATTGGCCAAGATGTCCAAGAGTTCGGCCGACAAGCGCGGCCACGCCATCCGCATGCTGGATGAGCCGAAAGAAATCATGCGGTCATTTAAGCGCGCTGTCACCGATTCTGGCAACGAGATCGTCTTTTCGGATGATCCCGAGAAGGCGGGGGTGAATAATTTGCTGGGTATCTACAAGGCGGTGACGGGCAAGGACGAAACGGCCGTTCTCGCCGATTTCGCCGACGCCCGAGGGTATGGTGACCTGAAAAAACGGGTTGCTGAGGTGACCATCGACCTGCTGACGCCGATCCGTGAGCGCCACAATTACCTGATGCAAGACCCGGCGGAACTGGATCGTCTGATGGCCGTTGGCGCAGACCAGGCGCGGACGTACGCGCAGCCCAAAGTGGACGAGATGAAGCGAATCATGGGGCTGGTAGTTCCGTAGCGGAGAAATTGGAGACGGGTGAGTTGGCCTGGCAATATCCCGGCTCCAGTCTTCAATCTCTGTTTATCTATGCGGAGGTGTTTATGATGCGCAATAAACTGATCATCTGGTTTGCGTTGTTTAGCCTGGTTGGATTGACGCTGGCGTGTAACTTTTCCGGCACTCCGACCGCGACGCCGGTTCCCACCCCGATTCCGACGCAGGTACCCGAAGATGGGGCAACGGCCGTTCTCCCCACTGCCTTGCCCCTGTCCACCGACACGGCCGTTCCGGTTACCGCAGAAGCGACAAACACGGCCGTTCCCCAGCCTACGGCCACGGCAACCCGGCCGCCAGATACGGCTGCGGCCGAGGCCACCGCAACGGTGGCCACCCCGACGCCGGCGATGGTGGGCACGGCCATGCGCCTGTTTGGGCCGGGCCAGCAGGATGCCTTCACCTTGGAGGGGGGCGCGTCGAAGACTTACACCCTGCAAGGCGTCAAGTTTCAGCCGGTATTTATCTTTGCCGAGACGGATGGAGAGGCGGATCTGGCGCTGGCAGTGGTCGAGGGCACGGATACGGCCGTGACCAATCCGCTGGCCGAAGCCAATTTTAACCCTGCCGGGCGGCCCGAAGTGTTGGTGTTTTCACCGGATGCCGACGGATTTTACACGTTGGTGGTGGGCAATGAGGGCAGTGGGGCCGGGGAAACGGCCGTTTACCTCTTCGACGAAGCCACCGACACGCCCCTGGCCACACACTACCGGGGCGAGACGCTGGCTGCCGGGCAGACCAAAAGCTACCCGGTGCAGTCCAACGGCGGGCGACCGGTGGTGGCGTTCGCCGTGCCGCGCGACCAGAGCGACCTGGTGCTCAAGTTCATTGAGGCGGGCAGCGTAGCCAACGAAGCCAACTACTCCGGCCCCGGTTCCGCCGAAGCCGCTTTTGTTCTGCCGCTGCGCACGACCGATTACACCATCGAAATCAGCGCGGCCAACGGCGGCGCGGCGGCGTTTACCTTGATTGTTGTGGCGTTGCAGTAGCGAGCCTGGAGAATTTGCCATGATTGTAGTGATTGATAATTACGATTCGTTTACCTATAACCTGGTGCAGTATTTGGGCGAATTGGGGGCTGACCTGACGGTGTTTCGCAATGATCAGGTGACGCTTGATGAGATTCGCGCGTTACGGCCGTCACAAATCGTCATCAGTCCGGGTCCGGGCGATCCGGGCGACGGCGGCATTTCCAACGACGTCATTCGCGAATTGGGGCCGACGACGCCGATTTTAGGCGTCTGCCTGGGCCATCAGTGCATTGGCGAGGTGTATGGCGGCCAGGTGACGCGCGCGCCGCGCCTGATGCACGGTAAGGTTTCGCCAGTTTATCACAACGGGCAGGGCCTCTTTTCCGGCGTGCCCAGTCCGTTTAACGCTACGCGTTACCATTCGCTCATCGTCGAAGAGCCGCTGCCGGAGTGCCTGAAGGTGACAGCCTTCACCAGCGAAGGCGAAGTGATGGCCTTGCATCACGTCGAGTATCCGGTGGTGGGCGTGCAGTTTCACCCGGAAAGCATTCTGACGGAGCACGGCAAGCGGATATTGCAGAATTTTTTGGACGGCCGTTGAGTAATCAGTAGAAAGATTTCTGAAGACCAGAAGGGTTTGAAACCGAGGATACTCGTCTAAATTGCTGCAAAACCCTTCGGGTCTAATGCCAAAAACTTTTTGCGATTTACTTGACCCTGGTTGCCAGCGAACGGCCGTGCCCATCCCTTACGTTAACACTTGATGCACGGCCGTTCAACGGGTTGGACGCTTGCTAACCATCAGGGCTACAATAACCAAAATTTCCAGCGAGGTAACTGCATATGATCACCCACGGATTTGAACTGCTGCGCGAAGAGCACATCGCCGAATTGAATACTCAGGCCCGTTTCTATCGCCACCAAAAAACTGGCGCCGAGCTTCTTTCCCTCTCCAATGAAGACGAAAACAAAGTCTTTGGCATCAATTTTCGCACGCCTCCGGCCGATTCCACCGGGTTGCCCCACATTATGGAGCATTCCGTGCTAGGTGGCTCGCGCAAATACCAGGTCAAAGAGCCATTTGTCGAGCTGCTCAAGGGCTCGCTTTATACTTTCGTCAATGCTTTCACCGGCGCTGACCGGACCTCCTACCCCGTTGCCAGCACCAACCTGCAAGATTTTTACAACCTCATCGACGTCTACCTGGACGCCGTGTTTTACCCGCTCATCACCCCCCATCACCTGCAGCAAGAAGGCTGGCACTACGAATTGGAGAGCCTGGACGCGCCGTTGACCTACAAAGGTGTGGTTTTCAACGAAATGAAGGGCGCTTACTCCTCGCCCGACAACATTTTGTTCCGCTACACCAAGCAAGAATTGTTCCCGGATACCCCGTACCAACACGATTCTGGCGGCAACCCGGAGGTCATCCCCGACCTGACCTACGAGCAGTTCAAAACCTTCCACCAGACCTACTACCATCCGTCCAACGCGCTCATCTTCTTCTACGGCGACGATGATCCGGATGAACGGCTGCGTTTGTTGGACGCCTACTTGCAAGATTTTGACAAAATCGAAGTGGCGGGCGACGTGGCTTTACAAACCCCCTTCCCCGCGCCGAAACATGTCACTTTCCCCTACAGTATGGACGATGGCGCGGACGTGGCTAAAAAGGCGATGGTCGACATCAACTGGGTACTGCCGGAAGCGGCCGATCCGGAGCTGGTGTGGGCGCTGAATGTGCTGTCTTACGCCCTGGTGGGCACGCAGGCGTCGCCGCTGCGCAAGGCGCTGATCGATTCTGGTCTGGGTGAAGATTTGACCGGCAGCGGCCTTTCTACCTACCTGCGCCAGATGACCTTTTCTGTGGGGTTGAAGGGCATGGACAAAGCCGACGCCGGTAAAGTTGAAGCGTTGGTTGAGGCTGTGCTGACCCGACTGGCCGCAGAAGGCTTTGAACCAGACATGGTGGAGGCGGCCGTCAACAGCATCGAGTTTAGTCTGCGGGAGAACAATACCGGCTCTTTTCCGCGCGGCATTGCCCTGATGATGCGGGCGTTGGGGACTTGGGCTTACGGCCGTGATCCCCTTGCACCGTTAAAGTATGAAGCGCCGTTAACGGCCGTAAAAGCCAACCTCGCTGCCAATCCCACCTACCTCCAGGACCTCATCCGCACCTACTTGCTGCAGAATCCCCATCGCCTCACCGTGCTGTTGGAGCCAGACATCACCCTGCGTCAGCGGCAAGAGGAAGCCGAATTGGCCCGGCTGGCTAATGTGCGGGCCGCCCTCAGCGAGGCCGAACTGCAAGCCATTATCGACAACACCCATGAGCTAAAAGCCCGCCAGGAAGCGCCCGATTCCCCTGAGGCGCTGGCGGCTATTCCCGTGTTAACCCTGGCCGACCTGGACAAAGAAAACAAGCTCATTCCCATTGAGGTTTCGACTTTGCAAGGCAGCCAGGTCATCTACCACGACCTGTTTACCAATGGCATCGTCTACTGCGACATTGGCCTGAACATGAAGGCCGTCCCCGCCGATTTGCTGCCTTACGTGCGCCTGTTTGGGCAAACGCTGGTGAAATTAGGCACGGAAACCGAAGATTTCGTCAAGCTGTCGCAGCGCATTGGCCGCAAAACGGGCGGCATTTACCCGACGCACGTCACCTCGGCGCTGGCCGACAGGGGCGGCAGCATGGCCTGGCTGTTCCTGCGCGCTAAGGCGACCACGGCCCAGGCTCAGGACATGCTGGATATTCTGCGTGACATTTTGCTCACGGTGAAGCTGGACAACCAGGCCCGCTTCCGCCAGATCGTGCTGGAGGGCAAAGCGCGC
>Ga0209607_1003736_pt1 | contig 11599 bp, 6 predicted proteins | sample AD_UKC117_MetaG_FD_184413 | JGI IMG/M metagenome (GOLD analysis project Ga0209607, IMG submission 184413) | Active sludge microbial communities of municipal wastewater-treating anaerobic digesters from Hong Kong - AD_UKC117_MetaG (SPAdes)... | ecosystem: Engineered > Bioreactor > Anaerobic >... | reverse complement strand
GAGGCCGTATACGCGCCGAGGCCGTCGAAGGTGTCGGTGGCAAAGCCTTCCCACTCGACCGATGGGTCGAAGACGTCGCTGCCGTTGGGATCGCCGGCGCAGATCGTTGCCTTGCGGCGGAGGGTGTTGTCGGCCGTCGAGGTGAGGCCGCTGCCCCACTCGGAGCCGGGGTCAAAGCCGATCTGCCCGATGGCGTCGATGACGGTTGTGCCCTTGCGAAGCACAACGGCGTCGTCACCATTGAACCAGCCGGCGCCGTTGGTTTGGTCGGCCTGGGCAAGAATGGTGGCGTTGGCACTGCTCTGGGCGAGAACGAAGACGTCGCCAGGGGCGACGACACCGGTCAGATTGATCGTCAAGCTGGCGCTGGCGCTGCCGTTAAAATACATCTGTACGTTGTAGCCGCCGGCCGCCAGGTCGATGGTGGCGCCGGTGCCGTTGTAGATCTCGAGGGCCTTGTTGTTGGACGAACCTTCGATGTACTCAGAGAAGAAGAGCTCGGTGGGGGTTGCGGCAAGGGCGGTGCTCCAGGCCGCGCCTGCCAGCGCTACAACCATGGCGATTGTGGCAACAAGGATGGGAACACGTCGATTCACGGGTTTTCTCCGTTTCTGCGTTGCGAAAATGGTGGATGGATACAAGCGTCAGTCAACCGACACGACGCCGTTCGAGGATGGACTGGCGGACGATGCAGCGACCTTGATGGAGCCATTATAACCGGGTTTGCCGGAAATCGTTGCTGACAATTGGCTCTAAGATTCGATTATTCCGCACAGTGTTCGGGCGCCGAGATGGTACACTGGACGACAGCAGGATCGTACCAACCGCACGCTGGAGGAAAATCATGCAGTCGAAAGCGATAATATTTCGCGATGTCAACGTAGTCACCGTCGAACCTGTCACCATCCCCGAACCGGGGCCAGGCGAGGTGCTGATCGAAACGGCGTACTCCGTCATGAGCCCAGGCACCGAGCTGCGCTGCCTGGCCGGACAGCAGCCCAACGCCGCGCCGTGGCCGGCGATACCCGGCTATTCGCTCAGCGGCACGATCGTGGCGGCGGGCCCCGGTACAGCGCTGGCGATCGGGACGCGCGTCTTTGTCACGGGCACCCGGCAGGTCGCCGGCGCCAACCTCATGTGGGGCGGGCACGTGGCGCACGCACTCGTGCCGCAGCAGGCGGTCTTTCCCCTGCCCGACGGGCTGGCGCTACGCGAAGCCGCCTCCGCGCATATGGTCGCGATCGCCTATCACGGCCTGCGCCTGGCCCAGCCGCTACCGCACGAACGCATTGCCGTGCTGGGGCTGGGCGCCATCGGCCAGCTTGCGGCGCGGCTCTACACGGCGACCGGCGCGCACGTGCTGGCGGCCGATCTTTCCGCCGGGCGCGTGGCGCTGGCGCAGGGCGCCGGCGTCGACGCGTTCGTGCCGGAGGGGACGCTGACCGATGGGTTCCGCCGCCGCTTCCCCGAAGGCGCCGATATTGTCGTGGACGCAACGGGGGCGAACGCGGTCCTGCCGCTGGCGATCGAGATTGCGCGCGACCTGTCGTGGGATGACGCGCCGACGCCAGGCGCGCGCCTCGTGATCCAGGGCAGCTATCCCGCCAGCGTCGCCGTGCCCTACCAGGCGGCCTTTCAGAAGGAAGTGCGCATCCTCGTGCCGCGCGACATGCAACCGCGCGATCTACGCGCCGTCCTGGAGTTGCTGAGTCGCGAGAAAATCCGGGTCGACGACTTGCTGGGAACGGTCATCACGCCGGAGGAAGCGCCGCCGATCTATGCCGCGCTGCGCGGCGCGCCGGGCGACATGGTGACGGCAGCTATCCGCTGGCAGTGAGATTGCCAGCGCGAGAATTCAGCCTGTGCCGGCTGCGTGCAGCGCCAGGACCGGCGTACGATAGGCGGCTTCCAGCAACTCGCAGACGGCGTCCCACGAGTGATTCTGCTCAACATAGCGCCGCCCGGCGGCGCCGACGGACGCGCGCAGGTCAGGCTTGTCCAGCAGGGTGAGCACGGCGGCGGCAAAGGCCTCGGCGCCGTCCGCCACCAGCACATCCTCGCCGGGGCGGATGGCCAGGGCCGCCGTTGCCTGGGGCGTGGCAACCACGGGCGTGCCGCAGGACATGGCCTCCAGCGCCTTGTTCTGAATCCCGGCGCCATAGAGCAGCGGCGCCACGGCGATAGTCGATGCCTGGATGAAGTCGGCCATGCTCGGCACGGCGCCGGTCACCACGATGCGCGGCTCACCGCTGTCGGGCAGCGGCGGCTGATCGTTGGCCAGCTTGCGCACCTCCGCCGCCGGATCCTTCCCCACCAGCCAGACCTGCGCGTCGGGCCGTTGCGCCCAGACCAGCGGCATGATGTCCTCGACGAGATGGAGCGCGGCGGTGACGTTGGCGTGGTAGCTCATCTTGCCGCTAAAGATGAGACGGGCGGGCGGCCGGTTGGCCGGGTCGCGGAAGGCGAAGTGATCGAGGTCGACGCCATTGGGGACGATTTCGATGCGTTCGGTGAGCATGCGAAGCTGGTCGCCGGCGAATTCGTCGATCAGTCCGGCAAAGGCCGCCTTGTCAAGCGCGGAGGTCACCAGCGTCCGCTCGAACTGCGTGACGAGCCAGGCTTCGTGGCGGCGCGTACGTCCGAGCTCGAGTTGCGTCATCAGGCGCCCCTTGAGGCTGCGGCTGGATTGAACGGCCTGCTCGAAGAGGAACGAAATGGAATCGACGCTGTCCCAGATCACCGGCAGGGGCGCCATGGCCGGCTTCCCGTCCAGCCAGCGACGCACGCCCACGGCATAGCGGCTGCCGCGCAGGTGCTCGACATGAACGGCATCGAAGGGCTGCTCTTCGAGCGCGCCCTCGATGCGCCTCATCAGGGCGGCACTCCAGCTATAGGAGGCTTGCAGCGGCGCGGACCCGACGAGCGCGCCGGCGCTGTTGAACAGGGAGCGTGCGGCGGGCATGGGCTCGGCCAGTAGCGTCGCACCCATCCCCGACAGTACGGCCAGTTCCGTGCGTTCCTGGTCCGATGTCCACAGCGAGGCCACGGTCACGTGATGGCCGCGGCGCACCAGCGAACGAATGAACTCGTATGGCCGCACGCGGACGGGATTGGGGGCATAGGGCACGACAAAGAGAATGTTCATGAGCGCATTCCTGGTCAAGCGTGATTGCCGGCCGTGGCCGTGGGTGTGGCGCCGTAGATTCGATCCCAGCCGCGGTAGACGGTGCGCCAGTTGTAGCGTTCGACGGCCCACTGCCGCCCGCCTGCCGCTATTTTAGCATTCTGCGCCGGATCGGCCAGCAGGGCGATGACGGCCGCGGCAAAGTCCGCCGGGGCGTCGGCCAGGAGCATGTTGACGCCGTCGACGGCATCGATGCCCTCCGCGCCGATGCGCGTGCTGACGATGGGCAATCCCCAGCTCCAGCCGTCGATGATTTTGACGCGCATGCCGCCGCCCGCAAGAAGCGGAACGACAAAGGCTGCGGTCTCGGCCAGATAGGGCTGCGGGTCATCGACGTAGCCGGTAATCTCCAGGTTGCGCGCCGGGATGCCGAGCGAGCGCAAGGCCTCGGGCGGCTGCTTGCCGATGACGGTCAGGATGGCATCCGGCTGCGCGGCCAGAACCTGGGGAAAGGCATGTTCGGCAAACCAGAGCACACCCTGGGCGTTGGGCGGATAGTGCAGGCCGCCGAGAAAGGTCACCCGTTTTGCGTCCGGCCGCCGGGCGATGGGCGGCGCGTCCTCCGGGCTGCCACAGATGGGCAGCACGCCATCGTTACGCACGGGCGCGGCGGCCTCGTCCTGCACGGCGTCGTGGTCCTCCTGTGTCACCCACGTGACGTGGTCGAAGGCCGCGCAGGTCGCCACCTCGAAGCCCGCCAGCTTGGCCGCCTCGTGCTCCATCAGCATGCGTTTCACGGGGTTGCGCTCCGCCTCGGCCAGACGACGCAGAATCATGTAGACGGCGTTGTGCTGGTCCATGATCGTGCGCGGCGGCGTGTCGGATGCGGCGCGCGCCTTGACGCGCAGGGCATAGGGCGCCATCCAGAGCTGGTCGGCATGGACAGCGTCGAAGGGACCGGCCTGCGCCGTCAGGTCGTCCAACAACGCGTCCATGGCGCCGGACACGTCGCGTTCGATGATGAACGGGCGCCGGGCGAGCAGGCTCCTGGCCAGAAAGCCGGCATCCTTGAGCTTCGATCGCTGCATGGGTACGCCATGCACGGCCCGGCAGAAGGTGCGTAAGTGCACCATCGCCGCCGGGGTGTCAGTCGCCCGCACGAAGGAGACCAACGTGACGGCGTGGTGCTGCGCCAGGTAGCGAAGCACGTAGTAGGCACGAACCTTCGGACCGGCATCGAGCGGGTAGGGCAAGACTTGCGTCAGGAAAAGGATATTCATTCTACACCAGATAGCGATCCCATATTACAGCAATCGGCACTGTTCTGCGCCATAGTGCAGTGTCAGAATAGAGATTACCGTCCAATAGAGCGATGCGAAGCGGTTTTGCCGGAACGCATGGGAATCCAGTCTTATGGCGGTAGTGAAAGCGAACGGCAGGCGTTCGGTGTTGGCGTCGTAGATGTCTTGGCTGCGTCCAGCACGCGCATGGAAACCTTGGTATGGTGGACAGAGTTCTCTGGTCGCGGCCTGACGCAAAGACCGAACTCAGAGAGTTGGATCGCGAAGCGCCGGTATCGGGCGCACAGCACGTTTTCCTGGCCCGCACAGCGCCGGTCAGTGTTTGAATAAATGGAGCAGATGATGTCATATTCTCGAATTCTCTTCCTGGTCGGCCTGCCATTTCTGGCCCTGGGGTTTGCCCTCATGTCGTCGTACACTCCGCCTGCTGCGATCGGGCAGGACAATAGCGCCGGCTCACTCTATTTACCGATGATCGCCGGGCCTTTTCCGACGCCGACACCCACACCGACGCTGACACCGACGCCCACACGCACGCCCTCGCCGACACGCACGCCAACCGCAACGCCTACGCAGCGCCCATCGGCAACGCTGCCGCCCCTGGGCACCTCGGAGTGGACGCAACATGCGGCCAATGCCCAGCGTACGAGCTACAACCCATCGTCCGTGCCGGCACCCTGGCGTTGGAAATGGGCGTGGAACGGATCCAACGCAAGCGGCGGCATTACCAGCGGCAAGTTCGGCCTGCCGCGCAACAGCCAGCCCGTCACCGGTGGCGGTCAGGTCTACATCGCCGCCGGCAGCCGTGGCGTCTTTGCACTGGACAACGCCGACGGCAGCCAGGTCTGGAATCGCACCCTGGGCGGCGCCGTCAACTCAACGCCCGCCTACGATGCCGATACGCAAGCACTCTTTGTGATTGCGACGAACGGCACGCTCTATAAGCTAAATGCGTCAAACGGCGCCACGGTCGACAGCTTTGCCTCCGGCTCCAGCAGCACGTTGCCGCTGCCCCCTGCCATTGCAGGCGACCGCGTCTACTTCTCGATGGGCAACGCCGTCTATGCCGTAGACAAGAACAGCATGCAGCAGGCCTGGCGCTATGATGCCGGTTCGGCCGTCGATACGCCGCCCGCCTATTCGGCCACACGCGACTTCGTCGTCGTCGCGTCGCGCGACCTGTATGTGCACGCGATTCGCAACAGCAACGGCAGCCGGGCATGGCGGACCAAGACCAGCGTGCTCACGGGTGGCGACCCGCGCGGGACCGACAATAACGACCTGGCCGAAGTCGCACGCGGCTGGCCGGTCATCGCCGAGCAGAACGGCGTGGTGCTGATCAAGCTGCGGCTGGACTGGCGCACGCTCTGGCACTGGAATCCGTGGCCATCCAACAACAGCACCATGCACAGCAATCTGACCAATGACCCCGATGAGCAGGCGCTGCTGGCGCTCGATCTCGATGACGGCTCGACGGCGTTCATCCCCAATATCGGCCACGGCGGCTACGGCGACGGCGACTATATGCCCATGGGTCCGCAGCCGGTCGTCAAGCGTTTCGACGACGGCACCGAAGTCGCCTATGTGGTCATGCGCGCCTCGCCCTGCCTGAACGACCCCTGTGACGGGCGGTGGGACTCACGTCTGGGCGAGATGATGCTCAACGACAATACGGTCAGCGGGATGAGCGCCGGCTATGTTCGCTTCATGGAAAACACCTTCTTTCCCACGGACGAGCAGGCGAACCTCTCCATGGCCGGCGATCAGATCTTTGGCGGGCACTGGATGTTCGGCATTGCGCACCAGATTACGGACCGCTCCTCCAGCCGCGGAACGTCGGGCAGCAACCCCATCACAACATCCGACCTGCCGCACATCATCACGTCCTCGACCAGTTGCGGCTTCAGCAGCAGCCACTACTGCCCGAACGGCTTGATCCAGGATGGCGATTCACGCGCCATTCCCGGCGGCTTCTACATCTACTACAACCAGGGCACGGTCTATGACCGCTACTGGAGCGAGTACGCGAGCTGGGTGGTGAGCGGCGACACGATCTACTACGTGAGCACCGACGGCGCCGTCGTCGCGCTGGGAAACGGCCAGCCGGCGGGTGTCGCATTGCAGGTGCCCGTCGATACGGCGGCACCGAGCACAGTGACCTATGCCGATACGACGGTCGTCGACTACACGATGGCGGCAGCATTTGCCGGGCAGAGCGTCACGGTCGAAGGGTCGTTGCAGGATGTGTTCAGCAACGGCAAGGCTGTCTACCTCGGCTTCCGCAAGCCGCACAGCGGGGCATTCCTGGTGCGCATCATGCAGCCGTCCTGGGCGAACTTTGCGCAGCGGCCCGAAACGCTCTTTGCGCCCGGACAACGGATTCAGGTCACCGGCACGATCGGCTGGTATCAGGGCGATCCCGTCATGTACGTGACGATCCCGGAGCAAATCAGGGTAGTCGACCCCAGGAGCGGCAGCTAGCCGGCCTCGCCGGCGCTGCGTTCCTTGGGAACTGGAGCAACTAATGAGAGAGCTATTTCAGAAGTTAACGTACGGAGCAACGACGCTCCTATTGCTGGGCGTGGCACTGGCAGGCATCGGCCCGCACGCGACCGCACAGGATGATTCGGCCGGGTCGCTCTATCTGCCCGCCGTCATCCGTGCGGCGCCGACACCGACACCGACACCGACACCGTCACCGACCTTGCCGCCCACACCGACCATGACACCCACGCCGACCGCAACGCCGACTATGGTAGAGCCGACGCCGGTACCAGGCACGCCACCGGCCACGAGCATCCGCCGGGTCAACGCGCCGATCTTTACAGGCGACATTGTCTTCGAGCAGGCCGCGATCTTCTGGTTCGGACAGCTATCGCCCACCAGCAACCATACGCAGGTGCGCGTCGGATACAACAGCAGCACGCTCTGGCTCTACGTCGCATCCTTCGACCGCCGTCTCTGGTTCGACAATTCGCCGGCTGCGGCCAGCCTGACGGAATGGGACGCAGCGACGATCCTGCTCGATACAGGGATGGCGGCCGGTTCTGCGCCGTCAACGACAGCCTACCGGTTCGTCGCGCAACTATCCGGCGACGCCGACCCGGACTATCGCGCCGCCTATCGTGGCGACGGTCAGGGCTGGGCGACGCAGGCGCTCAGCTTTGCCGCAACGCCGGGCTGGCGCGGCGCCAGCCTGAACGACACCACCAACGACCGCGGCTGGGTCATGACCTTCGAGATCCCGTTTTCCACGCTCGGCCTCTCCGGCCCACCCGCGGCCGGCAGCGAATGGAAACTGGGCGTCCTCGTCCACGATCGCGACGAGCAGAGCGGCGGCGCCAACGCCGACACCTTCTGGCCGGAATCGACCCGGCGCGACCAGCCGGCCAGTTGGGGCACACTGCGCTTCGGTCTGCCCGGCTACGTTGCCCAGACCAGCCCGGTCACCGGACAGGCCACGATCCGCCGCGCCACCCAGTCGGACGGCACCGTGCCCGACGCCGATGTTGGCAGCACCATCACCAACCAGTGCCCGGGCGACGACTTCCACATCTGGAACGAATGGGCGAACCGCAACACCGGCGATGCGCCGGACTTCAATATCCAGAATCAATCGGACATCGCCGACTGGCCGTGTTTCGCCCGGTATTATGTCACCTTTCCGCTCTCATCGATCCCGGCCGGCAAGCGCATCGTATCGGCGACGCTAACCCTGCATCAGTACGGCAACTCAGGCGATGCTGGCCAGGCCGAGCCTTCATGGATCCAGGTGCTGACGACAAACGCAGACTGGCAAGAGGCCTCCGTCACCTGGAATAACGCGCCACTGGCCTGGGAGAACATCGGCGGCACATGGGTCAATCCGGTTCAGTCGATGCCACAGTGGCCAGGCATTGCGTGGTCATGGGACGTCAGCTATGCCGTCGCCAACGCCTATGCCAGCGGACAGCCCGTGCGACTGATTCTCTACGAAGCGGACTCGGCCTATCACAGCGGCAAGTATTTCGTCTCGTCCGATACCGGCGACTGGAACATTGAAGGACGGCCCCGGCTGGACGTGACATGGAGCGACTGACAATGACGGCGCGCCGCCGGAAGCCCTTGCAGGCATCAGGCCGGCTCACGCATGGCGCGAGCGCCGGCGCAACAGAAAGAGCGTGACGGTCGCCAGCAGAATGACCAGCGCTGGTGCCAACGCCATCAATAGGACAATCACCTCGTCGTTCTCCGACCTGATGTTTTGCGACAGGACGAGTTCGCCCGGCGCCACCGGATCTTCGACCGGAACGGTTTCGATGCGCGGCGTGGGTGTCGGCAAAGGCGCACTTTGCTCGTTCACCACCGTGCGCGGCTGGGGTGGCGGAATGAGCGGGACCTCTACCGGCACGATGGACTCACTGTTGACGGTGCGCGTCGAATACCAGACGCGATAATTGCCGGCGGCTGAATTGAAAAGATTCTCGGCATCGCGCACAAACCAGACGACGTGAAGCACATTGCCAAGGCCGACGGCGATACGCGGCCACTCTGGCATGTCGCCCTGGTACGCAGCGATCACGTCGGGCGGCGACCAGCTCGACCCGTCCCATGTGATTCGGAGCAACTCCGGCCACGTCTGCTCGGCCGTGCGGCGGCCGGCGAGCACCAGATGCACCCGGCCGGCACTATCTGTCGCCATGGTGTAATCGTCCAGACGCGACTGATAGAGCGCCCAGATGCCGAGCACGTTTGGCACGGGCTGTGCGATGCTCCATGTGCGCCCCGCATCGCGTGACGTCTGGTAGTAGATCGTATCTTCGGGAATGGCCCACCAGGCGACGATCAGGTTCCCATTACCATCTTCGCCGATCGTGATATTGCGCGCCATGGCCGACGTCGAGGTGCCGCGCGCCGGGTCGAACTTGTAGGGCAATGACCAGCTCTCGCCGCCATCATAGGAAGCGACATAGATCACCGTCGTCGGGTCGGAGAGCTGGCCGTAGGAGCCGCCCATGCCGGATTCCCAAACAACGTGAAGGTTCTGGTCTGTGTCGATCAGCAGTTGCGGCTTGGCGGAGCCGGTGAGTTCGAGAGAAATATCCTGCGGGTCGCTCCACGACTCGCCGTCGTCGAACGAGCGTACATAGTAGACGTGATAGCAGATTCTACAGGTTTCAGTCTGGAGATTCTGCGTATAGATCAGATGCAGCACGCCATCTGCACTGCGCGCCACCCTGGAAAAGTAGCCCTCGCCGATTTCGAGTTGTGGCCGCCAGTAGGAAGCCACCCACGCGCCGCCGGCCGGCGCCTGCGAATAGAAGATGCTCGTGCTGCGGTGCGTGGAGTGTAGCTGGTTCTCACCATCCACAAAGAGGGTAGGTCGGGTCGCTTCACTGCCGCTGGCGATCTGTGGTTCGGCAAAGACATCGATGGGCCGCGACCACTCGCCATCAGGCGTGCGTGCGGCATACATGACCGAGTCAAAGCCGGTCGTTCCCGAGGACCACACAACATGCGCGCGCCCCGACGCATCAACGGCGACATCGGGGAACCAGTACTCGCCCAGGGACATGGGCGCGGACCAGCCACCATTCTGCGCACTGGCCGGCAGCGCGAGTGCAGCCAGCCAGCCGCCAAACAACAAAGAACTCGCTACAAGCAGCAGTGCGACCCGAACAATCCGCGCAGACACGAAAGCCTCATTCCCCCGGGGTGACAGGTGCATAGATGGTGGTCGACGGCGATGTGAAAACGGGCACGAACTCCGAACTGGCGGCAAATGAGTACGCGCCGATTGCCTGTTCGGCCGGCCCCACGAGCACATAATCTACGCCGAAGTCGTCCAGGATGCGGCGGCGCTCATCCTCCGGCGTCTCCGACGAGTAGAATGCTTCCACCTGGGCGCTCTTGCCGTAGAAGTCGACGGTCTGTGCCCAGTGTGCCAGGAATGCGTGTTTGCCGGTCTCAGCCGGGACATATTGCCCGAGGGATAGGGAAGCCAGGACGACCGCTTCGCCATCCGGGGTTTTTTCCAGCCAGCGCAGCGCGGCAATCTCGTCGTTGTGCAGATAGTAGGGATAGTCATAGCGGCGCAGATCGACGAATCGCCACGCGAAGAGATAGAGATTCGTCGGAATCACGGCAAGAATGAGCAGGCCCGCCAGCACCACCTGGCCGCGGCGCGCAGACCAACGCCATTCTCCCGGGCTGAACCACTGGTTTAGTGCCGGCGCGACATAGTCAAAGAGACCCTGCGTGGCGAGGATGGCGATGGGCACCTGCCAGCCGTTGAGCATGTGAATCTGATAATCGACCGGCAGGTAGACCAGCACGAACGAAATCCAGAACCAACCGCGGACGAAGAGCGCGTTGTCGCTGACGCCGCGCAGGCGGAACGGGTTCTGGCGCAGCACGGTAAAGAGCGCCAGCAGGAAAGGCAACCCGAGCAAGATGGGCAGCCGGTAGAGCGGAGGCGTATAGACGCCGGCGTTGGCGAATTGTGCCAGGACTTCCTCCCACAGCGGATCGAGCGATGTGAGCAGCACGGAGTAGATGGCGGGCCAGACCGAGATGACGCCGACGATCAGTCCGCTCCACACCAGGTACATGGGCAGCTTGCGGTCGCGCAAGAGCAGGAGCAGCGCATACGCCGCAATCACGCCGTAGACGATGATGAGATCGTAGGCATGCTGCCAGCCCATGAACAGGGCAAAGAGGCCGGCGTAGACGGCATAGCGCAGCGATCCCTTTGCCTGGCCGCGCAGGAGCAGGTCGAAGACAAACATGTAGAGCGCAGCAGCCACAAAATGGGGTGACCCCATGATGCTGAGGAAGGTATTGGGCTCGGCTACATAGACATCGAGCGGCCAGAGCAACTCGCCATTCATCACGGTATACTTCATGAGAACGAGCACCCAGCCAAAGCCTGAACCCAGCAATACCAGAAGGAACGCCGTCTGGCGCCGCAGTTTCTCGGCAAAGAACCAACTGAGCATGCGATAGACCAGGAGCATGAAGAGGATGGCCGATATCCAGCGCAAGGCCTGGTACATCACGGCGTAGCCGACGCCTAAGAACGCGCCCAGCCGGCCCAACGACCACCACAGCAGGTTGAAAAAGACCGGCTGATTGGTTTCAGGCGTGAGCTTGTTGGCGGAGAGATTCTGCGTCATGAACTCGCGGAACCACGAGA
>Ga0209607_1003735_pt1 | contig 11599 bp, 4 predicted proteins | sample AD_UKC117_MetaG_FD_184413 | JGI IMG/M metagenome (GOLD analysis project Ga0209607, IMG submission 184413) | Active sludge microbial communities of municipal wastewater-treating anaerobic digesters from Hong Kong - AD_UKC117_MetaG (SPAdes)... | ecosystem: Engineered > Bioreactor > Anaerobic >... | reverse complement strand
TTTTCAGGATTGATCACTCCCATGCAGTAATCCACGGTTATATATCCTTCTTTCACAATGGTCTGGGATGATGTTCCGTCACTGATGGTCAGGGTGACATCATAAATGCCGGGTTCACGATAGGTTACCACCGGATTTTGCTCATTGGATGTGTCAGGAACTGCACCGGGGAAACTCCACGCCCATGAGATGACGTTACCAGCTGAGAAATCCGTAAATTCAATTTCTTCAAGTTCACAAACCTTTGTTTCGGAAGCAATAAAGTTGGCAAGTAACGGGGCTGAACTGCTAAGTCCGAAGAAGTTGATGTACTCCATCATCAGCGAGTCTTTTACCGAGCGGCTGTCGCTGTCGCTCAGCCCGCCGAATTCAAATGATGATCCGATGGTTCTGTAGTTACCGCCGTCGTATGCGATGGCTGTGAAGTACTCAGGTAAGGAATTCCTGAAAAGTGGCACAGCATTTTCGAGGGGCAACAGGCGGTCGATGTAATTGTTGTCGCCCTCGAATTCAAAGGACATGTTCTCTGCCATGGTTCCGCTCTCGCCGTTCAGGGTTTTAAGGTCACCGCTGCCGTCAGTATCTCCATCAATCATAAACATCGGATGAGCCGGGGTTGGGTCGTTATATGCCCAGGTATCCCCGCCTTCCAGATAAACCTTCCCGCCTGCATTCATGAAGTTAGCCAGTGCCTGGCCCTGGGTATTGGTGAGCACGGCATTGGATGTATAGGTGCCGAGGCAGACGAAAATCGACTGATACGGTCCAAGGATCAGGGGCCATGAAGTGAGGTAATCTGCTGTCACCGAAAGATTGGTAAGACAATTCCTGATTACAGGACCTGAATTATGATTTCCGTCAAGGTCGATGATCAGTACCGGGATTTGTCCGATAACCAGACTGACGGGTGCAGTTGAAGTGAAAGCCCCGCCTGCCGACATGGTAAATAAAAACTGAGCGGTATGGCCAGTAGGTGTTGAAGGCAGCGCTGTAACCGTAAACGCGGCGCTTATGGTCTCGTATCCTCCTACCGTGCCATAGCTGACACTGTCGGTGTGTATGATTACATTGGGGTCGTCGGTGCTGAGCAGGCCATATACGTCCGAAGCAGGCGCTGTACCGGCATTTACAATGGAAAGGTTCAACTGGAAAGTTTCACCCGGATCGGCTTTGCCATTGTTGTTACCGCTTTCATCGGTGAGGATGTTCCCTGCAAAGTTGAGCACGACAGAATGTGCAATTACATTGAAGTTTCCTGACCAGTCATTTTCTCCGGCAACAATGGTGTAAGAGAATGGAATGGCATATCCGTCGGGGACATCGCTGCTCACACTGAAACCAAAAGCATCAGCAACAGCGGCAATCTGGCCTGCAGCGATCAGCGGATAAACTTCAACTGTATCGGTAAGGGTAATATACGGGTCGGTGCAGAAAATGGTCACAATTGCGTTCTCAACATCTTCGGTTCCGACATTTTTCAGTCCGAGGGCCATCAGCACCGATTCGTTGTAATCCAGCTGCTGGTTATTATTTCCTGCGGCATCATTGATGCTGTAGTTGTTATAAACAACATAGGGGCCTTCCAGCGGGAGTACATCGATATCAGCAATATAGGGGATGTGATTAAAAGCGGTTACCGCCAGTTTCATTGTCCCTACGTTGGTGAGGGTCGGTATTGTAATGTTGGCTGTTCCGCCATTGACAACGGCTGTACCGAGGATTTCTCCGTCAAGGGTGAGGCATGCCAGCGCCCCCTGGGTGTTGCAGGTTATTGTGAACTGGTTTGAACCGATAAAAGCAACCGGATTATGATTTACACTCAGGTCTTGCGGTAAAGCAGTTCTGACCATCAGCGAAGGATCGCCGAAAATCAGCCAGGTGTCTGTCATTTCTGCGCCATCAGCACCGTAAGTATCATTCATTTTCATACACCCGTTCATAGAAATCCCGCCGAAGGTACGTTTGATGTTATCTTCGTAAGATTCCACCAGAATATCGACCATATCATCCTGCCCGTCCATGGGAGGATTCCAGCTCTGATTGATGGTAGACATTAATGTAGCAACTGCCCCGGTAGGTCCGTTGGCATTGGATGCCCTGAGCCAGGCTTCAGCAAAGCAGGTGTTGTTGAGAAAGTCTCCGTTGACACAGGCCACAGACCATATAAAGGGCCACATATTGTTGTTGGAGAGCCCGTTTACGCCGCTGTTTGAGAAACCGGTTGTACTCCATGATGTCTGGCTGCCGTGGCCAACATAATTGATGATGCTGCGTCCTGCATTCACTTCAGCTGACACATGTCCTGAATTCGGATTTCCCGGAAGGTCTTCGCCTCCCTGGCTTCCGTCATAGAGTTCACCGACAGCCGTGTAGGTATAGCCTATCAGGTCGGTACGGATATTGCGCATGTGCTGCCAGTCGTATTCGCCGTCATCGCCGGGACCTTCGCTTGAAGCTATGCCGAAGCCACTTGAAAACCAGTCGACGTTTACATCGGGGTTTTGCTCATAAGCAATGCTGCGGTTCACCTGAGTCTGCACCTGTGCTGAGTTTTCGGCAGAAAAGCGGCCAACAAAGACTTCAGGATAGTGATCGTTTCCGGCAAGGTAACCGTAAGCATGATCGGACGGGCCTCCGATATTTCCGGTGGTCACCGTGGGAACCTGAGCGTGGTCGCCGACCAGCAGCAAGAAGGTTAATCCGTTGGTGGCGTAATAATCGGCGACAAAATTTTTGATAGCTGTGGAATTGGTACCGATGGTTGAGACATCAACAATTTCTGTAGGAATTCCGATGGTCTTTTTCCAGTCGACAAAATCCTGCATATCAGCCATAAAGGCACCATGAGAAATAATCAGCATATTTCCCTGCTCTTCCAGCGGGGTATATCTTGATCCATTGTTCGCGTTCAGGAAATGCCTTTCATAAATCCGCTGAAATTCATCAACCATCGTTTCAGGTTCTGAACTGCGTTCCAGTACATTAAGGGTCGACAAGCCTGACTGGAAAACCTCCACGGTCATCTGGTGATAAACCCTGAGGGTTCTGGTTACAGGATTATAGCGGAATGGATTGACAATAATGGTTTGTCCCCTGTGGTCACGCAGAATATAGGGGTCGCGCAGGTCTGCCATTTGTGCAGGATAGAACGCGTCCTGCTCATAAGCCCGGCCGTAAGTGTAAGGCACGGTTGCCGGGTCAATGTCCCTGGTAAAATTCCCTTTTGAAGGTGCAATGTCGATAAAGGGGTAATCAATATATTTTGATGAAATTACCCTTACATCCATCAGTGCATTATCGGGAATGATCAATGAAGCGGTAAGTTTGGGGAGGTCAGGCATTCCTTTTACCAGCATGGGCGTGGCTCCTTCCATATCCACAACAAAAGCTTCGCCGCGGGGCGTGGTTACCGGAATCAGGTTAAAACCCGCTAACTCAAATTCAACCACTGATGCAGACGCATCCGTGGATAACAGGGTGGTATGGGCGGCAACCGGCTGATCTGAAGTGATGGTAACCCAGTTCTGCGCGGAAACTACTCCGGTTAAAACCAGGAGAATGACTATGATGAAGTTCGTTTTTAATCGCATAAAGTTCATTTTTTCGGTTTTTATTCAGAGTAAACAACTTTTCTGACGGTGGTTTTATCATTGGCCTGCAATTTCAGGAAATATATTCCGGGCTTCAGCCCATAAGGATGGAATATATGAGAGTGATTTCCCTGGTTCAGGTTTCCTTCGGTAATGGTCTGTATTTCCTGTCCCAGCAGGTTCAGCAGGCTGATTTTTGCCTGACCGGCTTTTTTAAGGCTGAAACTGATGTTGAGCTGATTGCGGAAAGGAACGGGGTAAACGGTGAGTTGGCCGGCGGTTTCAGGAGATTCAACGCCAACCCCGGAGAAGTATACTTCCTCTGACGGCTCTGACGAACAGCCCTCTGCCGAGGTTACCACAACATAATAATATTCTGAAACCTGGGGCTCATAAATCTGGTTAACCGCCCCTTCGATTGCCCCCTGACTGTTGTACCATTGATTACCCTCTGCAGCGCTGGAGATAAGCTGTGTCGATTGCTGTTCAATAACGGGTGTGGCCGGGATATCAAAAACCGGGATTTGCAGCGTATCGCTGGCTGCAACCATCAGGTTGACGACATTTATACTAAAATCAGCGGTGTCGGATAATATGGCCACCGGATTAAATATTCCGGGGTCTGACAACAGATCGGCAGGCGACCAGTTGTACTGAACCTGACCCGAAGCATTGGTCACAAAAGCGAACAGATTGGCTTCACCCGCACCGCAGAATGAAGCGGGATAAGTAAATGCTCTGACAGTCAGCTCTGTTCCCTGACCACTTCCGTTGGAGGAGGGGAAATTAATGTCATCAATAAATACTGCATCCGACCCTCCTGTAGCACTGCCATCCTTACTGTAGGTCCATTTGAAGGTATGTTGTCCGGGGGATACCGGATAAGAAACAGTTCCCCATGACTCGTTACCCGACCATGACCCTTTTTCGACGTTGTCAATATAAAAATTGAGGAAGTCATATCCGCTTTCACTGGATACCGCGCGGGCAAATGAAATTTCGTCATCTGACAAAACGTTCATGGTAATCTGCAGGGTGGTCGAGGCATCATGTCCGATAGCTCCCGAACGTGCGGCATAGGTTCCGCTGTTGACCGATGTTGAGGTGATTGTCCAGGGTACGGCACTGGTATTCACCCAGGGATATGACGAAAAATCTCCGGTTTCAAAGTCTTCAATGATCAGACCTACTTTTGGATTGTATACCATTGATGAACTGTAAACCCCGGATGCATTGGCAAAATAAAAATCGACGATGGTGCCGACCGGAATATCCGGGCTGACGGCCACTTCGTAAACGGCATTTCTGGTGGTTTCACTTTCAATATCTCCGACCTCATACTGAATCAGGTTGATATCCAGCCATTCACTTTCAGTAAACAGATGTGATAATGCCTGGGGTGCGGTACAGTGGCCCTGGTTGCTTACCGGGAAAGAGATCACCACATTTTCACCGGGATCCAGCCGCCTGTTCCCGTTTCCGGTGCCCTGCAGAAAATCATCAATGATAAGCGCGCCTGAAGCAAGCAGGGGCGCATTGAGTTTTGTTGTAAAGGAAGCAAGCCATGTTTCATTACCATCAGTGATGGTAAGTTCGAAAACGGCGGGATGCTGATCAGGCAGCCACATACTTGTTGTGACTTCAAAAGCATATTCAAGGTTCACGATTTCTCCGGGTCCGATATCCGGCCAGGTTTCGGTGCCCTCTTTCACTTCCACATAGGGACTGTTTGTGGTAAGCGTAACCGTAAGATTTTCAGCCACAGAATTCCCTACATTTTTCAATTCCATGTTGAACCCGAATGATTCATCATATTCCGGTAGTTGATTGTTGTTGGCATTCTGGTCATTGACCAATTGCGACTGAAGTAACACATAGGGCCCTTCGGGGGATGCGACCAAAACAGTGCCGATATAGGGCTGTTTGTTCTGTGCCGTAACGATGACGTCGGCATTGCCGGGCACGGAAATGGGATCCAGTTCAACCACCGCTACCCCGGATTCATCGGCCAGGGCGCTACCGTATAAAATCCCGTCTTTCGAAATGGCAACATAGGCATAGGGCGCGGCATTTACCGTAAATGCATCTGATTGCAGGGGCATCAGCGGCTCATAGGTAACATTCATAGGTTCCGGTACCCCGAAGTAAACCATCAGGGAGGGGTCACCCATAAGGCAATATATCTGCCAATAATAAGTAATTCTGGATGAACCGGATTCGGTAACGGCAAGGTTTCCGGAGAAAAACATCTGTGACTGCGTGGTAAACCAATCCTCAAACGCTTCGCCATGATCGTGGAAAGCCCTGTCATAACTTCCCAGCGTTGTGCTTTCGTAGGTAGGGTTGAGAACGATAGGACCCACACCCACACCGAAGTAGAAATCTTCGTCCCAGTAGGTGCTGTTCGAGGCGCCGATGTACCCGATCGCACCCTTATCCTGTGCCCTGAGCAATTCTTCTCCGAAACAATTGGTATTGTATGTGCTCGTAAGGCAGCAGTTGCCGACCAGCAGGGGATATTTTCCATAGTTCTGTAAGCCGGGGATGTCCGAAATTTCGAATGACGGATCTGACCATCCGCTGGAGCCGCCGTGTGCCGTGTAGTTGCCGTATCCAACCCCGTCGCTGACATGCTGGATAATGGCCGAAGAGGCGCTGCCCGAAGCCGGATAGAGATAGGTATGACTGTTTATTCCATGGGCTTCATTGAAATAGGTTGATGTTCCGTAATTGATCTGACCATTGCCATGGATGGCTGCATAACTTCCGTCGACACCCGATACCATCACGCTTTCGCCCAGAAATGAAGGATCCGGGAAAAGGTACTGTTCATACATCAGGGTTTTGTCGATCTGGGGCTGCAACTGCGCAACTGAGGTGGCAGAGAAACGACCGTAATAGATTTCAGGAAGGATGTCGTTGGTATATTCGCAGTAATAAAGATCGGTTACGTGTCCGCCCTGGCTGTATGCCGGGATCTGCGCCACATCACCCACAAATAATACAAAACTGGGAGCGGGATCCTCGGGTGTTGCGGAATTGTAAATATTCTGCAGATAACTCTTGATGGAAGCGGTGGTAGTTCCTACGGCAGGGTCATTGGTGTAAGCTTCAATCATCGTAAACCCTTTTCTGGTCTTCCACTGAATGTAAGGCTGAAGCGTTGCCTGAAACATCGGGTCGGAAACTATTACCATCTTAACAGGGTAACGGGTAAGGTTTTCCCTTTGAGAGGATCCTTTGGGCAATGGATTCAGGAATGAAAATCCGCTGAAAAAAGGTGAACGTGTCTTGCTGTAAAGTTCGGTGGCGGCAGCATAATCAGCGCCGTTAAATCTGATATCCACTTCAACATTGTCGTAAACCCTGATCGTCCCCTGCACCGGATTGTATTCAACCGGGGCGATTTCGAGGCGGGCGACACGGGTATTGCGCATGGTGCCGATAACCTCGACTTTTGCAAGGGTGTTTTTCAGAAAATGGTCTTTTTGATAAATGTCATTTTTAATTACAAAATCAATATTGCCCTGATGGCTTTTGGCAACGCCCGGCTGGGTAGGCATCAGGGGATGGAATATGCCGAAATCACCGAGGGTGTATTCCCTGACATCGTATGAAATAACCCTGACCTCGGGAACTGCACCGGCAGGAATTTCAATAAGCCTTCTCATTACAGGCAGCTTCGGGGAGCCTTCTTCCCAGGTAAAGGTATAGCCAGTGGCTGAAATCTCGGTAAACAAACCCTCATCCGTATTTACATCAAAGAAATCGAAGGAAGTGAAGGAGTTCTTAACCCTGATACCCTGGAAAGCATTTTCTTCAAGTGTGATGCCGTTTGCCCGGGTTGAATTCAGTACAACCTGTGCAAAGGAGAATTTACCGGTAAACAGAATAACTGCCAGAATTCCGGCTGAAAGCAATTGGTGTAAAACTTTTTTCATGAATTTGAAATTAAAAAGGGTAATCCCGTTCATAGTGCCCTGCAAATCTATATATAAATCAGATCAGTCCGACTTTTCAGCTAAAAAAAACAGATTGTTTAACGCCCTGAACAACAATTAATTAGACATTTTATTTGATTTTTTCGGTCAATTTGTGATGGAATTTCCCCGTGCTTTGAAAAATTTTTTATTTAGTCGGGCCATTGTTAATCAGGAAAAATTCCTTTGGTAATACCCTGTCATACTTTTTGTGCACCAATGTGCCGGCCAATGGGAGGATTACTTTGAATGGAGGGATGCCGTCAATGAGCTGACTTTACCGGCATTCCTTACCGGTAGCCAGGCAGCCATAAATCCTATTGCTGAAACAATCAGGAAAATGTATAGAAAATCCATCCCCTGCATAACCACGGGATAGGCATCAATCAGAAAAGATCCGCCTTCAGTATTGATTTTGACCAGCCCGAATCGTTGCTGAATCAGGCAAACCAGAGCGCCCAGGATCATTCCGGCAATGGCGCCGCTGAATGAAACCATCATTCCCTCTGTTAAAAAGATTTTTCTGATCAGTTTGCTGTCAGCGCCTATGCTGTAAAGCACGGCGATATCCTTGCGTTTGTCGAGGATAAGCATCGAAAGGGATCCGATTACATTAAAAGTCGCGATGAAAAGGATAAATCCCAGGATCATGAAAATGGCCCATTTCTCCGACCGCATGATGCGGTAGAGTACTTCCTGTTGTTCAAAGCGGTTTTTAACCTCAAAATTACTGCCCAGTAGTGCCCTGATCTCTTTCTGAACACTGATCATATCCGTTCCCGGGCTGAGCGCAATTTCAACGGACGAAAGTTCTCCTTCATACTGCAGCACCTCCCGGGCAAAGGAGATGGGCACAATCATATATTTTGAGTCGAAATCCTGTTGAATGGAGAATATCCCTGCAGGTCTGATGTCCATCCGGTTGAAGGCCTGTTCGGGATTTACACCGATCGCTCCTTTGCGCCGGGGAGCATAAACTTCGATTTCACGCTGAAAGTTGTCAAGATTCAAACCGAGATAGTAAGCAACACCCTGCCCCGGGATGGCAAGCGGCTGACCTTTAAATTCCAGCATCAGTGCACCTTCGGTAATCATACTGCTAAGGCCGGTCCAGGTTATATAATTGTGATCCACCCCTTTGAGGGTGGCCAGGTATTGGTTTTCGCCGTAACGCAGCAGGACTTTTTCCTCAATGGTTCCGGTTTGCGCCCTGATTCCTTGCATTCCGGCAATTTTATCCCAGGGATAGGCGTCAGGGCTGAAGGTTTTGCCCCGGGCTGGCATAACCTTGATTTCAGGGTCAAAAGTATTGAACAGAGAGATGACCAGGCTTTCAAAACCGTTGAAGACGGAAAGCACGATTACCAGCGCCATGGTGCCAATGGTGACTCCGGCTACCGAAACCCCTGAAATGATGTTGATCACATTGTGTGATTTTTTTGATTTCAGGTATCTCCAGGCGATGAACAGCGGTAATCTCAATGTGCCGGTATTAAGGTTGGAAAATTTCAGGATTTCAGCAGATTGTCGATGTTCTCTATATAATCAAGCGAATCATCTATAAACAGGGCAAGTTCAGGAATTATCCGCATTTGTTTACCCACCCGCAGGGCAAGCTGATGCCGGATCTCTTTTTTGTGGGCGTTGATCCTGCTGAAAATATCTTCTTTGCTTCCGGCTCCGAACAAACTCAGGTAGACTTTCGCCAGGGAGAGATCGGGTGTAATGTTTACTTTGGTAACGGTGATCAGAAATCCGGGGAAATTATCACGGGCCAGCAGGCGGAATATCTCCCCAAGGTCTTTTTGAATCAGCCTTGAAATCTTTTGTTGTCTTGTGCTTTCCATGGTGCAAAGATAGATAATAAAAGAAAGTATTCCTGCGTTATTCGTGCAGGCAAACGCATTCAGCCCACCAACAAATCCCTTTTACCCATATCTTTGTCGCGCTGACCATACACGGCAGTCCTGCCTATGAAAAATCTTATCAAAGTGCTGCGGTATGCCATTCCCTACTGGGGCTTTGCACTGCTGAACATCCTGTTCAACATTCTGAGTGTGATCTTCTCGCTGGTTTCGTTTGCCGCAGTGGTTCCCGTGCTGAATATCCTTTTCAAGCTGGACAAGCCGATGGAAATGCGGCCTGAATTCAAATGGAATGTGGATGCCATTAAGGATTACTTTTATTTTGAAATCGGACGGCTGATCACGCAATATGATGCATTAACCGTTCTGGCTTTTATCTGTGCGACACTGGTTGTAATGTATTTCCTGAAGAATCTCTTCCGGTACCTGGCGATGTATTACATTGCCGAAGTACGCAACGGGGTGGTGAGGGATATCCGCAATGCGCTTTATCACAAAATTCTGATTCTTCCGCTTTCATTTTATTCTGAAAAGAAAAAGGGAGACATTATTTCGCGCATGACCACCGATGTTCAGGAAGTGGAATGGTCGGTGATGAGTTCGCTTGAAATGATGTTCAGGGATCCGGTGTATATTCTAACGTACCTGGTCACCCTGTTTATCCTTGATTACGAGCTTACGCTGATGGTGCTGGTGCTGCTGCCGGTTACCGGCCTGATCATCGGGCAGATCGGGAAAAGCCTCAAACGGACTTCCGCAAAAGGCCAGATCAAGATGGGCGAGTTGCTTTCAACCATCGAAGAAACCATCAGCGGACTCAGAAATATAAAAGCGTTCAATGCCATCGACTGGGCCAACCGCAATTTCAGGGCAACAAATTACCGTTACAATCGCCTGATGGTAAGGTTATACCGTAAACGTGACCTTGCTTCGCCACTCAGCGAGTTTCTTGGAATTGCCGTTTCTGTTTTCGTGATCTGGTATGGCGGAAAGATTATCCTTGAACCGGGTTCCACGCTTGATGCAGCCCTGTTTATCATGTATATTCTGGTGTTTTCGCAGATCATCAACCCGGTTAAGGCATTATCAACTGCAATTTACAATATTCAGAAAGGTGCGGCTTCAGTGGAGCGTATCGAACATGTCCTGGCTGCTGAAGAGGTAATCACCGAAAAGCAGGATGCCCTTCCCGTTAAGGAATTCCGCGAAAAAATTGAGTACCGGGGTGTATGGTTCCGCTATGGGCAGGAAGATGTGCTCAAAAATATTAACCTCATTATCCCGAGGGGGAAATCCATCGCGCTGGTGGGGGCTTCCGGCTCCGGAAAGTCAACGATGGCCGATCTGTTGCCACGCTTTTACGATACCACGCAGGGCGACATCCTGATCGACGGGGTGCCTATCCGGGATTATATCATCAGCGATGTGCGGGCGTTGATGGGTATTGTTTCGCAGGAAACCGTACTTTTTAATGCCTCGGTTTTCGACAATATCGCTTTCGGGCTGCAGGGCGTTACGGAAGAGCAGGTGATGGAAGCCGCCAGGGTGGCCAATGCGCACGAGTTTATTATGGAGATGCCCGAGGGTTATCAGACCAATATCGGCGACCGGGGCGTGAAAATGTCGGGCGGGCAGCGTCAGCGAATCAGCATTGCCCGGGCGGTGTTGCGCAACCCGCCGATTATGATTCTCGACGAGGCTACCTCGGCCCTGGATACCGAATCGGAACGCCTGGTTCAGGAGGCCCTCACCAACCTGATGCAAAACCGCACTTCGCTGGTCATTGCCCACCGGCTGTCCACGGTGCAGCATGCCGATGAAATCATTGTGCTTCATAAGGGCGAAATTGCAGAGCGGGGCTCCCACAATGAACTGATGGCCCTTCAGGGGGTTTACAGGCGGCTGCACGATATGCAGGCGCTGGCATAAGCGCTCAAAGTGCTGACGGCTCTTTTAGTGAATACTTTCATCTATCTTTCGATGAAAACATAAAGTCCGGCTGTCAGACGAACATGATTTACACGCGTATTAATCCTGCAGGAAGTTTCCGTTCGGGTTGATCATCCGGTAAGAAGATGTGTGGAAAAGAGGAATTATTTTAAAAATTATCCGGCATTCAAGTGTCTTGCAGATTAACTTTGCTGAAAAATTCAGATCATGTCAG
>Ga0209607_1003731_pt1 | contig 11611 bp, 13 predicted proteins | sample AD_UKC117_MetaG_FD_184413 | JGI IMG/M metagenome (GOLD analysis project Ga0209607, IMG submission 184413) | Active sludge microbial communities of municipal wastewater-treating anaerobic digesters from Hong Kong - AD_UKC117_MetaG (SPAdes)... | ecosystem: Engineered > Bioreactor > Anaerobic >... | reverse complement strand
CAACGACAAGCAGTTCGCCGCCCTGATGCGCGTCGTGGGGGCACCCGGACTGGCGCAGGACAGCCGGTTCAGCTCCAATGCCCAACGGGTGGCCAACCGGGACGAGTTGTGCGCGCTCCTGGACGGCTTGTTGGTCCGCGAGGGCGCCGATCACTGGTATCGGGTCCTCAACAATGCCGGCGTTCCCGCCGGGCCGATCAACGACATCGCCGAGGCCTTCGACTTCGCGCGCAGACTCGGGCTGCAGCCCTCCGTGCCGGTCCCCGGCAGCACCATCGCCCAGGTCGCCAACCCAATCTCGTTATCGGCGACTCCGGTCACCTACCGGCTGGCACCGCCACCGTTGGACGGCCCGGAAACCACCGGTCCGGAAGCCTGATCAATCTTCTCCGCCGCGAACGCCGCCGCCTGGTTGGCCATACCCGCCGGAACGTAGGAGACGTGGGCCATCATGTTGGCCCCCGGGGAGCAGATGGGATCGTCGGTGATGCACAGATCAATGGTCTTGGCGGCATACAGCGGGTTCACCGTGGGCAGCGCGGCACCGCCGGCCAGCATCTTCGAGAACTCACTGGTCGGGCTCCCGAAGAGCGCGACGGCGTCGACGTGCTCGGCGACCGCGGCGGGCAGCGCCTCCATGGACAACTCCGTCACCGCCGCCCCCTGGGAGTAGCCGCCCAGCACCATCCCCGTATTGGGACAACCCGCGACGACGTTCTGAATCTGGGCGCTGGCGTCGTCGGAACCCACCGCCGCACTGCGCAGGTAGTCGTCGCTGGCGGGGTAGTTAACCGCGTAGACCGCCACGGATCGGCCCGGAAGTTGCGCCCGCAGCGAGTCGGCGAAGGCCTGGCCGACGAAACCCAGGCCGGAAGGCTCATTGGTTCCGCGGGCGAAGACCACCTGCACATCGGGGCACGGTTCCGCCGAAGCGGTGGGCATAACGACCGACCCGCCCAGCGATACCCACGCAGTGCCGAATGCGATTCCAACGGCGCGAAGAACTCCCAGTGCAGTCATGGGATAGATGCTGACATACCCGCCGGTCCCCGTCGTCGTCGGCAAGCCCGGCAAGGGTAAGAGCCTTCTGGGACAACTTCTTAGCGACACGTTAGCTCAGCAGCCCCGCCGCCTTAATTTCACGGCATAGCCTCGTCCCTATGTTGCTCGATGTTCGGTGGTTGAACTATCTACTCAAGCGCTCCGGCCGCAGTTAGCCGGTAGCGAATCAGCCGGTACGCAGGTTCGCTAGCGTCGGCCGGGCCCCAGAGGCAAAACCGGTCCTCCCACGCCGGCTGGTCCGGCGGGTCCGGCGACCGGACCGAGGCCACCCACACCGGCAGGACCGACAGGCCCCACCACCGGATCTGGCCCGACCCCGACCGGCCCCACGGGCCCCACAACCGGATTAGGACCGACGCCGATTGGCCCGGCAGGCCCAAGAATCGGATCGACGTACGGGGTGGGATCGACGAGCAGGCACAGGTTGGCCGGGTAGTTCCAGTACATGTAGGCGGTATCGCAGAACTGGCACTGGTTGGTGACGGTGTTGTAGAAGAAATTGAAGTCACAGTTGTCCTGGGCGCTACTCACCGCCGGGGAGGTCAGTGCGGCCAGCGGTATGGCCGCCACCGCCAGTGCGAAGGCGCCCAGAGCGCCGGAAAGCTGCGGCCGGATCTTCATGGGGTCTCTCAATCTCTGGATGTCGTGGACACAGACTGGGTGGGGCACTACTGGATAACGGCACCGCGTTATGGAGCATGTCTGGCGTGCGCGGGGTTTTGTTACATCGACTGTCTCGCCCTCCTCGCACTGCCTCTATGGTGACAAACGTGGACACACCGCAACATCGGCTCGGCACGGGCCGATTGGGCCGCCGGGAACTGTTCCTGCTGGCCGGCAGCGTCGGGCTGGCCGCGACGGGGTGTTCGCAGTCCGCCGGCAGCGCCAGCCCGCCCGCACCGGCGACGAGCCGCACCATTGCCCCCCCTCCCGCCCTGCTGTCCTCGGCGGCCCCGTCGGCGGTGATGCTGTGCCGCGACGCCTGGGGAGCCCGCCCCGCGCGGGACGGCGGCCGGCCGCACACCATCGACCGGATGACGATCCATCATTCGGCCGTGGCGCTGCCCGACAACCGCCAGATCATCGCGCGGCTGCAACAGCATCAGCGGTATCACCAGGATGACAAGGGCTGGGCGGACATCGCCTACCACGCCGCGGTCGACCGCCGGGGAAACATCTTCGCGTTGCGGGACACCGCGATCGCCGGTGACACCGCGACCAACTACGACCCGTCCGGCCATTTCCTGATCCTGTGCGAGGGGAACTTCGACGACGAGACCGTCAGCGAGGCACAACTCGACAGCGCGGCCCTGGTCTGCGCCTGGGCGATGCGTGAATTCGGGATCACCGTGGACACCTTGGCCAGCCACCGGGAAGTCACCCCGGTGACCAGCTGCCCAGGCGATGGTCTCGAGGCTCACCTCACCTCGGGTGACCTCCAACAGCGCATCACCGACATCGCCACGTCCGGCTTCGATCTGCAGCCGCTGTGCGGGCCGGACGCCGATGCGCGGGTGGCGGCCATCCAGGCCTAGCCAGGCCCGCCTGGGCTAGATTCCCTACTGTGTCGCAGTCCCAGGATCAGGTCGGCAAGGCTTCGGGGGCCTTGGCGGACGTGGACATCGAGGGATGGACGCAACGATTCGACCTGCTCTCGGATGCCAACCGGCTGGAGATTCTGCTGTCCCTGCATCGGGTTCCGGGGATCTGCGTCGGGGAGCTCGCCCAAGCGCTGGGACGCTCGGAGAACGCCGTCTCCCAGGCTCTGCGGGTCCTGCGCCAGCAGGGCTGGGTGAGCTCGGCCAGGCTGGGCCGTCAGGTGAGCTACCGCCTGGCCGACCCCACCGTGCACGACCTTCTGCACTGGATCGGCGCGGCGCACTCCTGAATATCTGAACAGCTAGACAGATGTCCGGTCGGGGCTTAGTCTTCGACAGTGCACATGAGCGACGGCATCGTCAACGCACCGACATCGGTGTTTTTCGGCGTCGTCGCCGCTTCGGGGCTGGCGCTGTGCGCGCGCCGCGCCCGTGATGAGCTTGACGAACGCACCGTCCCCCTGGCCGGACTGGTCGCGGCCTTCATCTTCGCGGTGCAGATGGTCAACTTCCCGATCCTGCCCGGCGTGAGCGGCCACCTGCTGGGTGGAGCTCTGGCCGCGATTCTGGTCGGCCCCTATACCGGCGCGCTATGTATCGCCATCGTGCTGATCGTCCAGTCACTACTGTTCGCCGACGGCGGCGTCAGCGCGCTGGGAACCAACATCACCAATATGGCGCTGATCGGTGTGACGGCCGGGTATGTGACCGCGGTCAGCGTCGCCGCCGCGCTCCGGCGAACCCACAATGGCCCAACCGTGCGTATCCTCGGAGTCGCGGGCTTCGTCGCCGGGATAGTCGGCACTGTCTGCGCCGCAACGGGTTTCGTCGTCGAATTCGCGATCGGCGGTGCCGCGCCGGTCTCCCTCGGCTCGGTGGCGACCTACATGCTGTTCACCCATGCGCTGATCGGCATCGGCGAGGGCATCATCACGGCCCTGACCGTGATGACGGTGGCCCGCGTCCGGCCCGACCTGGTCTACCTGTTGCGCAATCACCGCGCTCCGGCGCAGGTGACGGCGTGAACCCCGGCGCCGCGACCCCGGGCACCCGGAGGCTGTGGGTCGGTTTTCTCATCGCAACGCTGGTGGTGGCCGGTGGGCTCTCCTACCTCGCCAGTTCCAGCCCCGACGGACTCGATGCGGCGACCCTGCGCGGCTGCGAGACCATCAGGTCCGACGGCGCGGAACAACTGGCCGGACAGTGCATCGCCCAGACCGCACACGATCACGCGCTGGCCGGCTCGCCGCTCGCCGACTACACGCTGGGTGGCGTCGCAGGCAGCGTCGGCGCAGCCGGTGTCATCGGGGCGGTGGTCACCCTGGCCGTAGCCGGTCTGTTCTTCTGGACGTTGGCACGCAGCCGGTCGAACCGGGCCAATCGCAAGACCTGAGATGGGTTCCGGCCACACCCACCCGCTGTACCGGAACGGCACCTCGGCCGTGCACCGGCTTCCCGCCGAGGTCAAGATCGTCACGCTGGCGGTCTTCGTCCTCGCCGTGGTGGCCACTCCCCGGGATCTGTTGTGGCCCTTTGGCGTCTACGCCCTGATCATCCTGGCCGTCTGGTGGCCGGCCCGGATTCCGCCGCGCTGGATCGCGCCGCGAATGCTGATCGAGCTTCCGTTCGTCGCCCTGGCGGTGTTGCTCCCCTTCGCCGACGGCGGGCAACGCATCGACCTAGCGGGGATGTCGCTGTCGGTGACGGGCCTCTATGCCGCCTGGGGAATCATCGCCAAGGGCACCCTTGGGTTGGCCGCGTCGTTGACGCTGGCCGCCACTACCTCGGCCCGGGAATTGCCGATGGCACTGTCCCGACTCGGGATGCCCGCTCTGGTGACCTCTGTACTGGTCTTGATGGTCCGCTACATCGACGTTCTCAGCGCCGAGGCGGGCCGGATGCGCATGGCGCGGCTTTCCCGCGGGGACTCCCCCCGCCTGCTGCACCAGGCCGGTGGAATGGCCAGAGGCGTCGGGACACTGTTTCTCCGATCCTACGAACGCGGCGAAAGGGTCTACCTCGCCATGCTGTCGCGCGGCTATGACGGCACCGTGCCGGAACTCGCTCTCGGGCCGGGCGGCACCGCGCGCGCGTCGGCGGACCTCTGGGCCCGCGCGCTCCTGCCGGCTGCCGCGGCTGTCCTCGTGGCCGCCTCGGCATGGACTCTGCGATGACCGCCGCGGTCCGGATCCGGGCGCTGCGCCACGTCTACCCCGACGGGCATGTGGCATTGAACGGCGTCGATCTGACCGTGCGAGCCGGTGAGCGAGTAGCGATCCTCGGCCCCAACGGCGCGGGCAAGACCTCGCTGATGCTGCACCTCAACGGCGTGCTGAGGCCCACCTCGGGCAGCGTCCAGATCGGTGGGGTTGCCGTCGAGCGCCGTTCTCTGGGCCATATCCGCCAGAAGGTTGGCCTGGTTTTCCAGGATCCCGACGATCAGCTGTTCATGCCGACGGTGGCCCAGGACGTCGCCTTCGGTCCGGCCAACTTCGGTGTGCGCGGCGCCGAACTGGAGGAACGGGTGGCAACAGCGCTGGCCACCGTGTCGCTCGGCGACCAGGCCGACCGCAGCCCCGCCCATCTGTCGATGGGCCAGCGCCGCCGCGCGGCGCTGGCCACGGTGCTGGCCTGCCGCCCGGAGATCCTCGTCCTCGACGAACCCTCGGCCAACCTCGATCCGGTGGCCCGCCGCGAACTGGCCGAGACGCTGACCGGCCTGCAGACGACCATGCTGATCGTCACCCACGACCTGCCCTATGCCGCTCAACTGTGCGACCGGGCGGTGGTGATGGACGCCGGGGCCGTCGTCGCCGACGGCGGGATCGCAGCGATCCTGGCCGACACCGCCTTGCTGGCCCGCCACCGGCTCGAACTGCCCTGGGGATTTCAGACCCCCACCCGACAACCACGTTGAGAACCACCCGGGCGCCGAGCGGTTAGGCTGCCGATGTGAACCTCGAGAAGGTGGTTTTCGGTTTCTTCGTGCTGCTGGCCGCAACGTTGAACTTCGGCTTCTTCCTCGGCGACATCAACGATCCCGCGGTCCACAATTCATGGGAGTTGTTCAGCGCGCTCGTCGTCGCCCTGATCACGACCATCCTGAAGTTCGGCGACAGCACCCAGCTCGGGGCGATACATCTGGCCACCAGCCTGGTCGCGCTGCTTCAACTGGCCGCGGCGGCGGGGATGTGGGTGTGGGCCACCAACGTCTCCCCTAACGGACTGGACGGGCACAACACCGCCAGCGTGGTGTCGCTGTCCGGCGGAGCACTGCTGGCCAACCTGGTCTCGGTGACGCTTCTCGTCGTCGAGACAGCGTCCTTCCGCCGCCGATAACCCGTCGGATCGGTCAATGCCCAGCCCGCAGAACCTGTTCGGCCACTGGACTCGGCGCAGGGTGAGCGCGCCGCGCACAGCGACCCGAATTCCGTCGGCGCCGCCCAGCACCGAGGCGATCTTCCTGATCATGCGGCGGCTGCGAGTGCCGCTGATCGGCGTCATCACCACGTTCAGCTTCTGCGCGGCCGGGATGATGTTCATGCCCGGCGTCGACGCTGAGGGAAACCCCTACCGCCTGAACATCTTCGACGCCTTCTATCAGATGACGATCACGCTGACGACGGTCGGCTTCACCGAGGCGCCCTACCCCTTCAGTTACCCGCAGCGGATGTGGATGTCGCTGTCGATCTTCCTGCTGGTGATCAGCTGGGCCTACGCCATCGCGGTGTTCTTCGCGCTCGTTCAGAGCAACACCTTTCAGGATGCGGTGGCAACCCAGCAGTTCCGCCGTCAAGTGCGGCATTTGGTCGAGCCCTTCATCATCGTCGCCGGCTACGGCGACGCCGGCCGGATCGTCGGCGCCGAACTCGACGACCATTACCGGCGATTCGTGGTCATCGACGAACGCCCGGAAAGGATCCAGTCGGTCGTATCCGAGCAACTCACCTTCGACGTTCCGGCGTTCTGCGGCGACAGCGCCTCTCCCGCCGTGCTCGGGATGGCCGGGCTCGGCCACCGGGATTGCGAGGGTGTACTGGCCCTGACCAACGACGACGACACCAACCTCGGGGTGGTGATGGCCGCCTCGTTGCTGCGACCGGATCTGCCGGTGCTCGGCCGCTGCGCGCGGGAAAGCACCCGGGCCCGCATGGAGCACTTCGCCCCGGCCTCGGCGATCAACGCCGACGACCGGTTCGGCCACTACCTCGCCCTGTCGGTCCGCCAGCCCGTGAGCTACCAACTGCTGCGCTGGCTGATGGACAACGACCAGGAGCAACTGCTGCCGGTGCGCCATGACCTCGCCGGGCGCAGGTGGGTGGTCTGCGCCGAGGGCGAGTTCGGCGATTCCGTCGTCAGCGACCTCGCCGACGCCGGGGTCCGCGTCGAGCGCTTCGATCCGGCCGGGCCTGATCCCGACCTGTCCGGCGAAGTGGCGTTCATCGCCGGAACCGGCAACGACACGGTCAACATCGCCATGGCCGAACGCGCCCGCCAGGCCAACCCCGATGTCTACCTGGTGCTGCTGCAGCAGACCAACGCCAAGAAGCCGCTGCTCGAGACACTGCGAATCGACGCGGTGCACATCGCCACCGAACTCATCGCCCGCGAGGTGCTCGCCCGCATCCTGACCCCGGTCTTCTGGAGCTTCGTCGAATACGCGCTCACCCGCGACGATGAATGGGCCGCCGGAGTCCGCGACCATATCGCGCAGCGCTGTGGCGGACGGACCCCGGAACGGGAGGTCTTCACAGTATCCGCCGCGCAGGCACCGGCGATCGCCAACTGGTTGCGGCGCGGCCGGACCCTGACGCTGGGGTCCCTCTTGCGGCAACCCGATGACCGGGACACCACGCTGCCGGTGTCGGCCCTGGTGCTCGTCCGCGGCGGCGAGCCACTTTTCATGCCAGCCGAGGACACCCCGCTTGCCGTCGACGACCAGGTGCTGCTCGTGGGCAAGCCGGCCGGACTGTCCCGGGCACGGGAGATCTGCCACTATCCGGCCACGGTGGAGTACCTGGCCACCGGCCGCGACGTTCCCCTGACGTGGGCGTGGGCGAAGCTCACCGCCCGGCGCCGGGCACACGGGGACTAACCATCGGGTTGCGGAGACCTTGACGAGCTCCAACCCAGGAGCCGATGGGGGCTTTGCGCGCGTCGGCGACTGGGGTTCGCCCTACGCTGCTGACTCCCGGAATTCAGGTCCAACTCGAGCGTTACCTCCCGACCCTGCCGAACCCGCGGCTAGGGTTGCCACCATGGTCGAAGCAAGAATCGCGGGCCGGTTCGCGCTTCGCGCGTCGACGACGCTCTGCCTGGGACTTTTCCTCACGGTCGGCACCGGGTGGGGAATCTCTCACGCCGAGACGGACTCGGATGCTGCGTCACCGACGTCGTCGGCGCGGTCGTCGTCCACCGCCAAGCGCGGCGGCTCGAACCCGGCTGCCGTGAATTCGGCTGTCGCGGGCCGGCGAGGTGAATCAGCAGCCGGCGCGAACCGCTTGGCCGACCGTCGGCGCAACGCACTGCGACCGCCGGCCGCGCCGAACTCGACCGTTCCGGAGTCGGCGCTGCCGGAGCCGACGCCTCCGCAACACGACACCTCCTCAACGCCAACCGAATTCGATGGCGGCGTCGCGGCTCAAGTCCCGCTGTCTCCCCGGGGCGACACAGCCCCTCCGCCGTTCGATGAGCCGGTGAAGCCCGCCGCCGCGGCGGTGCCGGTGACGGTCATCCGGCCCGCACTGTCGACCCCCGTGGCTGCGCAGGCACTCGCAACGGCGGGTGAATTGGCCCGCGACGCCGCCGCGCCACTGCAGTCGACCATGCTCTGGACGATGCTGGCCGGCACCCGCAACGAGACCGGGCGACGCTACTCCGGTTCGGCCTTTGCCCCGAGGGCCGCCGCCACATCGTCGCTGACCATCAGTCCCGCCGGCGCCTCGCCCGTACAGCCGAGCGGTCAGGCCGTCAGCCCGCTGGGAACACCCGAGCAGACCGCCGCGGAGGACGCGGCGATGCGGACGGCGCGCTCCCTGCCGATGCTGGTGATGAAAGGGGTGCTGAACCTGGCGTGGCGCATCATCGGAGCGAACCAGTTCGCCCTGGTGGGTGGCCCCGACCAGGCGAATCTCAACGCGCTTGGCCAGGCCGTCGACGAGTGGGCGATGGCCACCGCCTTCCAGCTGATGATCCTGAACTCCAACGAGCCGACCATAGTCACCCAGGTCGCCCCGCCACATGACTGGTACGGCCTGGACGTGACGGGTTCACGCATCCTGTACGACAACCCCGACACCATCTACCGGTTCGTCGGGGTGAACTACGCCTCGGAATACGTGATCACCGGCCGGCTGCCCGAGAACGATCCGCAGGCCAGTTTCAGCGTCCTGACCGGCACCACCGGAACAACCGCGGCGGTGCTCAACGGTGGTCAATTGGAGCTGGGCCCGGATCGGACGTTCGTGATCACCGTCAGCGGCGACCCAGCGCAGCCCGGCCAGAGCAACCACTTGCAGATCACACCCGACACCACCTTGATCGCGATCCGGGACACGCTGGCCGACTGGAGCACCGAGGATCCGATGACCCTGGCGATCCAGCGCACGTCGGGGCCGCCCAACAGCCTGTTCAGCCAGCTCGGCGGGTTCGCCATCCCCGTCATCGGGGCCGCGGTGGCCCAAAGCCCGCTGCTGACCGCGCTGGTGTCGCTGATCCCCCCGCTGCCATCCGTGCCGCCGATCCTACGGGGCACCCTGGGAGCCCTGTTGATGCTGCGCGGCTTCTCCCAGGAGGCCATCTACATCAAGGTGGCCACCACTGATCCCGATACCGGGCAGCTCAAGGCGCCAAACGTGTTCACCGACCCGATCAGCAACGCCTCCTTCCTGGCGACGCAACGGCAAAGTGCCGGGTACTTCCAGCTCGCCGACGACCAAGCCCTGGTACTCACCATCAACCCGAACAACGCCGCGTACTTCGGGGTCCCGGTGACCAACGACTGGACAATCACCGACAATTACTGGGACGAGCAGACCAGCCTCAACATCGCACAGGCCCGGAGCAATCCGGACGGCTCATACACCATCGTCGTCTCCCCCAGCGAGCCGGTCTTCAGTGACGGCAGTAGCGTCTGGAACTGGGTGTCCACCGGCGGCCTGAACCAGGGCACGATATCGATTCGGTTCCAGGCCATCGACACGAACCTTCCGGGCAATCCGACCGTCAGCTCCCAGGTGGTGGCCCTCAGCGATTTGGCCTCCGTGCTGCCGGCGGGGACGACCTTCGTCACCCCCGCCGAACGCGCCGCCCAGCTCGCCACCCGCAAGGAAGGCTTCAACCGGCGATTCGCCCCCTACCCGCAGACCGCGTAGCGCTCCGATCGCAGTCCGTCCACCAGCCGCTCACGCTTGGCGTGGCAGTACTCGTCGAGAGCTCCCGCCCGAATTTCCATCGCGATGGGTTCGCAGATGACAACCCGTTCAGACTCGGTCGCCAGCAGTCGACGCACCTCCCCTGCCGCCGTCGAGCCGGTGGCACGGAAATATTCGATCCAGGCCGACGTGCCGGTCAGGATCATCACAACCCCCTGGATCGTCGAGGTCGATGTTGATGCGCGACATACACAAACCACACACCTCGGATGCACGTCTCGCGGGCGGCCTGCCGGCACCACACCGCTTCCTCGCTGCCTGCGACGGACGCAACCTCTCGTGACCCGCTACCCCGCCTCGGAGCCGGAACGCGGTCCCCACTTGTGGCCGCACGCAGCGCACACCCAGATCGACCCCGGACAGCAGCCGGTGTGAAACATCCAGGGTTCACTACGCAGCACCGCGGCAAAGCCGGCGTAGGTTCTCATCGTCCACTGCGCTGCGCAGGACGGGCACGGCGGATGCAGGCTGAACCGGAAACGCAGGAAGCTGTCGAACCCACCGTGATGCATTCCGCCGCGGCAGGTGTCGCACAACACCGCCGGCCAGTCCATCGGAAAACGCCCCGGCCTCCACACTCCGATGCGGATGTCATCTGGGCCGTATCCCTGCCGACTCAGTCGCTGCGGCTCTTCGGGCGGATCGTCGGCGACGGGAACCCGACGCTCCGAGGGAGCGAGATCGACGGTTCGAATGTGGAGGCGGTCGCGCGCGTCAGGTTCGGCCAGGTCCAGCTTGCCGCCGCAACTCGTGCAACTTCCCAGGGAATCCAGCAGAATTCGCGCGGCGGCCAACGACGTGTGTCCGTTCCGATACTCCACACCCGACGGCGCCTCTTGACGCTGCCCGATCGCCGCGGTCAGCACGGTCCTTCCCAAGACCGTTGCCGGGTCGCCTGCGTCGGGCAGCGAGAACCCGGTCAGATCGCGCAGCGTAGCCAGTTCCAACAGCTCAGGCGGTTCACGCCAGGGCAATTCCGAGTCGAGGACTCCGCCCAGGGCGCGCATCGCACTGCCGTCCACGCCGACCTCACGGATGTCGGCGATCACCGAAACCGGATTGGTATCGAGAACCGCCAGGACGGCGTCTCCCCGCCTGGTACCGGCGGGGACGCGCCACGGCCGGTAGGGCGATCGCGGCTCCAGGATCTTCAGGACCGCGTCCCTCCACGCCGTGGCGCGCACAACCTGAATCCTGTTAGTAGCGATCGTCTCCCCCATGAGGCCATTCTCCCCTGCCCCACCGACAAGAGCGCCCGCTCGACCGATCGCTTGCAGCCGAGCAATTGCGTTGCGCCGCAATCACGATGAGGCGCTGAGTCCCTACAGCCATGCACAGAGAGACGATCCCGGCCCGTCCCGGGCCAGGATCGTGATAGCCGCTTCTAGTCGGCCACGATTCGCGCCTGCTCCGGACTCACATACGGGCCGTACACCCGTGTGATGTCGTTGAGCGGCCGGCGGTTTCGGGGTTCGGTGCTGATCTGCGTGCTGCCGTTGGTGGTCGTGCGCGAACCCC
>Ga0209607_1003728_pt1 | contig 11614 bp, 11 predicted proteins | sample AD_UKC117_MetaG_FD_184413 | JGI IMG/M metagenome (GOLD analysis project Ga0209607, IMG submission 184413) | Active sludge microbial communities of municipal wastewater-treating anaerobic digesters from Hong Kong - AD_UKC117_MetaG (SPAdes)... | ecosystem: Engineered > Bioreactor > Anaerobic >... | reverse complement strand
CTGGCATTTCCATGGTTAACCAGCACTAACGCCTGTTTTTCATGAACGCCGGCATCGCCTTTGCGTTTTCCTTTCCAGCCCGATTTCTCTATTAACCAACCTGCCGGTATTTTTACCAATCCATCATTTTGCTCATATACCGGTATTTCCGGGAATTTCGATTTTATTTGGTTTGCTAAATCTTTTGTAACCGATGGGTTTTTAAAGAAACTGCCGGAGTTCCCAATTTTTTCAGGGTCAGGGAGTTTGGCTTCGCGAATGTTTATTACAGCTTGCCTTATATTTTGAAGGTTTATTGAATCAAAATTTGCTAATTCATCTTTTATACTTCCGTAATCGAAATGAAATACAGGTTTTTTTGATAATCGAAAAGTAACATGTGTAATAATATGTTTCCCTTTTAATTCTCTTTTAAAAATGCTGTCGCGATATCCAAACCGGCAATCATTATTGGAGAAATTATGGCTTTGTAAAGTTTCTAAGTCTACCGTTTCAACATTCGTAATAACATCTTTTACTTCAATACCATAAGCTCCTATATTCTGAATAGGACAAGTGCCAACGTTTCCCGGAATAAGCGATAAATTTTCAACTCCACCCCAATTATTCCTAACACAATATTCAACAAAACTGTCCCAGTTTTCTCCTGCACCAACTTTTAACTCAATAAAATCATTGGTTTCTTTAACTTTTGCTATTCCCTTGATATCTGGCTTTACTATATATCCCTCAAAGTCTTTTGTAAATAATAAATTACTTCCACCTCCTAATATAAGTAAGGGTAAATTCTTTGTTTTGTGTATTGTTATAAAATCTTTTATTTGCTCAGAGCTTGAACAACAAACAAAGTAGCGGCATGAAATATCAACATGAAAAGTATTATAATTTTTTAACCCGAAATTTTCTTTTATTTCAAACATATGTTGTTATTTTAATGCCATAAAGATAAGGAATCAAAAGGAAGTTATTTTTATTCCATTACATGAATTAGTATTTTGTTCAGTACCGCACTGAATAACAGATTAATATAATAATGAACCAACAAAAAAAACAAAAACGGATTTTTGTAGCTGTTACTAACGACCTGGTCTGCGATAACCGAGTACATAAAGTAGCATGTACATTGCTTACATCTGGTGCGCAGGTGACATTAATCGGGCGTATTAAATACGATAAAAACCCATTAAAACAGAGACCTTATCATACCAAACGTTTTCGCTTGCTCTTTAAACGTGGGGCTATGTTTTATTTTGAGTATAATTTCCGTTTGTTTTTATTTTTATTGTTTAACCGGTTTAATATTATAGTTGCAAATGATTTAGATACCTTACCTGCATGTTTTATAGCCAGCCGATTGAAATACAAAAAATTGGTTTACGATAGTCACGAGTATTATACCGAAGTTCCGGAGTTAGTGAATCGTAAATTCCCTAAGAAAGTATGGTTGTTTATAGAGAAATTATTTGTGCCTCATATAAAATTAGCATATACTGTATCTGGTTCTATTGCCGATACATATAATCTTTTATATGGCATTAACATTAAAGTAATTAGAAATGTGCCTTATTGCCTGAATAACAAATCGGAGAATAATTTTACCGAAGGCAAAGAAAAAGTTATCCTTTACCAGGGTTCTTTAAATATTGGCAGAGGTTTAGAGCAACTTATTGATGCTATGGAGTTTGTAAAAGGTGCGAAACTTAAAATTATTGGCGATGGCGATATTAAGCAGCAATTAACTGATCGGGTTAAAAACAAAAATCTTGAACATAAAGTCGAAATTATAAACCGGATACCTTTCGATGAACTAGCATATGAAACCTCAAGAGCAGATCTGGGAATTGCCCTGGAAGAAAATCTTGGTTTAAATTATTACTTCGCTTTACCTAATAAACTTTTTGATTACATACAGGCAGGTGTTCCGGTGTTGGTATCGCCATTTCCCGAAATGCAGAAAATTGTGCGCAAATACGATGTAGGAACGGTCTACGAGCACAAAAGCCCGGAATCGTTAGCCATCAAAATAAATGAGATTTTTGAGCTTAAAAATCGCTACCAAAAATGGAAAAGCAACACCCAAAAAGCAGCTTTGGATCTGTGCTGGGAGAAAGAGCAAAAAGAACTTATAGAGATTTATTCAGAGGCTGGTTTGCAATTTGCGCAATAAAATTTAGGGGGGTAGCATTTGGGATTCGTCTCCACAAAAAAACTGAATGAGTAACACACCTGATAATATTCTACTCAAAAAAATTGTTGAAGGTAATAAAACAGCTTTCGACAATTTATTTTTTAAATACTATAAACCCTTATACCGTTTCGCTTATAACTTTTGCCATTCGTCGGCTATTGCAGAAGAGTCGGTGCAAAACACTTTTATAAAAATCTGGAAAAACAAAAACAATTTGGGTAATTGCGAGGAGATTGGAAAGATTCTTTTTACTTATACACGAAACGAGGTAATCGATGAAATAAGAAAGTACAATACCCGAAGAAAATATGAAGGCTCAGCAGATATCGAATTTTTTGCAGAGGAAAGAGAGGAAATTAATGATAAAGAAAGGGTGAAGGCAATTATCGAATCGGCAATTGAATATTTGCCACAAAAGGCACGCGAGATTTTCAGAATGGCAAAAAAGGAGGGATTAACGCTTAACGAAATAGCCGATTATTTAAAAATTTCACCGAAAACGGTCGAAAACCAACTTACCATTGCACATAAAAAAATGAGGCAATATCTCGAACCATATAAAAATTTGCTAAAAAATTAGGGGAGCTTAATTTTACAAACGTTAACTACACAGAATGAGAAAATTAATTAAAATAATAAAGCGAAAGAAACAAAATGTCCCACATAATTTCAACCTGGATGAAATTATGAATGAGCATAGCTTGGATTTTGCTTCGCTGAGTTTTGAAAAAAGCCGGGGCGATGCATTAAAATCGTTCCGTGAGCTTAATCAAAAATTAAACCGCGAGGATATTTCTTTACGAAATATTCGAAATGTTTTACCACATGTAAATTTTAAACAGATATTAAAACCTGTATATACCATAGTCGCTACTTCCATATTACTGCTAACAACAATTTTCTTGTTCGATTTAAGCGAGGAAACTGAATACACACAAATAAGTGTTGATACCGGCGAGCGAATTACCTTGCACATAAATAACGATGTTAGTGTTTGGTTAAATTCGGGAAGTACTATTAAAATTCCACTGGAAATTAAGCGAAAAGCTGTTTTTTACCTGGATGGTGAGGCTTTTATACAGGTAAAGAAGAGCACAAAAAGAAAGGATTACAGATTTGTTTCCAAAGGATTAGAATTCACAACTTGCGAAAGCGAATTCCATATTAACTCCGAATATAAACCGGGAGAACTTATTGCACATGTTTCCAAAGGCGAGGTTGATGTAAATATCCCGATACTGGAAAAAACACAAAAAATGAATATAAAGCAGGGCGAAAAAATAAGTTTTGTCCCTATGGCGGGTTTTATGGCTAAAGATTTTATTTACGATAATAACTATATAGCCTGGAAAACACGCAGGCTGGAGTTTAATAATCAGGCTTTAACCGATGTTGCCATTGTTTTAAGCGATTATTATGGCATTGAGATTATGGTTAAAAACGATTCCTTAAAATATGAAGGTTTTTCTGCCATATTCATAAATCCTACTTTAGATCAAGTATTAAATAATATAATGGCCAATTATAAATGCAATGTTACCGGTGATGGAAATAAATTAATCATCAACTAAAACCAAAAAAAATGAAAAAACGAATTTTATGTATAGGGATTTTAATTTTCTTTTCTCAACTGCAATTATTTGCACAAGATGCAAGTGAAATTGTTGATATGTTAAAGAAAAATAGTAAAGACAAATATCTAAAGGATTTTAAAGTTGAACTTGAACCTAAGGGAGAAGCCATGTATTCGTTGGTTTTATCTAAAAACACAACGTATACTATTTCCTGGTCTCCGGCAAATAATGTTGTGGTTGAATTGTTTAAAAATAGATATAGTAAGCCTATAATAATGGAGTCGCTTAATTTGGAATACAATAGAAGATTAATTTGGTGCGATTATAAAATAAAAAAGCCCGGAGTATATTACCTTGTTATTAAAAATACAACAGATAGCAAAGTAAAAGCAGGAACCCTTCTTTGTTTTAAGGATCATTTTAAAAGTACTGATAATGAAGAAGTTGTGCAAATTACATCCGAGAATAAAGATAAGGTCACAAAAGACCCTCTTGAAGATGAGTTGTTTTTTATTGTTGAAGAAATGCCACAGTTTAAGTATGAGTCGGATGATTTTTCTACTACCGATTTTAAAGTTTTTATTGAAAAGCAATTAAAATATCCTGAGGAAGCCATAGAGAAAAATATTGAAGGCCGGGTGTTTGTGCAATTTACTATTGCACGAGATGGTTATGTGAAAGATGCCAAAGTGGTTCGTAGTGTCCATCCTGCTTTAGATCAGGAGGTGTTGCGTGTAATTTATAGTTCTCCAAGATGGGTGCCAGGAAAGCAGCGGGGGCATTTAGTTAATGTTTCGCAAACTCTTCCTATTGAATTTAGCCTAAAAGGTAAATAATTATACTTACCTCCATATTCTTTCTTTATTTAATGCCCGTTGATATTCGCGGGCATTAATATTATGCTGGCTTAGTGTTTTGGCAAAATTATGGTAGCCCGAAAAATCGGGTTTAGCACAAAAATAAAGATAGCTATGCTTTTCGTAGTTTAAAACGGCATCTATTGCTGCTGTAGATGGAATGGATATGGGACCCGGAGGCAAACCATATCTTTTGTAGGTATTGTAGGGCGAATCAATTTGTTTGTGTGTATTTAATACTCTTTTAATACTAAAATCGCCCCATGCGAATTTAAGGGTGGGATCGGCCTGCAAATGCATCCTCTTTTTTAAACGGTTTATGTACACTCCCGCTACACGAGGCATTTCGTTATTAAAATAGGTTTCTTCATCCACAATGGAAGCAAGCGTAGTTACTTCTTCCGGGGTTAGGTTAAGTTTTTTTGCTTTTTCGAGTCGGTCACTATTCCAGAAAATTTTATATTCTTTGCCCATTCTGGCAACAAATGATTTTGCTGTTGTGTTCCACCAAAATTCGTATGTGTTAGGAATAAACATGCTGCTAAAAGTTTCGGGTTTGAAACCATAATCAGAAACGATGGAGTCGTTTCTGAAAGTAGCTAACAACGATACAGAATCTGCTTCAATTTGTTTGGATATTTTTCCTGCTAATTGCTCAAAAGTACGAACACTGTTAAAAACCACACGAACAGGCTCCTGATATCCACTACGTAAGCGGTTTATGATGTTTGTGTTATTCATTCCGCTATCCAGTTTATATCTACCCGGATATATATGATTTGGATAGTTCTTTTTTTGGGCAAGCCACTGAAACGATTTTAAATCAATGAGTAAACTGTCTGATTTGAGTATGGATATTACATCATTATAATCAGAACCGGATGGAATATATAAGAATGCAGTTTTATTTACATTCGATTTGTAAATGCGTTTATAAGCATTGGAAGCAAAAACGGTTATTAAAACTATTGCTATAAATACTACGAGGTAAATCCTATTTTTTAGTTTTTGTTTTGTCATTTCAAAAATTTCTTTAAAAAACGGAAACAAAATTATATTTATTTTGGTTTATTAATCTATAATAATTGTATTATTACAATTAAAATTGAATAAACAATCAATCTTTTTGCAATTTTTTATAAATATGTTGTAAATTAGTATTGAATTTTGCGTTTTTTGCAATAAAATTTATTATATTGGGTTAACATTTTAGATTAGGATATTTGAATATGAAAGATTTAATAATAAAAGAAACAGAAAAAACTCCTTCTGTAGCATTAGGTAATAACGGTGTTTTAAAAATAGAAGGCCGTTCGATTCCTGAGGATGCTGCAAAATTTTTTAAGCCTATTTTAGATTGGACAAGAGAATTTACTGCTCCTGAGATAAGGGTGGATATTAAACTTGAATATTTCAATACCAGTTCTTCTAAATTTATTTTAGAAATGTTACGTTTATTAGAAAATAATCCAAATAATAACAACAATATTCTGGTAAACTGGTTTTACGAAGAAGGCGACCTTGATGTACTTGAATCAGGACAGTATTTTGAGTCGATAATTGGAATTCCGTTTAAATATATTGAATACGAGGAGTTGTAACCTTAGGCTACTTAATTAGAATAAGTTATCACCTAAACCCGATCTTATGAAATCAATACTTGCTTTTCTGTTTTCAACAGTAATTGTGTTATCGTTGTATTCGCAACAAAAACCTTGTAAAACACCTATAGCTGCACAATCATTTCAACAAAAGTATATACAAATTAAAAACCAACAAAACGACAAAAAGAAGCTTTTAATAGCAAAACAACTGGTGCGAACCGACTGTTTTTCCAGCGCACAGGTAAAAGAAATTGCAGCATTATTTCAGAATGATACCGAACGATTAGATTTTGCCAAATCTGCATTTAATAGTGTGGTTGATAAAGAAAATTTTTACGATGTTTATGATGCCTTTGTGTACTACTCTATGGTATTTCGTTTACATGAGTATGTTCAGAATAATAGCGGCTCATCAATCTCTGAAAATATTGAAATGGAATCGGTTAATATTGAATTTCCGTCATATATTTATCCCGATTTTAAAAAATATCGAGGACAAAGAAATTGTAATCAGTTAATTACGGAATTAGAGTTTAATAAAATTGCTCAACTTATTTATTCAAGCGACAAACAGCAAAAGTTAGAAATTGGTGTTGAACAGGTAAACAATAAATGTTTTCCTGTGGAGTATCTGATGAAAATTGGTTCGTTATTAAGCAGCGATTATGAGAAAATAGAGTTCTCGAAAATTGCTATACAGAATGTATACGATATAGATCAATTTATTGAAATGAAACAGCTTTTTAATTCGCCCAGGGGGCAAAGCGAGTTTATGGATATTTTAAATGATACACCAGTGCAAAATAATAATTTTGCAGAGTGTATGGTAAGTCAGGATGAATATGAAAAAATAATTTCTACCATAAAAAACGAAGCATTCAATTCAAATAAAGTGAGTACTGCTAAACATATTATTCAAACTAAAAAGTGCTTAACCTCACTGCAAATAAAAGGTGTAGTGGATTTATTCGATTATGAAAATTCGAAACTGGAAATAGCCATGATGGCTTATGAATATGTGGTGAACAAAGGGGATTATTATATGACTGTAAGTGAATCGCTTGGTTTCGAAAGCAGTAAAAAGCGATTATTGGATTATATTAAAAATCAAGATCGATAAATAGTTAAAATCATAACTCTTGCCATGATGAAGAAAGTTTTAATAGTTGATGATTCGAATACGAATAACTTTTTATTACAAAGTGTGCTCGATGCCGAGGGCATTCCAACTTTGGTTGCATTCGACGGAAAACAAGCTCTGGATATTTTGAAAGTTGAGAAACCATCACTGATTTTATTGGATATTATGATGCCGGAGTTAGACGGGTTTATTATCCTCGAAAAATTAAAAGCAGATCCGGTTACACAAAATATCCCTGTAATTATTATTACAGCGCGTAACGAAGACGATTTAATGGAAAAAGCTGTAAATGCCGGTGCTGATAATATGTTACAGAAACCAATCGATATTGAGAAAGTGATTAAAATGGTTAAATCAAAGCTTAATTAATTGGTTATGAAAGACAAGCCCGAAAAAATTAACCCCGGAGTTGATCACCTAGCTGCTATAATTAATCTTTTACCATCAGATTATTCATTGCTTTTAAATAATGAGGGTTATATTATTGATGGAAGCTTCCCGGAAAAGGGAAATAGCCTGGGGCTTTCTAAATCAAATATGAATAAGCATTTTTCCGAAATAATAGTTAATCAGGACGTTAGAAATTCGCTTGAGGATTTTTTACAATCTAAAAATAAATCTATAAACAAGATCAAATTCAATTTTTCAAATAATAATAATGAAAACAGGAATTTTGAATGTATGGCTTCGAAAATAAAGGGAGCTGCTGCAAACGAAGATATATTGTTATTATTAATTAATGATATTACAAAAGATGGTGAGTCCAAAAATATAGATGAAAGTAAGATTGAGCAATATAAAAAGCAAATAGCCGCGCTGGAACGAGAGGTGAATTTTTATATTAAGCAAGGAGATGTAATTACCAATCAAAGGGCTAAAGTACAGAAGGAAAGAGATCAGTTGTCGGTTGAAAAAAATGAAATAGCCAAGCAAAAAGAGATTATGGAGATGGATCTGAATTTTATTATGAAGCAAGGTGATAAAATTGCAGAACAAAAACATAAGATTAAGATACAGCACGACCTGGTGCAAAAACAAAAAAAGAAAATAGAGGATAGTATAATATACGCCAAAAGAATACAAACAGCTGTGTTGCCGCCAAACCGGTTTATTCAGCATTTACTTTCCGAACATTTTATTTTTTATAAACCACGCGACATTGTAAGTGGCGATTTCTACTGGATAAAGCAATTCGACGAAAAAATATTTATTGCTGCTGCCGATTGTACGGGGCATGGAGTGCCTGGAGCACTCATGAGTATGCTGGGAATTACTTTTTTTAATGAGATAATTAATAAAAATCCCAATATTCATGCAAATGAGGTTTTAAATGAGCTTAGGATGCATATTATAAGCTCGTTACGCCAAACCGGATCGATTGGTGAAAGCCGCGATGGTATGGATGTTGCGTTATGTATTATTAACGAAAAAAAGCAAACCCTCGAATATGCTGGTGCTAATAATCCATTATATTTAATTCGCGAAGGTAATCTGGAAGAAATAAAAGCAGACCGTATGCCTATTGGAATACACCGAAGGGCAAAAGATTCGTTTGTAAACCATGAGTTTGAATTAAAAACAGGTGATCTGGTGTACATTTTTTCTGATGGTTATGTCGACCAGTTTGGAGGAGAAGATGGCCGTAAATTCCTTTCAGGTAATTTTAAAGACTTACTTCTTGCCAATTGTAACAAAAAATTAAGTGAGCAACGGCAGGTGTTGGAAAAAACTTTTGAGGAGTGGAGAGGAGAAAGAAAACAACTGGACGATATTCTGGTTATTGGTTTTAAGGTTTCGTTCGATAAAATAGCGTTAAAGGCAAAAGATCAGTACAATTGGATTGGAAAAACCATTTTAGTTGCTGAAGATGATGAGGCTAATTTCTTGTTGTTGAAAAAGGCTTTGGAAAAAACGGGTGTTGCTATTATACATGCAGAAAATGGAAAAGAAGCCATACGTTTTGTAAAATCAAATCCTGATATCGATTTAATTTTAATGGATATTCGTATGCCGGTTATGGATGGTATTGAAGCTACAACACAAATTAAACAGATTAATAAAAATCTGCCTATTATTGTGCAAACGGCGTTTACTATGTCGTCAGAAAAAGAAAAAAGTTTTAAAGCAGGTTGCGACGATTATATTTCAAAACCAATTATTATTAAAGAGTTATATGCAACGGTTAGTAAATATATCGACAAAGAAGAATAAAAAAAAGTCCGGTTTTCCGGACTTTTTTGTTATTGTAGTTTTTCTATTGCTGTTTTTATCCTTTTCATAGCTTCCACAAGTTTTTCGTCCGATGCAGCATACGAAAAGCGGATATAATCGGGTGAACCGAAAGCGCAACCAGGTACAATAGCTACATGTGCTTTTTCTAATAAATACATACAAAGTTCCTTGGCTGTATTAATTGTTTTTGTTCCATCCGATTTGCCAAATAATGATTTTACTTCGGGGAATAGATAAAACGCTCCCTGGGGGACATTTATCTTTAATCCGTTTATTTGTTTAGCTAAATCAACAACTAAGTCTCTTCGGCGCTTAAAAGCATCAACCATATCTTTAATACAGTTGCTTTCGGTATTAAGGGCAGCAACCGAAGCCATTTGCGAAATAGATGACGGACCCGATGTAAGTTGTCCTTGAATTTTATTGCATGCTTTGGCAATCCACTTAGGGGCAGCGATGTAACCAATTCTCCATCCGGTCATGGCATATCCCTTTGAAACCCCATTGATAATAATTACCTTGTCGCGAATAAAATCAAATTGAGCAATACTTTCGTGTTGCCCCACAAAATTAATATGTTCGTATATTTCATCCGAAAGAATATACATGTCAACACCACTGTTTGCAACTACTTCGGCTATAGTTTTTAACTCATCTTTTGTATATAAACTTCCGGTTGGGTTCGATGGCGAACACAAAAACATTGCTTTGGTTTTTGGTGTAATAGCCTGCTTAATTTGATCCGGAGTAATCTTAAAGTCGTTTTCGATTGATGTCTGAATAATAATATTTTTACCTTCGGCAAGTTTTACCAGCTCGGCATAACTTACCCAATAAGGAGCAGGTATAATTACTTCATCATCTTTATTTACCAGCGATAAAATAACATTTGCTAACGAATGTTTAGCTCCGTTCGAAACTACAATCTGGTCGGTAGCATAATCCAGGTTATTTTCACGTTTTAATTTTCCCGAAATAGCTTTAAGCAATTCGGGGTAACCAGGTACCGGCGAATAGTGACTGTAGTTGTTGTTAATAGCTTTTATAGCAGCTTCTTTAATGTGATCGGGGGTATTAAAATCTGGTTCGCCAACACTCAGGTTTATAACATCTATTCCCTGAGCTTGCAAATCGCGGCTTTTTTGGCTCATTTCAAGGGTCTGAGAGTTTTCCAGACTGGCTACACGTAATGATATATTTTCCATAATCTTAAAATTAAAATGGTTAATGCGTATACATCAACCAAAAAACTTAATTTTTATTACTTTTATACTTTCTAATGTTAATTGTAAGTATTTTTTTAAAAATACAAATATAAACTAAATAAAAGTATTAATTTGTGTTGTATAACAAGAAGCTGAAAATTGTAAGTTGAACTTAATTATTACAAAAATGTTGGAAATATTGGAAATTTTAAAATATACTTTGCCTGCCTTAATAGTGTTTATTACCGCATGGTTTATTATAAAACAGATGATTGGAAATGATCAAAAGCGCAGAAATTTCGAAATTATTACTAAAAATCAGCAGCATATAACACCTGTTCGTTTGCAGGCATACGAGCGTATGGCATTATTGCTTGAGCGCATGTCGCCTGAGTCGCTGATTATGCGGATAAGTAATCAATCCATGTCAGCTAAACAGTTGCAAACAGAACTTTTAAATACCCTGCGTGCAGAGTTCGACCATAATGTTTCGCAACAAATTTATATTTCGCCTCAAGCCTGGGAGTTAATAAAAAATGCAAAAAGCACGGTTACACAGTTAATTAATAATGCAGCCAGCAGGGTGAAACCCGATTCAAATGCTTTAGTTTTGAGTAAGATAATACTGGAAGATTTGATGGCACAAGATAAATCACCTGTAGCTTATGCTTTGGATTTTTTAAAAAAAGAAATCAGGCAGCTTTTTTGATTTAACGTGGGTCGAAGTAATAAATAAATCCTGTGGTAAGCATAAATGCTTTATTTTTGGGTGTTCCTACATCCTGTTCAGGCCAGAAATTTTCGTAATTAAAA
>Ga0209607_1003726_pt1 | contig 11618 bp, 8 predicted proteins | sample AD_UKC117_MetaG_FD_184413 | JGI IMG/M metagenome (GOLD analysis project Ga0209607, IMG submission 184413) | Active sludge microbial communities of municipal wastewater-treating anaerobic digesters from Hong Kong - AD_UKC117_MetaG (SPAdes)... | ecosystem: Engineered > Bioreactor > Anaerobic >... | reverse complement strand
CAGATCGTCCGCGCGACCACCGGGGCACAGGTGATCGCCGTCGACGTCAAACCGGAGGCGCTCGAACTGGCGCGCAGCGTCGGCGCGCACCACACGGTGCCCTCTGACGAGCACGCCGCCGACGCGATCCGCGAGCACACCGGCGGGCGCGGGGCCGATGTGGTCATCGACTTCGTCGGCGCCACCGCCACGATGAACCTGGCTCGGACGGTGGCCCGGACGATGGCCGATGTCACCATCGTCGGTATCGGCGGCGGCGAGGTGCCGCTCGGGTTCTTCTCGCAGCCCTACGAAGTCAGCATGGCCACCACCTACTGGGGGAGCCGGCCCGAACTGGTCGAGTTGCTGGCGCTGGCGGCACGCGGACAGGTCGGCACCGAAAGCACCATCTACCCGCTGGATCAGGGGGTGCAGGCCTACCGGGATCTGCGGGCCGGCACCGTCACCGGCCGGGCCGTGGTGGTGCCCTAGCCGCAACAGACCCTGACCTGCAGGGCTCCCTTACTGGCAGGCTGGGCTACATGTGGGATTTTGAAACCGACCCGGACTACCAGCGCAAGCTCGACTGGGTCGAGGAGTTCATGCGCGACGAACTCGAACCGCTCGACCTCGCCCCGCTCGACCCTTACGACAAAAGGAACCCGGAACTGATGGCGGTGCTACGCCCGCTTCAGCAACAGGTCCGCGAGCACGGGCTGTGGGCGGCCCACCTCAGTCCGGAACTCGGCGGCCAGGGATACGGCCAGGTTCAACTCGCCCTGCTGAACGAGATCGTGGGCCGTTCCCGCTGGGCCCCTTCGGTGTTCGGCTCCCAAGCACCCGACTCCGGCAACGCGGAGATCATCGCGCTGTTCGGCACGCAGGAACAGAAACAGCGTTACCTGCAGCCGTTGCTCGACGGCGAGATCTCGTCCTGCTATTCGATGACCGAACCTCAGGGCGGCTCGGATCCGGGCTTGTTCGTCACCGGCGCCCAGCGCGACGGGGACGACTGGGTGATCAACGGCGAGAAGTGGTTCTCCTCCAACGCCCGCTACGCGTCGTTTTTCATCGTCATGGCGGTGACCAACCCGGAGGCGCGCACGCACCAGAAGATGTCGCTGTTCATCGTTCCGGCCGAAACCCCCGGTATCGAGATCGTTCGCAACGTCGGCGTCGGCGGCGAATCCGCCGATCGTGCTTCACACGGCTACGTTCGCTATACCGACGTCCGGGTGCCCGCCGACCATGTGCTCGGCGGAGAGGGGCAGGCCTTCGCGATCGCGCAGACCCGCCTCAGGGGTGGCCGAGTGCATCATGCGATGAGAACGATCGCTTTGGCGCGCAAGGCCTTCGACATGATGTGCGAACGGGCGGTGTCGCGCCGGACCCGGCAGGGCTCACTGGGCGACTTCCAGATGACCCAGGAAAAGATCGCCGACAGCTGGATACAGATCGAGCAGTTCCGGCTGCTGGTGCTGCGCACCGCCTGGAAGATCGACCGCTACCAGGACTACCAGAAGGTGCGGCGCGACATCGCCGCGGTGAAGGTGGCGATGCCCAAGGTGCTGCACGACGTGGTCCAGCGGGCGATGCACCTGCACGGCGCGCTGGGGGTCTCCGACGAAATGCCGTTCGTCAAGATGATGGTCGCCGCGGAGTCATTGGCCATCGCCGACGGACCCACCGAAGTGCACAAGCTCACCGTGGCGCGGCGCACCCTGCGCGAGTACCAACCGGTGGAGGGCCCGTTCCCGTCGGGCCATCTGCCGACCCGGCGGGCCGCCGCACAAGCCCGACTGGCGGCATTGCTCGAGCATGAGATCGCCGAGCTGTGAGGGTCCTATCCCTGTCAGCGGCGGCGCTCCCCCGAATCGCGAACTGGTGTGAATCCGGTCACAAACCGGTAAGAACCCACATCTTCTCAAACCGTGATCCGGCGCGGAGCATGAATAGTGGCGCCGGTCTCACAGGAAGGCGCAGGCGCTGGCCACACCACTGAATGATCGGGGCAGCCATGACGCAATACATCTACACCACACCACTTTTCATCATCTTCGCGGGGACGGTGCTGATCGCGCTGATCGCACTGACCATGCGATCAATCGTCCGGCGCGAGAAGGCGATGATCAACGCGCGCCTCGACGACCCGATTCAGGTCGCGGCCTACGAGCAGCGCTGGCGCGGCGCGGCGTAACCCGGCGGCGGGTCACGGCCGGGTGACCGCCTGGCCCTCGTGCACGGCCGTCGCCGACCGCACACCGTCCCCGTCGTACAGGCCGGCCACGACCACTCCGCGACCCCGTGCGGCCGCCGGTGAGCGCGACTCCATCAAGTTCCACCGGTCGGCGCGGATCGGTTGGTGGAACCACATCGAGGAGTCGGTGGTGGCGGCGTGGTGTGTGCGGTCGGTCATGGAGTTGCCGTGCACGGCCAGAACCGGGTCGACGCCATAGATGTCGGTGACGTAGACCGCCGCGCAGGCGTGCAATATCGGGTCATCGGGCAGATCGGCGGTGACCCGCCACCACAGCCGCCGGACGAACTCAGTCCCGTCGGGGTGGTCCCCGCCGCGGAGATCCTCTTCGCGGTCGTCACTGATGCGGATGTCGATCTCGCCGGTCGGCAGCGCTGGCGCGGGCCCGATCGGTCCGGTCCGCGGCAATTCCTCGGGGTCGGCGACTCGGGTGCGATCGAAGTGCTCGGGCCCCTCGGCCGGAACCGCGAACAGCGCGGTGGCGCTGACCAGGATCCGTTCTGCCTGAGCGCCCAGCACCCGCCGCGACGAGGAGCTTCGCCCGTCGTGCAGGCGCTGGACCTCGAAGCGCACCGGTTCCCCGGCGTCACCGCCGCGCAGGAACTGCACGTGCAGGCTGGTCGGCAGCCGGTCGGGCGTCATGGTGGCGCAGGCGGAGGCCAGCGCCTGGGCGGCCAGTTGGCCGCCGTAGGCCCGCTTGCCTGCCGGGCCGCTGGGACGGCCGGTGAACGAGTCGTCTCCGTCGGGGCGGACCCGCAGCAGATCGACCAGGGTTGGGCTCACGTTGCCAGCGCGCCGGATTCGATCATCGCGGCGATCTCGGCATCGTCCAGGCCGAGCCATTCGGCCAATACCTCGGCGCTGTGCTGTCCCAGCTCCGGCGCCGCACCGGCACGGTCGTGGGCGCCGTCCACCGCCATCGGGAGGCCCGGTGCCAGGTGCTGTCCGATCCGCGGCTGGTCCAGCCGGGCGAACAGCGGATTCGCGGTCACTCGTGGGCTCGCCGCCACCTCGGCGAAGCTCTGGTAGCGCTCCCAGAGCACCGAACTGGACGACAGCGCGGCGGCGACCTCCGTGGCGGTGTGGGTACTGAACCAGGACGCGAACAGGGCGTTGAGCACGTCGCGGTGTTGGTAGCGCTGACCCTCGTCGGTGAAGTCCGCCTCAAGGGCCTCGGCCACGGCGGCAACGGCTTTGGTGGTCCCGGTCAATTCGGTGAGGTCGGCAAAATGCCGGCCGGTCAGCGCCACCACCATGAAGGCGGCACCGTCGCTGCTGGTGAAGTCGTGGCCGTACTGACCGAAGACCGCATTGCCGATTCCGGGCCGTTGCACCCCGTTGACCATGACCTCGGTGAGGAATCCGAGGTTGGCGGAGGTGGCCAGGGCCACATCGTCGAGGGCAAGCCGGATCCTGCTTCCCTCGCCGGTCGCGTCGCGGCGCCGCAACGCGGTCAGCACCGACAGCGCGGCATACAGCCCGCAGCTGACGTCCCAGGCCGGCAGCACGTGGTTGACCGGGCCACGGTGCCCCTGCGGTCCGGTGATCATCGGGAATCCGGTGGCCGCGTTGACGGTGTAGTCGACTCCGGTGGATCCGTCGCCGCGGCCGACCACTTCCAGATGGATCAGATCCGGCCGCTCGGCGGCCAGCGTCTGATGCGAATGCCATTGCCGCCCCGATGCGTTGGTGATCAGCGCCCCCGCATCACTGATCAGCCGCCGCACCAGATGCTGCCCCTGGGTCGAACGCATGTCGACCGCCATCGAGCGCTTGCCTCTGTTCAGCCCGGCCCAGTAGATACTGTCTCCGGCCGCGGTGAGCGGCCAGCGGTGATAGTCGGCGGCGCCGCCGATCGGGTCGATGCGAACCACGTCGGCGCCGAGTTGGGCCAGGGTCATGCCGGCCAGCGGCACGGCGACGAAGCTGGAGATCTCGACGATCCGCACACCGGTCAACGGTGCGGCGTGGCTGGACGGACTCACCCGCGGGAGATCACTGGGCGGCCGAAAATCACTGGGCTACCGCGTACGGGACCCCGAGGCAGACCAGGAAAACGAGCAGCAGAAACCACCCTGCGGCCTGCCAGATCGGCCAGACACCGTCGGCGCGCCAGACCCGGTAGGTGCGGATGAACGCCCCGACCCCACCGGCGAAGAGAATGACCGGCACCAGGATGGCAGCCACCAGCGAGTGCCACACCGCGGTCGCGGCGAACGCGAGACCGGCCAGCACGACCACGGCGACGACGTAGCGCACCGCGGCCCGGAACATCTGCGGGTCGTGCCAACGCTTCTCGACGTCGTTGATGGTGCCGATATCGTCGACGAGGTTCTTGCCGTTCGGGTTACTAGTCATGGTTCTCCTCCTCTCCAGGGTAGGCCGCGGACGCGCCGGGCTCCACCTTCGGCGAAACTCTTTGGAAGCGGGCTGGGATTCCCGGAGGCGTTACGGTGACCCATGCGCCTCGTGCTGATCTCCGACACCCACATTCCGCCGCGGGCCCGTGACCTCCCTGCGCCGCTGTGGGCGGCGATCGAGACCGCCGATGTGGTGGTGCACGCCGGGGACTGGGTCGATGTCGACGTGCTGGAGCGCCTTGAGCAGCGCTCGGCCCGGCTGATCGGCTGCTGGGGCAACAATGACGGACCGGAGTTGCGCTCCCGGCTGCCCGAACGCGCCGATGTCACCCTGGCCGGGGTGCGGTTCACCGTCGTCCACGAGACCGGCGCGGCGGCGGGCCGGGAGGTGCGGATGGCGCGCGCCTACCCCGATACCGATGTGCTCGTGTTCGGCCACAGCCACATCCCCTGGGATACCACCGCGCCCAACGGGCTTCGGCTGCTCAATCCCGGCTCGCCCACCGATCGTCGCCGCCAACCGTTCTGCACCTACATGACCGCGACCCTGGAACCAGGGAGACGGGAACCGGGGGCACTGGCGGAGGTCAGCCTGCATCGGCTGTGACGCGCGGAGGGCGCAGCCGATTGGCCAGCCCGCTGGCCCGCACCGCACGGCGGTCCACCGCAGCGCGCACCTGCGCTGCCGTTCCGATCACACGGACCTTCCGCCGCGCCCGGGTGACCGCGGTGTAAAGCAGTTCCCGGGTCAACAGCCGTGAGTCCTCCGGCGGCAGCAGCACGGTGACTTCGATGGCCTGGCTGCCCTGACTCTTGTGAATGGTCATCGCGTGCATGGTCTCGATGTCGGCGAGCCGGCTGGGCGCCAGCTCCAACGGGCCGGCGGCACCGGCCAGCACCGCTCGTACGGCACCGTCGCGCAGCACCGCGACCCCGGTGTCGCCGTTGTAGAGGCCCAGTCCGTAGTCATTGGCGGTGACCAGCACCGGCCGTCCCGGGTACCAGGCCGCCCATAGCGGGGTGTCGGTCTGTTCGGCGAGCCAGCGTTCGATCTGACGGTTCCAAAAGGTCACCCCGTAGGGACCGCGCCGGTGCGCGCACAGCAGCCGGTGCTCGTCGAGGATCCGCAACGCCTGCTCGGCGTCCCCGAGGACGGCCGCCTCGCGCAGTTGCAGGGCATGGGGCACCCCCACTTTCCGAAGGATCCCCGATGCGTCACCGGTGTCGAGCCATTCGATGTGCTCCCCCCCGGCCGCCAGCACCTCGATCGCCGCATCGGCATTCCCATCGCGGATCGCCCCGGCCAGTGCGCCGATCGAGGCGCCGAACCGGTGCGAGGTGGCCAGCCGGACAACCGGGGAGTCCTCGACCTGATCGAGCCCCTCCACCAGATCGGCCAGCACGGCGCCGGCTTCCACCGAGGCCAGCTGGTCGGGGTCACCCACCAGCACCAGCCGTGACTCCGGCCGCACCGCCTCCAACAGCCTCGCCATCATGGTCAGCGACACCATCGAGGTCTCATCGACGACGATCACATCGTGCGCCAGCCGGTTGTCCCGGTTGTGCCGGAACCGTGAGGAGGTGTCCGGCCGGCTTCCCAGCAGACGGTGCAGTGTGGTCGCCGACAGCTCCGGAAGGCGCTCCCGGTCGGTGGGGTCGAGCGCGTCGACCTGCTCCCGCACCGCCTCGGCCAGCCTAGCCGCGGCCTTACCGGTGGGAGCGGCAAGGGCGATCCGCAGCCGTGGTCTGCCCTCGAGCTCGGCCTGGGCGGCCAGCAGGGCCAACAGGCGCGCGACGGTGGTGGTCTTGCCGGTGCCCGGCCCTCCGGTGAGCACGGTCAGCGCGCGGGACAGGGCCACCTCGGCCGCGCCGCGCTGCTCGGCGTAGCTGTCCGGGAACAACCGCCCGATATCCGGCGGCGGGCCGGACCGGCGAGCACCGGCCAGGGCCAGCACATCATCGGCCACCCGGTGTTCCTCGATCCAGTAGCGATCCAGGTACAGCAGGCCCGAATCGACGTGCAGGACGGAGTGGTCGGTGACCAGCGCGCTCTGCGAGACCGTCCGCAGCCATTCACTCGGCTCCGGCCACGGTAGCCCGGAGATCCCGACCTGCTCCTCGACGCCGGCCAGGTCCAGGCACACCGATCCGCCGCGAACGGCCCGCACCGCGAACGCCACCGCAAGCGCGACATTCTCGTCGTCCTGCCCGCCCGCCGCCGTCCGAGCAAGTGCCGTCAGGCGCTGAGCCACCAGGACGTCCGCAGGGTCCAGTACGCCCGCCGCGTTGAAGACACCCAACGGCCCGCTGGCTGACACGCTGCGCCGCCAGTCGGCGGGATCGCTCACCGTCGCACTCACGCCACCGCCTCCTGTCCGTCGAGCAGATCGGACAGTTCCTCGACCAGCGCGGCCGGCGGGCGCCAGCCGAACACCCCGGCGGGATGGCCCCCGGACACCGGGGTGTCCGCGCCGCACATGCCGCGGATGAACAGGTACAGGATCCCGCCGAGATGCCGCTGCGGCCGATAGCCGGGCTGGCGCCAGCGCAGGAACCTGTGCAGCACCACGCTGTACAGCAGGGCCTGAAGGGGATAGTCCGAATGCAGCATGGCTTCGGCCATCCGGCCCGCGGTGTAGTCGCCGGCAGTCAGCGGCCGGTCCGGTTCGCCAAGCCAGTTGGTCTTGTAGTCGACCACCAGATAACGCCGGCCTCCCGGATCGTCGAACCCACCCGGAATGCGCAGCACCGCATCCAATGAGCCGCTGAGATAGCCGCGCAGCGACTGTCGGCCCAGCGTGGCGTCGGTGAGCCGGTCGATGCAGGGCGCCAACGGATCCCCGGCCGGCAGGTGCCGGTCGAGCAGCTCCCCCACATCGGAGAGCCGGACATCCGGTACCGTGCCCCGCATGTCACCGCCGGCCAGCGGGAACTCGAAATCCAACTCGCACAGCCGGTCTCGCAGCGGTATCCCTCGCAGGGTCAGGCCATCGGCCAGCGGACCGAGTGGTGTGTCGTGCATGGGGAGCAGCCCGGCCGCCAGATCGGCGGGGGATACATCAACCGGCCACCACAGCGAATGCCTGTCGATCTGTTCCCGCAGTTCGCCCTCGAGATCGACGGCCTGCGGGTCGGCAGTCTCCAGCACGGCGTGCACCAGGCTGCCGAATTTCGCCCCGGTCGGCAGATCGGCCATCGGGGAGGCCAGCTCGGACCCCGCAGGCGCCTCCAGCAGAGCGACGTCGGCCACCTCGTCGTCGAGTTCCAGCACTTCCGGTTCGCTGTCGACCCCGACGGCCTCCTGCGCCGAGCGCACCAGCCCCGAGTAGGAGGTGCGCCGCCAGCTGGTGTCGATGTGACGGTGGAAATGCCTGGCGCGCAGATCCTTCGGGGGCTCATCTGGGGCCAGTCGGCCCACCGGGACGATCCGGGCCTGCTCCACGACAGGCCCGCCATGGCTCTCCCACTGCCGGAACCGTTTCATCGCCTCGGCGTCGGTGACCGACTTCGGGTCGCAGCGGTCACGGATGACGGCCTGCCCCGGCTCCCGGTCACGCAACAGCCGGGACAGTCCGCCGTTGGGTTCGTCAAACGTCGGCGCCCACCACACCACGACCTGCGACTGTGCCCGGGTCATCGCGACGTACATCAGCCGGCTGGCGTCGCTGGCCTCCTCCCGCCGGCCCAGCGCCGCCACCGCCCGATAGTCCGGACTCTCCGCGCCCCCGACGTGCAGACAGCGAATACCGTTGTCGTGGAACAGGATCAGATCGCGGCTCTGCACGTTGCGGTTGAAGGCGAACGGCAGGTAGACGATCGGGAACTGCAGTCCTTTGCTGCCCCATACCGTCATGATCTGCACGGCTACGGCGTCGCTGTCCAGCCGCCGGTACCGCTCCGCGGCCGCGGTGCGCTCCTCGCGCCGGTTGCGCAACCAGTCCCGCAGGCCGGGCAGCGTGAGGTGCTGGCGGTGGGCCGCCCGCTGCAGCAGCTGGGTCAGGTGAGCGAGGTCGGTGAGGTGGCGCTCGCCGCCCCGCCACCGCAGATTGCGCTCGGTCATGCCGCCCAGCTGGGCTGCCTCCAGCACCGCGGCGACGCCGACCTCGCGAGCATGGTCGGCCCACTCGCGGATGGTCTCGGCCACCCGGTCGGTGAGCGAATCGCCCTGTTCGGCGAGATCCTCGGCGGTGTGGCCGAAGAACATGGTGCAGGCCGCCGCCCGGACCAGCCCGGAGCGATGCGGCTGATCGAAGGCCTCGAGCAGGGTCAGCCAGTCGGTTGCGGCGTGGGAGCCGAAGAGGTCGGAATCCCCGGTGTAGACCGCCGGGATACCGGCGGCGATCAGGGCGTCGAAACAGGCCCGGGCGTCACTGTGTTTCTCGACGATCACCGCGATATCGCCCGCCGCGACCTTGCGGCCGTCGAAGGTGGCGTCGCTGGCCAGCAGCGCCCCGATATCGCCGGCAAGGTCGCGGGGGATGAAATCCCGCAGTTCGCCGATCGGAATGGTCTTCGTGCCGGCCTTACCGAACTGGTCCCGCCCGACCACCCGCAACCGGAAGGGGTCGTTGCGCGGCGCGTTCACCAGGCGGCTGCCGCGGTGGTGGGCGTCGACATCGCGCACGACGATGCGCGAGTCGCCCAACTCCGCGCCCCGCAGCACCGCCTGCAGCCGGTCCAGCAGGGCGTCGTCACTGCGCCAGTTCTTATCGAGGGTCCGCTTGTCCCCCGCGGTGTCGGCCGCCATCAGGTAGGTGACGATGTCCCCGCCGCGGAAGGCGTAGATCGCCTGCTTGGGATCCCCGATAAGCACCACCGTCGAGACTCCGCCGAAGGCCTTCTCGATCACCGTCCACTGCACCGGGTCGGTGTCCTGGAACTCATCGACCATCACGATCGGCCAGCGCCGGCTCATCCGTTCCCGGGCTGCCGAGGTCTCCCCTGTGAGCGCGTCGGCCAGTCGGGTCAGCAGGTCGTCGTAGCCGAGGACTCCGCGACGGCGCTTGCGGATTTCCAGTTCGGCCAGCGCGGCCAGGGCGAAGTCGATGCGTGCCGCCGCGGCGGTTCCCGGCTCCGGATCCCTCGGACGCAGTTCGGTGGCCGGGTTAGCGGCCACCTCGCGGGCCAAGGTGAGGGCCTCCTGGTAGCTGATCCGGGGTTCCTCGCGGTCCCGGCCGAATCTGGCCAGATAGAGGTCATCGACGACCTCGGTGATCAGATCGTCGAGACTCTCGACGAGTTCCACCCCGGCATCGGAGTCGCCGGCCACTCCCAGCGAGGTCAGCACGATGTTGCAGAACTGGTGGACGGTGGCGATGGTGGCGGCGTCGAAATCGGCCAGCGCATCAGCGAGGTTGGTCCGCCGTCGCTGGTGTTCCTCGGCATCGCACTCCAACAGCCTGGCGACCACCTGGTTGTCTCCGGCCAGTGCGGGATCGCCGAAACATGCCAGGGCATGGGCGATCTGACGGCGCACCCGCTCACGCAGTTCCTGGGTGGCGGCCCGGCTGAAGGTGATCAGCAGCATCTGGTCGAGCGTGGCCACCCCCTCGGCGATGTAGCGGGTGACCAGCGCGGCCAGGGCGAAAGTCTTGCCGGTTCCCGCGCTGGCCTCCAAGACGGTGGTCGAACGCGGCGCCGGCAGCACGCCGAGCAGATCGAAACGGCCTGGCTCGGTTCCCGATTCCATGACTACCCCCCTTGCACAGATCCCAACAACGGAAACCACAATCGAGCCGCGTAGGCACCCAGGCGGTTGTTCTCCCCGGGGTGCTCCTCACCCGGCCGAAGCGGCTGCATCAGATCGTCCAGGGCCGCGCCCGCTCCCCAGGCGCGCACATGGGCCGGCTGCGCGTCCTCACCCGGATACTTACCCGACCGCCAGCGCTGGCCGGCCGCGTAGACCGGATCGAAACCGTTGTGGCGCGCGTCGGCCCAGGCGAAGGAGGTCTTCAACGGCAACGGCAACGGTTCGCGGCGCCCGGCGTCGTAGATGGCGACCAGATCCTTCAGCAGTTCGGCCGCGGGCACCTCGGGAAGGGCCAGATGCGCCGTTCTCGGCCCGCCCCGCCCCTTGCCGCGCCCGATGCACACCGCCGACCATTCGGTGCCCGGCATGTGGGCGGCCAACGCCAGCAACGGAATCCACGCCGCGAGCAGGTGCTTGCCGTCCAGCTTGGAATAGGTGACCGACACCAGATGCGCCCCGTAGACCGGCGAGACGGTGCCGGCCAGCCGCCGGCACGCGCCGAGTTCGATGTCGACGTCGACGGCACGGGGGGGTTCGGAGCGCAGCGGCATCGCCTCAGCGGCCAGTTGCACCACCCGGTCGAGGATCTCCCTGGCCTTGCGCCAGCCCAGCTGACCGGGCGGCAGGGTGCCGCGGCACCACTCGGCCTTCAACGCGCGGTCCGGGCTGATGCCGCCCAGGACGTCGCGCAGCATCCGGTCCCCGACGGTCCACTCCTGAAGGGCGTCGATCTCGACCGGGATCGCATCGTCGATACCGTCCACCTCGGCGGGCAGGGTGTAGTCCAGCGCCCGGAAGAACCCCCTGACCGGGTCTCTGAAGAAGGCCGTCAGTTCGGCCAGCGAAACGTCTGCGGCATCGGGCGCCGGGAGCGGACGTGCGACGAACCCGGGAGGCTCCTCGCGGTGGCCGGCGGCGACGGTGGCCGCCCGCTGCACCGTCGGGTCGAAGCTGAACGGGGTGTCGGGCCGGCGCGGGGTCAGCGCCCCGGATTGCACATTGCGGGGGTCGAACGGCTGCAGCGGATGGCGCACGGTGATGTGCTCACGCACCGGCTCGGCGGTGGTCGCATCGAACGCGTCGAGCAACTCGGCCAGCGGCACCGCGGGGGGGCGCAGCTGACCGGAGTACTCGTCGGCCCCGGCGTAGGTGATCACCAGCGTCTCGGCGCCGGTGGGCCTGGCATAGGTGCACTTGGCGACCTCGGCATCGGCCGAGGCGTTCAGGTCGTCGACCAGCGCGTCGAGCGTCTGGATCAAGGTACTCTGGATCT
>Ga0209607_1003719_pt1 | contig 11632 bp, 14 predicted proteins | sample AD_UKC117_MetaG_FD_184413 | JGI IMG/M metagenome (GOLD analysis project Ga0209607, IMG submission 184413) | Active sludge microbial communities of municipal wastewater-treating anaerobic digesters from Hong Kong - AD_UKC117_MetaG (SPAdes)... | ecosystem: Engineered > Bioreactor > Anaerobic >... | reverse complement strand
CTTGGGCGAGATTCGGCGGGAGTCGGACTTCGCGGATCAGGCCGCCTTTGCCGATGACGGTGTAGGGCACGCCGTCACGTCCGGCCCATTTGCTGGAGAGGGCCGAGCGGAGGTCGGGGGGGCGTTCGGCCAGAGGTTGCAGGGTGAGCAGTTCGTGGGCGCGCAGACCGGCGTGGTAGGCGATGTGGGTGGCCAGGGCGTGGCGGGGGGTTTGGGTTTGGGCGATGAGTTGGACTTGGGTCGGGGTGTAGGTGCGCCCGGTGAGCGGTGGGGCCGGGGCGGCTTTGATCACCGGGAGCCGTTCGCCGGAGGCGAGTTGGCCGGTGAGGTGGTGCATCATGGCTTGGATCGCTTGCCGTTCCATGTCCAGGGTTTTTTGCTTGACCGTCTGGCCACGTTGTTCGAGGTACTGGACGGCTTGAGCAGGGGTCAGGGCACGTAGGCCGCCGAGGCGTTGGTCGCGGGCGTATTCGGCGACGCGGGTCAGGGCTTGTTCGTAGTTGCGCACCGTGCCTACCGAGGGGAAGACGCGACCTTGCAGGCGTTGCATGACCCGGGCGGCTTGCCGGGCCGGGGCGGCGAATTTAGCCATTTTTTTGCAGCCAGCGGCTGACCGTCGACCAGGCGACCTTGATCCGGTGCCCGCGTAGCCAGCGTTGCAGTTGGGCGGGGGTAACGCCGTTACGGTGCAGTTGCAGGAGTTCGCCTTTGTAGCGATCCAGTTGAGAGGGTCGGTAAACCGCTTTGCGGATCTGTTTCGTTTGTTCTTGGAGCCGCCGGGTTTCGGCGTCCACGTCAAAGTCGGTCATGGGCCAAAGCCTATTTTGACAACATCAATCCCTTGGAGAAGCGCTGTAAGAACAAACTGGCCTTATCCTTAAAGGCTCAGCGGCTTGCGCCTTTTCGCCCCGGTTTCACCCCAAGGGTGCGGCTCGGACTGGTCTCGCCGTTTTGCTCTCGATCTTTAGGCAGGTGAGCAGGCCTGCAAGTCGCTGGAACACAAATAGCGACTCTTCCTCGCCGGTCGAACCGGCGAGATCCGCGGGTTAACCTGAAACCCGGTGAAACAGGGTCGACGGTTGCGGTCGGCCAGCGCGTTCGGTGATTCACCGTCACCGACAACGACGCAGACTCCGGGCGGTCTGCGAGCGCTCTGTATGGGGAGAGTGTAGCGGAATAAAATGAAGATAACAATCTGCGTATGATTTAGGCGTAATTAGCATTTTCTCTGCCTTCGTGCTATGTTAAAACGGTTCTACCGTTGTACATAGCACGAAGGCAGAGGGGAATGTGAATCGAGTTAATAGGCTGGCGGAAATACCGTGAATTGGTGTTCATTCAAAAAAAATACCAAGGAGCCCGTCAGGGAGGACGGGCGGTGGAGCTGATGCAGAAGGCAAGGGATTAAGAGGACAAAGGAAAAACAAACGATATAAGGGCGATTTGAACAAGCACATGACCCAAGGCAGACTTATTCAAATCTTGGACGCTTGGAATCTTAGGGAGTAGAGTGATTGATCATGAAAGCAATGCGCACAGAAGAAAGGGTAACCGATGAAGAAGATCACCCGTAAGCCGAAGGCAGAGACTCGGGTTCTCTCCGTGAGAGTACCGCTGCCGCTTTTCGAGGAACTGCAAGCGTTCCGCGAAGCATTGCAGGCGTTCGATGACACCATGATCTTCAATGTCAATGAGTTGATGGTGACGGCGCTGAAACGCGATTTGCGCGTCGCTTGGGACGAATTGGAGAGTTTGAAAGGCATCGAGAGGCCAGCGTCTCCGATCAGGCAGACGACGCTTGGTCCAGGAGCGACGGAACCGTCGCCCACTGCGTCATCAGTAACAACAACCAGGGAAGTCCTCAACCCACCCGCAACCCAGGCGTCCGCTCAACCGGCGGCGACGCCTACACAGTCAAGACCGTAGTCTGCTGAGGTAGCGCATCAGAAAAAACCTGTTTAATAGTACTCCACGTTAACAGATTTCTGTAGAACTTCAGATTTTTTATTATAAAGCTGAGTCAGAAATATAATGGATCTTTCAAAAGAATTAATTAAAAATATGGGATTCAAAGAATTCCCCGATTCCGATGTTCTAGAAGTTAGATTTAACATCATAAAAGTGTATTTCCTACGTGGATTATCTTTTGAAGATGATTGTGAAGGAAAGATATCAGAAGTTATCACTCTTTTTGATCGTTGCACTGTTGCAATCGCTCAGTCGGTTAACGACGCATCCAATTTACTAGCTGGAAATGTATTTTTTGATGATGAAAAAAAGTGGCTCGCAGAGAGTCAAGCAAAACCACCGTTTCTACTAATCTATTTTAATGGAAAAAATTCAATAGAATTGAAGGGGGGATATAGACAGGAGATCAATGGTTGCATCAACACTTATGATGCATTCCATAATAGAAATAAAGAGATTGAAGAATGGGAAGAAAGATTACTTCCTAGTATTATAACATCTTTAACAATTAATCTATCAACACTTGATATGCAAGTTGATTTAGTTCCCATAAAAAGCATTACATTTGGCGTTACAAAAGAAGATATCATTGTACTTGACTCCAAATTTATTGGAAATTTTTTATTTTATACCCCATACAAAAAAAATATCAATGAAATTAATAATTGTTTAAAAAAATCAAAAGACATGCTACCTACCTTAATAAATGATATATGTAAAAGCTTCTATGCAGCTCTTAACGAGCCTGATAGAATGAAAAAATTTCTTTTTTATTTCCAATTTTTGGAGAGATACACTCACAGTACTTACAAGACTATAAATTATAATGATAACGCAAAAAGAATATTTAAATTTCCCCAGCATATCAATGAAAAAGGTTTTGAATTATTTAAAGAAATTTTTAATAACTCAAAAAACATTACACAAAGATTCAATTGGTGTTCAATTATTTCTTGGAGTAATATCGGAAATAATGATGTAGAAATATTTATAGAAGCAAAGAAGATTCGTGACAAAATTAGCCATGGAGAATATGTGAAAGAACAAGACTTACCTGTAGATAAAGTCGAAAAATTAGCATTAAAGATTCTTGGTACTAAAGATAAATAATAAATACTTAAGGCTATCCAGAAATTACCAGGTTCTTCGAGGGTTCTTGTGGAGGTAGCCGATTCAGGGGCGGCTTGTGACTCCAACCCATTGATATTGATCTTGAAAAAATGGCGGTGTCGGCTTGGCGTGCTGATCTTGACTCAAAGGCTCGCATTCCACAGAAACCCTCGAAGAGACAATTACCATTATATTGGCCAAAGAGTCGGTCGACCTCATACGTTATCGTAACAAGCGCAATCTGCATGTCGTTTCCTTCCTACTCAACGGCAAAGACAATATGAAACTATGCCTCCAGAATCAGACAAAATCATCACCACAGATGACTTGCTGGCTAAGATGAAAATCATTGAGGCTCGTGCCAAGCAGCGCCACGCTCAAGAAATCTCGCCTTTACTTTCTTCAGTTACCCCAGCACCCGCCCAAGTCATTACCCTGCCTTTCTGGCCCGAAGCCGTCCGAGCCGTACCCAATGGCATGTTGCGCTCTGCCTTATTCGGCGCAATTCGGCGTGGTGCACGGCGCTACATGGAGCGCGAGCGTATTGCCGCCTTAGAAGGTATCGAGATTTTTTATACCGGTCAGCGGCTCGATCAGGGTGATTTAGATATTTGGGAGATGATCCTGCACGCTGCTCGTCTCCAAAATCTTGGTAACGAGTGCCGAACTACTGCATATCAATTACTTAAAGCAATAGGAAAAGCAGATACAGGTGGAAATCGTGAGGTGCTCCACATTCGGCTAATGCGCCTCAAGGCTACTAGTGTCGAGATCGAGCAAGGTCGCTATGGCTATGCCGGTAGCTTGATCGACGAAGTGTATCGGGACAAGGGAACTCGGGAATATGTCTTTCGAATCAATTCTAAATTGCGCACCTTGTTTGAAGGTGATCAGTTCACATTAGTCGATTGGGCCATACGTCGTGAATTAGACGGTAAGCCTCTAGCGCAATGGCTTCACGGCTTCTATGCCAGCCATGCCAAGCCCTACCCGGTTAGCGTTGCCAAACTCCATGAATTGACCGGTAGTGAGGCCGGGGTGCTGAGCGACTTCAAGAAAGACCTGCGGCGAGCGCTAGAGGCTGTTGTGGAAGCCAGTCAGACCCATCGCCAGCCGTTCAGGTATGAGATTCATGACGACATCGTACACGCAGACAAAATGCCCAGTCGTGCGCAACGTCGGCACCTGGCGAAAAAAACGCCAAAACCGCGCCAACGCTAAGCCGGATACCGTCATAGAACCCCTGAGATACCGTCATAGAACCCCTGAGATACCGTCATAGAACCCCTGGAGAAATTTAAAAAACACCGTTTTATTACTTTAAAATCATATACTTGTCGAGTGACAATTTTTGCCTTAATCTTCTTTAATCTTTTTTAATCCGCGCGCGCACGAAACCGCGCTGTGGATAACTCACGATTTGCCTAAGCGCAAGGCGCGTTGAAAACTCCCTTTTGTGGATAACTTTTTCGTGCTCCCCCCAGACCCCCCTTTCTCGGAGTTCGCTTCGCTCACCCCATGTCCATTGGGAGAGGGGCTAACGCCCCCTCCCAAACCCTCCCCCAATGGCACGCTGATCGGTAACAACTCCGAAGCCGCTCCAACAACACGGGAAAGGGCGCTAAAAGGCGGTCTACAGGGGGGTGGGGATCGATCCGGCAGTGACCACGGGAAAGCGTCGGCTTGGGAAGCTAAGAGCGCCGAAAACCACTACGGCGATGATTGACGCTGCTGACGCTTCCATTTGCGGCGCAAACGCGCATAGGCACAAGCCGTTCGTTGTGCACTTCGCTCAGCGCGTTCAAGACGTGCTTGGAGTTGTTCAACCTGGTGAACTGCTTCTTGTTGGGCTTGCAACGCACGCCGTTCGGCTTCGACCGCCTCAGCGGCGATTTGAGCGCTTTTTTCGCGTTGGGCTTGGGTTACCCTTGCCGCGAGGATTTCCGCGTCTCTAGCACGCTCCTGAGCGGCCTGGAGGGCTTTCTCAAGCATCACTTCCGGGGTGACCCTCTCCGCTGCACCCATTTCCCGGTCTTCTCGATCTTCTTGGTCTTCATCATACCGGCGCAGAAACTCGCCGGTGATGTACAGCCAGGCCGGTAGGGCGCTGATCAGAGCGCCGGCGAGCACGAACGGCCACAGGGCCAGCAGTCGATCCACGCCGTGGAGCACTTCGACGTCGCTCCAGGGGGCGTTCGGATTCCGGGCGATCAGCAGGGTGTTGTTCAGTCCGATGTGAATCAGTCCGCCACCTAGCAGGAGAACACCCAGAACGAGGCCGATCCAGGTGAGGGCGCGCATTAGTCGAACAGCTCACTGTGCGAACCTAATCGCGCGAGGCGCAGCGTCTCCGGGTCGGCTTTTCGGTAAATCAACAGCAAATCCGGTTTGAGGTGGCATTCCCGATAGTTGGACCACGTCCCGCTCAGCGGGTGATCCCGCAGGTGCTCCGGCAAGGGTTCATCGTTGGCCAGCCAGGCCACCGCCGCTCGCAACAGCGCGTCCACGGTGTGGCGATGCTGCGGCGTGGCTTTGATCCGCTTGTAGTCCCGTTTGAACGCGGAGGATCGCTCAATCGTCCGCATTCAGGTCGGCCAGCAGGTCATCGACGCTCGTAAAACGCGGGCCGCGCCCGGTTTCGAGTTCTTGAAGGGCGGCGGTTGTGACTGCGTTAGGGACGCGCACGTCGAACGGTAAGGCTTGCTCGGTGGCAACACGGACCAACAGCATCCGCACGGCGTCGGACACGGAAAGCCCCATCGCGGCCAGCGTCGCGGTGGCTTGGGCCTTGACCGTTTCATCGACTCGAACGTGAATCATTGCGGTGGTGGCCATCCCAAGGCTCCTCAGTTGTCTCCACTTGAGATGCATTGTATCTCAAAGAGGGGTTGCTTGCGATGTTGACGAAGGGGTCGATCCGTCGGGTGGGCCGCTCACCGCAGATAGACCAGGGTGATGTCGGGCCGGAAGTGGCCCATTTCCTGGGAAACCGTCTCCAGGGCTTGTTCTTGGCTCAATCCCGTGCGTTGTAGCTCGTCCAGGCGTTCCTGGGCGTAGCGGTGGCGCAGACCGTGTCCGCCTCGGGACCAACCCAGGGCGCGCTGGGAGGCGGCGCTGAAGGCGTTGGACCAGCGTTGTCCACCGGCGAGGTCGTAGTGTTGCGGGTAGTGGATGCCTCGGTCGGTGAGGCGCTGAGGCTCGGGGAGACGGCGCTGTTCGAGGGCTTGGGCGAGATTCGGCGGGAGTCGGACTTCGCGGATCAGGCCGCCTTTGCCGATGACGGTGTAGGGCACGCCGTCACGTCCGGCCCATTTGCTGGAGAGGGCCGGGCGGAGGTCGGGGGGGCGTTCAGCGAGAGGTTGGAGGGTGAGCAGTTCGTGAGCGCGTAGACCGGCGTGATAGGCGATGTGCGTGGCCAGGGCGTGGCGGGGGGTTTGGGTTTGGGCGATGAGCTGGACTTGGGTTGGGGTGTAGGTGCGCCCAGTCAGAGGCGGGGCCGGGGCGGCTTTGATCACCGGGAGCCGTTCGCCGGAGGCAAGTTGGCCGGTGATGTGGTGCATCATGGCTTGGATCGCTTGCCGTTCCATGTCCAGGGTTTTTTGCTTGACCGTCTGACCGCGTTGTTCGAGGTACTGAACGGCTTGGGCTAGGGTGAGGGCACGTAGGCCGCCGAGGCGTTGGTCGCGGGCGTATTCGGCGACGCGGGTCAGGGCTTGTTCGTAGTTGCGCACCGTGCCGACCGAGGGGAAGACGCGGCCTTGCAGGCGTTGCATGACGCGGGCAGCTTGCCGGGCGGGGGCGGCGAATTTAGCCATTTTTTTGCAACCAGCGGCTGACTGTCGACCAGGCGACCTTGATGCGGTGCCCGCGTAGCCAGCGTTGCAGTTGAGCGGGGGTAACGCCGTTGCGGTGCAGTTGCAGGAGTTCGCCTTTGTAGCGATCCAGTTGCGAGGGGCGGTAGACGGCTTTGCGAATCTGTTTCGTGTGCTCCTGGAGTCGCCGGGTTTCGGCTTCAACGTCGAAGTCGGTCATGGATTAGCGCCTTATCAACGCCTTATGTGGATAACATTAATCCCTGAAAAATCGTTGTAAGAACAAACTGGCCTTTTCCCTAAAGGCTCAGCGGCGGGTGCCTTTTCGCCCCGGTTTCACCCCAAGGGTGCGGCTCGGACTGGTCGCGCCGTTTCGCTCTCGATCTTTAGGCAGGTGAGCGGGCCTGCAAGTCGCTGGAACACAAATAGCGACTCTTCCTCGCCGGTCGAACCGGCGAGATCCGCGGGTTAACCTGAAACCCGGTGAAACAGGGCCAACGGTTGCGGTCGGCCAGCGCGTTCGGTGATTCACCGTCACCGACAACGACGCAGACTCCGGGCGGTCTGCGAGCGCTCTGAATGAGGAGAGTGTAGGCTGATATAAGGCAAATAACAATCTGCGTATGATTTAGGCGTGATCAGAACTTTCTCTGCCTTCGTGCTATGTAAAAACGGTATAAACCGTTGTACATAGCACGAAGGCAGAGGGGAATGAAAATCGTGTTTATGCGTGAAAAAGTGCTAAGGAGTCCGTCGGGGAGGACGGGCGGTGGTGCTAATGCAGAGGGCAACGAATCAAGAGGCAAAGGGGAAACAAGCGATGTCAGCGCGGTTTTGATAAGTGTATGATCCAGGATTGGCTTATTCAAACCTTGGACGCTGAGTATCGCAGGGAGTAGAGTGATCGATCATCAAAGCAATGCGCATAGAAGGAACACAATAGATGAAGAAGATCACCCGTAAGCCGAAGGCAGAGACTCGGGTTCTCTCCGTGAGGGTGCCGCTGCCGCTTTTCGAGGAGCTGCAAGCATTCCGCGAAGCATTGCAGGCGTTCGATGACACCATGATCTTCAATGTCAATGAATTGATGGTAACGGCGCTGAAACGCGATTTGCGTGTCGCTTGGGACGAATTGGAGAGTTTGAAGGGCATCGAGAGACCAGTGCCTCCGATCAGGCAGACGACGCTTGATCCAGGAGCAACCGAACCGCCACCGGCTGCGTCATCAGCAGCGACCACCGGGGAAGTCCTCAACCCACCAGCAACCCAGGCATCCCCTCAGTCGGCGACGTCGCCGGTACAGCCAGGACCACGAGTTGCTGAGGGAGCGCATCAGAGAAAACCCGTCTGACGATACCTTGCATCAATAGATTCCCGTATAGTTACACGATAGTAAGGTTATATGGAAACCGTATATCACTTGTTAGCGCAATATAGTAAAGGTGTTGTCTCAACAGGTTTCCGATATAAATATATCCACATTTTCCTGCATCGGTGGGTGCCAAAATTTCCTCCCAGAAAACGGAGCTTAAATGTTAGGCGAACTCAAACTCAAGGCTCTCGAAGAGCAGATAATTGAGCAAAAGAAAACAGTTGACTATGACACGAGGGAATTCACTATCGAATTTCTGGTTCAGAAATACTTGGAGAAACTTGAAAGCGATGAAAATGACATATTTGTGCCCGACTATCAGCGTGATTTCGTTTGGGATGATGTTCGGCAGTCTCGATTAATTGAGTCTATTACGTTAGGTCTACCGATTCCCGTAATTTTCCTTGCGGAAGATGCCAGTGGCAGGCTCGAAATTGTAGATGGTTCTCAACGTATTAGAACCCTTGCTGCCTTTGTAACTAACGAATTGACCTTGGAAGGACTTGAAAAGCTTAGTGCAATGAACGGAATTCGATGTGAGGATCTGCCAATTTCGCGCCAGCGAAAGATCAAGAATACGCCTATCAGAATGATTGTTCTGTCAGAGTCGGCAACAGAAGAGGTAAAGAATGATCTGTTTGAGAGAATCAATCGTGGTAGCGACCTGTTGCGCAACATGGAGAAGAGAAAAGGTATTTATAGAGGTTCATTCAACAAGTTTTTGTATAAGATTTGCGCTGATAGGCCAGTAATCGCTAAGTTGGCCCCACTTGCTAGTTCTGTACAGAAACGACAGGAACACGAAGAACTGATATTACGATTCTTTGCGTTGATTGATAGTTATCCACGGTTCAACACGCATCGGAGTGGCATTAGTGCTGTCCTTGATGAATACATGGACCAAATGAATAAGACCTTTAATGAAACCGAAAATAGGAAAAAAACGCAGCAACTCGACAACATGCTAGCTTTTGTCGATAAATATTTTGCACACGGATTTGCGAAACACCCAGGACAGGGCGTTTCACGTGTCTTTTTCGAGGCTATTGCGGTTGGCGTCCACCTCGCAATTACAGAAAAGCCTGATCTCAGTATACCGCATGCAAATGCCGGCTCCTGGTTGTCAGACTATGACTTCCGAGTGCTCGTATCCGGGAAATATAAAACACACGCGCCAGAAAAGATGCGGCAGCGTATAGATTACGTGAAGAATAGACTACTACGATAGGAAGCACTCTTGCTTACAGTTATAACCGATTTCACGGAGAAGGAAAATGAGGTCTTAAGCTTTCTCTCCTTCATAGAGGATGCCCAGGGTGAACGAGGCAGTATTCAAAAATCAGCCATTTTAAAGTCGTCGTTAATGATTGTCCTATATAACGTCGTGGAGTCAACTTTGACCAGCGTTCTTAGCAGGCTCCATGAAGAGTTTTCAAAGCGGACCTATGATGAACTATCGTCACCGATTAAATTATTGTATGTCCGGTACTATTTCTATTCACGTTCTGAGAAAAATTGCGCCGAGAACTTGGTAAATATCCTTGGAGGCAATGCACCGTTTCCATCGTTTGCCGACTACTCAAGTAGGGTAACGTTGTTTTCTGGGAATGTGGATGCAAAGAAAATTACAGAGATTCTGAAACTATACGGCATGCAAAAATTGCAAGCAACGACGGAAAGCCGCAATAAGCTATTGATGGTAAAGAACAAGCGCAATAAGCTTGCGCATGGTGAAGATAGTTTTCGCGAATCATGCAGAGGCTTAACGCTAAATGAAATCCGTGAGATTACCGACGCCGTCATTTTGATAATGAAAGAAATTCTCGATTTGGCTCAAGCATATCTCGATGGAGAAACGTATCTTAAGCAAGCGTCAAGGTAAAGCAGCCTACCCAACCGGGACATCGTCCGGACAAAACACAATTTTGGACGAGCTCGCCGGTTATTAGAAGCCCCGTTTAGGCAATTAAGACAATGCCAAAAAGAACCAATATCTTTCAAAGACTTGTCATGTTTCTACATCAGAGACTGGATAGTAACTGGGTCGTTAGCGAGTCTGAAATGCTCATACATCGTCTTACGAATGAGGAAAGAGAAGTTGACATCGTCCTCCGATACCGCCTAGGTCAACATGATTTTTTAATTTCCATTGAATGTACTGACACAAGTAGACCAGCTAGTTCAACATGGGTGGAAGCTATGGCAAAAAAACATGAATTTTTGCCAACTTCAAAATTAGTATTGTGGTCGGCAAGCGGTTTTTATAAGCCAGCCATAGAAATGGCAAAAATGCTTGGGATAGATATTGTAGAACAAGACAATGATGAAGAAAAAGAATGGAGCAAATTCAAGAATATTTTTAATCGAAGCTTTGTTAAATTAGTTAGTCCAAAATATTCGCATTTTATTGATTTTATTGATGAAAATGGAAATAAATCACGATTGGAAGGACCAAATAATTATCTGCTCAAGGGCACTGACAATGAATTTTGTTTTTCTATTTTAGAATTGAAACAATTAGTGATAAACAATCAAAAGCTTGGTTCTGCATTGCTTGATCACGCAACAGATAAAAATAAAGATTTTTGGGCGCAATTCGTGCCGCCATTTGATTGCTTAGTACAGAAAGAAGATGGTGTTTGGGTTGAAGTTTTTCGAATAGGGTTCGGAATTAAAGTAAACACCGATAACACGAGATTAGAATCAAAATCTATTTATTACGAAAATAGCGTTTCCACGTTGGCTTCTGGAGCAATTAAAAATGGAATATTTGAAATTTTTGTACAAGAGAAAAAAGATCAAACTCCAGTAGTGTCAGCTTGGATAGATACAAAGGCTAAAAAATAAATACACCTAACTTCCTTCGGCGGCGGGTGATTTAAATATTAGTTATATAGTCCAGCGATATCGCGCGCTAAACTAAAAAATTTGTATAAAATCATGCCTTCAGAATCAAACAAAATCATCACCATAGATGACTTGCTGGCCAAGATGAAAGCCATTGAGGCTCGTGCCAAGCAGCGCCACGCTCAAGAAACCTCACCTTTGCCTTCTCCAGTTACCCCGACACCTGCCCAAGTCATTACCCTACCTTTCTGGCCTGAAGCCGTCCGGGCCGTACCCAACGGTATGCTGCGCTCTGCCCTATTCGGCGCAATTCGGCGTGGCGCACGGCGCTACATGGAGCGCGAGCGTATTGCCGCCTTGGAAGGCATCGAAATTTTTTATACCGGTCAGCGGCTCGATCAGGGCGATTTAGATATTTGGGAGATGATCCTACACATTGCTCGTCTCCAAAATCTTGGTAACGAGTGCCGAACTACTGCATATCAATTGCTTAAAGCAACAGGAAAAGCAGATACAGGTGGAA
>Ga0209607_1003715_pt1 | contig 11642 bp, 8 predicted proteins | sample AD_UKC117_MetaG_FD_184413 | JGI IMG/M metagenome (GOLD analysis project Ga0209607, IMG submission 184413) | Active sludge microbial communities of municipal wastewater-treating anaerobic digesters from Hong Kong - AD_UKC117_MetaG (SPAdes)... | ecosystem: Engineered > Bioreactor > Anaerobic >... | reverse complement strand
TATTTGCTTGAACCCGACTACGACCCTGTATTGAATAAGGCAAAAGAGCTTGGATTAAACAATGCCGAAGAAGATAAAGTGAAATTGTTCTTTATTCCCTGTTACCTCGATGGATTTGACGGTATCGTGAATAAAACCTATTATCAAATGCTAATAGGGCTTGATTTAACTGTGTTTCCTTCATATTATGAACCTTGGGGATATACGCCACTTGAAAGTCTCGCATTTAAAGTGCCAACAATTACTACTACTTTGGCAGGATTTGGCCTTTGGGTGAATAATTATTATCAGGATCAACATCCAGGAATTGAGGTTATTAAGCGAAATGATTTGAATGACAAGGAGGTAGTTGAGGGTGTTGAAAAATATATCATAAGTTTTGCTGATTTAAATAACGAACAAAAGGAAAAAGTAAAAAACAATGCACTTGATGTTTCGAAAATTGCTTTGTGGGGTAATCTTATAAAATATTACTATGATGCATATCAAATAGCTTTAAGCAAGGTTGAGAATCGTATTGATAAATTGCTAGATCAGGATAGGTTAGAACCTATTCCCGTTGTAGAGCAACGGGCTTTAATTATTAAACCAAAATGGGTTCGGCTGGTAGTGCAAAAGAATATTCCTAAGAAACTTGAATCTCTCGATTTCCTATCACGGAATTACTGGTGGAGCTGGAACCACGCAGCGCTAGAATTATTCGAGAGTATCGACCCCAAATTGTGGAAAGAAACAGAAAAAAATGCATTCCTTTTCTTAGAAAAAATTTCATTCCAAAAATATCAGGAGCTAGAGAGGGATGATGCTTTTATGGATAAATTGCAAAAAATACGTTCCGATTTTGATAGGTATCTTGAACAAAAGAAGGAACGTAAAGAGCCCAAAATTGCATATTTTTCAATGGAATTTGGAATACACTCTTCGTTAAAAATATACTCTGGCGGTTTGGGAATTCTGGCAGGCGATTATTTGAAAGAAGCAAGCGATAAAAATGTTGATATTATTGGTGTAGGTCTATTTTATAGGTATGGTTATTTTACTCAGCAAATATCTGCAACAGGTCAGCAAATACCCGTTTACGAACCACAGGATTTTTCTAAATTACCGGCAACACCTGTGCGCGATAAGGATGGCAATTGGGTTACTATTGTAATTGTTTTCCCCGGAAGAGATATTTATGTTCGTATCTGGAAAATTGAAGTTGGTAGAAATTATTTGTATTTGCTTGATACCGATTTTGAAGATAATATGCCTGAAGACAGGGCCATTACACATCATTTGTATGGTGGTAATCTCGAAAACAGGTTAAAACAGGAGTTGTTGCTGGGTGTAGGAGGTATTAGAGCTTTAAATGCCTTAGGTGTCGATGCCGATGTGTACCATTGTAATGAGGGGCATGCAGCATTTATTGGTATCGAACGAATAAATAATTTAATTAAAAATGATAAGTTATCATTCCAGGAAGCACTAGAAGTTGTGCGTTCTACTTCGTTGTTTACTACACATACTCCGGTACCTGCAGGCCACGATGCTTTCCCCGAAAACCTGCTCAGAACATATATAGCACATTATCCCGAAAGGTTAAAAATAAGCTGGGAACAATTTATGGGATTAGGTAAAATCAATAAAAACGACCCCACAGAAAAGTTTTCTATGAGTTTTTTGGCAGCTAATTTATCGCAGGAAGTTAATGGGGTAAGTAAGTTACATGGTGATGTAAGTAAACAGATATTTAATAACTTATGGCCAAGCTATTTCCCAAACGAACTACATGTCGATTATGTTACCAATGGTGTTCATTTTCCAACCTGGGCATCATCTGAATGGAAAAAGTTGTGTATGGCAGAAATGGGAAATGAATTAAAACAGTACACGCAAGATTGCTGGCAAAAGGTTTATGATATCTCAGAATCAAAAATATGGGAGATTAGAAAAAATCAGAAAAAGAAACTGGTAAGTTTTATCAGAAAGCGTTTGCTCGAGCCTGAAACTATGAAATATGACAATCCAAAACAGATTATAGAGATACGTGAAAACTTGCGTGATGATGTGTTAACCATAGGATTTGCCCGTCGTTTTGCGACTTATAAACGGGCATATTTATTGTTTAGGAATATTCAGCGCTTAAGTAAAATTGTAAACCACGAAGACAAACCTGTACAGTTTATTTTTGCAGGGAAAGCACATCCGAACGATACTGCCGGCCAGGATATGATTAAGCGTATTGTCGAAATATCAAAACACCCCGACTTTATGGGTAAAGTGGTTTTTTTGCAGGATTATGATATGGAACTTGCAAGCCATATGGTGCAGGGTGTTGATATCTGGTTAAATAATCCTACCCGCCCCATGGAGGCTTCGGGTACGAGCGGAATGAAAGCAGTTATGAACGGAGTGTTGCATTTTAGTGTACTCGATGGATGGTGGGTTGAAGGATATACCCCAGATGCTGGTTGGGCATTGCCTATGGAGCAAACCTACCAAAGTAATGAGTATCAAGACGAACTGGACGCTGAAACAATTTATAGTATAATTGAAAATGAAATAGTTCCTGCTTATTATCAATTGAATAGTGATGGAGTTTCTGAAAAATGGGTTGGTTTTATAAAGAACTCCATTGCCAGGGTAGCATCTAACTTTACAACCTACAGAATGTTGAGCGATTACGAGAATAAATTCTATGGCAAATTACTTGAACGGGGACGAAGGATGAAAGAAGATGATTTTCAAATGGCAAAAGACCTGGCAGCGTGGAAAAAGAATATTGCCCGAAACTGGGAAAATATTGAGATTATTTCAGTAAATCAATTTGATATTTCCAAAGAACCTATTGTTATTGGTAAAAAATATACTGCATCCATCGAAATTAATATTAACGGGATTTTACCCGATGATATTGGGGTTGAGTTAGTAGTAGCCGAACCTATCGATAGCGAGAATGTGGTGGTTAAACATACTCAACAATTTAAGATCAAGGAACAAAATAAATCGATAGTGGTTTATGAGTCGGACATTACACCAACCGAACCAGGAATGTACGATGTGGGAATAAGGATATATGCTAAGAATCCCGAATTGCCCCACAGGCAAGACTTTGATTTTGTTAAATGGATTTAATTTGTTGAACTTTAATTAGAAACAGGTTTGAAAATATGTTTTTAAACCTGTTTCTATTTATTAAAATAAATGCTAAAAGCGGAATAATGTATTGATTGAATCAATACATTTGCACAATTTTTCTTCACAACAAATATTATTATAACATGTTTGTACCTAAATTATATTCAGTATTTAAAGAAGGATACTCGCGCGAACAGTTTATTAAAGATCTAACCGCAGGCCTTATAGTAGGTGTTGTAGCATTGCCATTGGCTATTGCATTTGCCATTGCATCGGGTGTTTCACCGGAAAAGGGTTTAGTAACCGCAGTTATTGCAGGATTTATAATTTCCGCATTTGGTGGTAGTAGGGTGCAAATTGGAGGGCCAACGGGGGCATTTATAGTAATAGTATTTGGTATTGTCGAAAAATATGGTGTTTCGGGGCTTACAATATCTACTTTTATTGCCGGGTTTATTATCATAATCCTTGGTATCACTAAACTGGGTTCAGTTATAAAATTTATTCCTCAATCGGTTGTTGTTGGGTTCACTAGCGGTATAGCTCTTATTATTTTTTCTACCCAGATTAAAGATTTTTTAGGGCTTGAGATGGCAACTGTACCTTCTGATTTTATTGATAAATGGGGTGCATACTTTGCCAATATTCATTCCTTTAATCTTTATGCTATTGCCATAACAATTGGAACAATTGCTATATCGGTATATTTACCACGATATACTAAAAAAATACCTGGTTCTTTGGTAGCTTTAGTACTTTCCACAGTTTTGGTAAGTGCATTTGATCTGCCGGTAGAAACCATTTATAGTAAATTTGGCGAGATCCCCTCATCTTTTCCCAAACCAGAGTTCCCTTCATTAAGTTTTGATTTAATAAAAGAACTTATTGAACCTGCATTTGCTATTGCTATATTGGGGGCTATCGAATCCTTACTTTCGGCAGTGGTTGCCGATGGTATGATTGGCGGTAAGCACCGTTCCAATATGGAACTGATTGCACAGGGGGCTGCAAATATTTTTTCTTCGATATTTGGAGGTATTCCGGCAACCGGAGCTATTGCGCGTACGGCAACAAATATAAAAAACGGGGGACGAACACCTATTGCAGGAATTGTTCATGCAGTTACATTGTTGGCCATTATGTTATTTGTCGGAAAGTGGGCAAAGTTAATTCCTATGGCGAGTTTAGCCGGAATACTTATGGTGGTAGCTTATAATATGAGTGAGTATAAGGCTTTTATTTCTCTAGCCCGAGGACCAAGAAGCGATGCAGCAATTCTTTTATTAACGTTTGGATTAACCGTTTTGGTAGATTTAACTGTTGCGCTTGAAATTGGTATGGTGCTGGCTGCATTCCTGTTTATGAAAAAAATGGCTACTATTAGTCATATCAGCGAAATTACGGATGAAATTAACGATGTAAAGGATATTGAAGACCCTGAAGCTACAGGAAATTATAATGTTCCCGAAGGAGTTGATGTTTTTGAAGTAAACGGCCCTCTATTTTTTGGTGCAGCCTATAAATTCCGCGATGCCCTTAAATTATCGGATCGAAAGCCTAAAATGTTGATTATAAGGATGAGACATGTGCCTACTATTGATGCAACAGGTTTACATCATCTTAAAGAAATTGTGAAGGACCTTCAACATAAAGGCATAAAAATTATTATTTCAGGGATTCAACCAGAAGTTTTGAATGAACTTGAAAAAAGCCGTATTGCTTTTCTTATCGGAAAGAAAAATATTAAAAATCATATTAAATTGGCTTTAGACAGGGCTAACGAACTGCTAACCGAGAAGACTGAGATGGAAAAGTAGAAAGGTTTAAATAAACAACCTGAAGAGGATGTACAAAAAGCCTTAAAATATAAACTTCGCCACTATGGCAACAAGGTATTAGATATCACAAAGATTTGATATGTGTTGTATTAAACTTGAAAATATTTGTGTCTTTGTGCTTTGTGGCAACTAAAGTACCTTTTTGGACACTCCTTAATTTTTAAAATCTTAATAACACAAGTTAAACAGTAATTTGGAAATTTTGTTATTATTTATATCTTGTAATCCGATTTATCTTTAAAAGTATTTTAATGAATCACCAGGCTAAAATAATTGAAGCGATAGCTTTTGCAGCAGACCGTCATAAATCACAGACTCGAAAGGGTGTTTCTAAAATACCTTACATTAATCACCCGATACAAGTTGCAAAAATATTAATTGATGTTGATGAAACTGATACTGATTTAATTATTGCAGCTTTATTGCATGATGTTGTTGAAGATACTACTTTTAACGAGAATGAGATTAAAGAAATCTCGGGTGTTATTCTTGATAAATTTGGAGAGAATGTTTTATTAACCGTAATGGAGGTTTCTGATAATAAAACGCTACCCGTGGAGGAAAGGAAAAGGCTTCAGGTTATTCATACTCCGGCATTATCGGAACGGGCCAGAAAATTAAAAATTGCAGATAAGATTTGTAATATTCTTGACATAAAAAATGATCCGCCATTAAACTGGGACAAGGAACGTAAAATAAGATACCTTAACTGGGCAAAACAGGTAGTAAACGGAGCCAGAGGGTTAAACACCAGGCTTGATCAGCAATTTGATTGGGTTTATAATGAAGTTTATTCTTATATAACCCAGTTTTAGCAGAATTTAAAGTGTATTTCTAAAAAGCCATCATGGGACCTTGTTTTAACTTAGTGATACTGTGTGAAACTTTTCAAAGACATGTTGATTTTTGTAGCTATCGGCACCTTGTGGTACAATTAAAAAGTTCTTAAATAAATTATTCTCAAAGTTATTCAAAGTATAAATTAAATTTTCAGTCAGGGCTTCGCTTTAAGCGAAACCCTGACTTTACAAAAAAATTTGGATTTAATACTCTTTTCCTACAAATTTCACAATTAAAAATAATACAATTAATCCGGCGGGAAATAGTATCCACGATGAAACCCCGAATGCTGCAGGTATTGTTCCGATAAAAATGGAAACAAAACCAACGGTGAGGGCATATGGAAGTTGGGTGCGTACGTGTTCAATATGGTTGCACGAACTTGCCAGTGAGCTCAGAATGGTTGTATCCGAGATAGGAGAACAATGGTCACCCATAACAGAACCAGCCAGCACTGCTGAAACTACATTGTGGAAAATCATTAACGACCCCTCGTGGTCGAAACCAAACTTTTGGGCTATAAGCCAGGTTGCCGGTAATATTAAAGGGTAAAGTATTGCCATTGTACCCCACGACGAACCTGTTGAGAACGCTACAAGCCCGGCCAGAATAAAGGTTAAAGCTGGGATTAATTGGGGTGGCAGATTTATACTTACCAAACTGTGGGAAATAAAATCGGCGGTATGTAAATGTTTTGTCACCAGAGCAATGGACCAGGCCAAAACCAAAATAACAATGGCAGTTAACATTGTTCTGAAACCATTTATAAGGCTATCGATGGTTGTTTTAAGGCTTAATATCTTTTGAACAAGAGTTAATAATATAGCTACCAATACCCCCGAAATGGAAGACCATAATAGAGCTTTATACGAATCGCTGTTACCAATTACGATAGATAGTTTTTTTCCGAAAGAAATGGCTGCATCACTCCATACTGTTTTATCCCAGCCGGTATAAAGTAAACCTGCAAAAGTTCCAAAAATAACGATAAAAACAGGTATTGCAGCATTGTACCAACGGGCTTTGATATTGTCAGGAACATCCAGTTCGTTTAGATTGTTCGAAAATGTATTATCATTATCGCTGCTGGTGCTAACTCCTTGTTCTCTTGCTATTCTTTCTGCATGAAGCATAGGTCCGTAATCAACCTGCCTGCGGATTAAAATCAAAATAAATAACAATGCAAAGATCGGATAAAATGCATAACCCAGCGAGTTAATAAAAATACCGTATGGGCTTTCGTCAATGCCAATAGTATTTATGCCATCCTGTATATAACTGAGCTCTGCACCAATCCATGTGGTAACAAAGGCTATGGCAGTAATTGGTGCCGCTGTCGAATCTACAATATAGGCAAGCTTTTCTCTCGAGATCCTTAATTTATCGGTAACAGGGCGCATGGTGTTACCAACTACTAAGGTGTTGGCATAATCGTCGAAAAATATGGCAATTCCTAAAAGCCATGTAACAAATTGCCCCGAACGAGGACTGTTGGCGTATTTCGATAAAATATTTACTATACCCTTCATACCCCCGTTGCGGGTTATAATATTTACCATGGCTCCAATAAGCATCGAGAATACTATAATCGCCATGTGCCCGCTTTCAGTCATTGCCTCAATAATATATGTATCTACAATGGCAAACATTCCTTTAAAAATGGCCGGAATTAAGGCTACATCCTGGTACCAGAACATAGTGGCTGTACCTACTAAAATACCAATAAACAAGGCGGTAAAAACTTCTTTAAATATTAAAGCAAAAAGGATTGCGATTAAAGGTGGTATTACCGAAAACCATAGTGGGATAGGGGTAATTTTTTTCGAATAGCTAAACTCCGAAATTTTTATTTCAAAATTTTCTTTTTGGGTAAACTTATACTTAAAACTTGCTGCACCTTTATTAAGTCTTATAACAATTGGCTTATTATTGATATAAACCGTTACGGGTAACCCTTCATAAACCTGCCGGAACTCAGGATTTTTAAAATGTAGTTTTATTTCTGTTTCAATGTTTCTAACTATAATGTCAGTCATTTCTACCCTTACATCATCAGATGAAAGTTTTGGGCCATCAATTATTTCGTTCGAAAATACTGAAAATGAAATAGATAAAATAAAAAATATTGTCAGGAGGGTTTTGATTAGAGAATTCATGAGCAACTGTTTTGATAAAAATTACATCTCTAAATTAGATAAATAAAATATTTTTTTTGACTTTTTGTTGTAAGATTGGTTTAAAAAAATGTGGTTGGATAATAAAATAATAGTTTAATATTTGCAAAGTGCTGATATATATAACATTAATTTAATCAATATTTAAAGTAATTATTTTTGATATTTTATAAAAATCAATTAATTTGTAATTAGAATATTTGAATCATGGCAATGTATCTTAATTTTGATTTTCTTAATATAGATCATGAAAACCTTGCTCCTGAGCAGGGAAGGATACTTATTTCGGAGCCATTACTTTCAGATACCTACTTTAAACGCTCGGTAGTTTTAATTACGGAGCATTCAGAAAAAGGCTCTATGGGTTTTGTTCTTAATAAACCTGTTGAGCTAACCGTAAATGATTTATTAGGCGATTTCCCACAGTTCGATGCAAATGTGTATATAGGTGGTCCTGTTGCCAAAGATACTATTCATTTTATACACACTCTGGGCGAAATGGTTCCTGATACAGTTCATGTTATGGATAATATTTATTGGGGTGGCGATTTCGATAGTTTAAAGGAACTAATTCAGGAAGGTATAGTTCATCCATCGCAGGTACGTTTCTTTTTGGGTTATTCGGGTTGGAGCGCTAATCAGCTGGAAGATGAAATAAAAGAAAATGCTTGGTTGGTAACCCAGGTTGAATCATCAAAAATTATGTCGGCCGATAAGCATATCTGGAAAAAGACACTGGAGAACTTAGGCAAAAAATATAAGGTGTGGTCTAATTTCCCCGAAAATCCTGCCATGAACTAATTACCAAAAGCTATAGCATTTAACTTTTCATGAAGCATTTTTACGTTCTGATTGTAGTATCTTTTATCCTTAAATGATAATACCCATTGAATGCCAGAAATGCTGTTGGTAAAAAAAACTTCGTCGGCTTTGAGCAAATCGTCAATTGTAATTGCATTTTCGTGATGTATAATAAATCCAACCGAATTGGCGATGCGCAGCACTTGTTTGCGCATGATTCCCGCAACGGGGCCTTCGGTTAAAGCCGGAGTTTTTAAGTTTTTACCTTTTATAATAAAAATATTAGAGCTGATACCTTCGGTCACATTTCCCTTCTCATTAAGCAATATACAGTCGTCCAGTTTATTTTCCCTGGCATAAATTCCTGCCATAACATAAAGTAAACTATTTGCTGTTTTTAAATTAGAAAACAGGTTAACAGGTTTATGCATATCAGGAAATATATCAATAACCAGCCCTTTATGGTTAAAATTATATTGCTCATTTTCAATGTACTCAGTTTCTGCAAGGTACGATATTTCATTACTCTGGGGAGTATATTTCCCACCATCATTTCTAAAAACCGATAAGCGTATGCGTACACCTTGGAATAGCTTGTTTTTATGGAGTAATTTAATTACTTCTTTTTTTATGGCTCCATTTTCGATGCATTCAGGGATTCGCATTTTAAGTATGTCCATTCCATATTTTAAACGCACCAGGTGGTCGTCGAAAAATTGAATTTCGGTGCCATTGGCATGCATGGTTTCAAAAAGCCCGTCGCCATAGCAAAAAGCCCTGTTTTTGGGGCTAATGCCAAAATCATCTTTTAAATAATATTTGCCATTATATAATATGAAACTGTTTACAGCCATTTTACTTTTTTATTTCGTCTTTTATAAGTTCACATCCCGTTGCTTCTTCAAAATATTGGGCAAATTTATCTTTTTTATATAGCTCAGTTCTTTAAGAAATGATTTTGCAATTTTTATTTTGTGCAATTTGTACAATAGTTTCTTTTAACTCCTGCACCGAAGCATATTCTAAATTAGTGTAGTTTATGCGAAGGTTTTTGCCATTAATGCTTTGTAATTCGATTGAATTAACTTTAAAATTAATAGTCTTTAACTCTACCCATTTAGTTTTTGTTGCACGCTTAAAAGTTTTGGGTTTATAATCTATTTCTTCTGATGTTATTTTCAAGTATCTTTTTCCGAAAAACTCTTCGATATAGATTCCGTAATATTGTAAAATAATTATTACTCCGTTCATGAGAAATACACCGCTGTACAACCAGTCAAAAGCAAAAATCTGACTATTAAAATGTTTTTTTTGAAGAATCCATAGTATGGATAGAATAATAAAAATAAATCCAAAAACAAGCTGTATCTTTTTACTTTCCCGGTATGGGTATAAATTTTTATAAAATACCATTTGATTTAGACTGTTTACTTATGACTTCCTTTTCTAACAATTCAAGGATTAATATATTTCGTTTCCCATTCCATGCAGACTTTCCCACGTAAAGATTTATTGAAATTAATGGTATCCAGATAACCCAATAATGTATAATATCTTGTGCAGATTTTGTAATACTAGGTGAGATAATATCTAAATACAAAAAGGTGGCAAAAATTAAGATTAAAGTAACTGCCAGTATCCATCTGTATATTTTGTATTGTTTGCTAACTTTTGTTTTTACTTTCTCTATAATTTCAGGAGTGAGATTTTCTGTTGAGAAATCTTTTTTAAAAATCAAACCATCTTTTTGAAGCAGATGTAACAGGTAATTTGTTGTTGAATCGTTCATTTTTTAAAATCAAAGTTTCAAGATCAAATTTAACCATTTAGAATTAAATCTACATATTTTTCAATATTCTCGTTTAAATTTACCAATATTCCTTTAACTCCTGCAGCTTCGGCTGCTTCTACGTCGCGTATTTTATCTCCAATCATAAACGACTGCAACGGGTCAATGTCAAACCTTGCCAGGGCTTTTTCAATCATCAAAGGGCTTGGTTTACGGCAAAGACATTTTTCGTTTTTAATATGGTGTGGACAGTAGTATATTTCTGCTAACTCAACGCCATTCTTTTCTAACTCGGCACGCAGGTAATTATGTATTTCGTTAACATTTTGGTGTGTATATAGTTTCTTTGAAATGCCACCCTGGTTAGTAATTAGTATAAGCAGGTAGCCATGGCTGTATAATCGTTTCAGGTTATTAATAATTCCCGGGTTAAGTTTAAATTCTTGTAACGAATAGGTATAATCGCCCGGATCGAAATTTATTACCCCGTCGCGGTCTAAAAAAACAGCTTTATGTTGTACCATCTAAAAAATACTTAATAATTGGTTAATAAAAACAAAAAATAATTTTGGTTCGAGCAAAATCGGAAACAAGAATCCAAAAACTGCTCCGATAAAATGGGCATCATGATTAATATTATCTCCACCCCGTTTGCTCATATAATGCGAATAAGCTAAATATAAAATCCCAAATACAATTCCCGGAATAGGAATTACTGCATAAAAGTATAGATTAGCAAGTGGTTGAAAAAAAATACTTGTAAATATAACCGCCGAAACTGCCCCTGATGCACCTACCGAATTATACCACTGGTTATCTTTTTGTTTTTTTATGGTAGTTATGGTTGCCATAATCATGCTTCCAAAGTATAAAATAACGAATGTAAGCACAGGCGATTTTATAATGCCTTCGTAAGCCAGTTGTTTAAAAATACTTTCTACAACTCTTCCAAATGAGAAAAGTACAAACATATTTACAAAAAGATGAACCCAATCGGCATGTAAGAATCCATGCGAAACAATTCTGTACCATTCCTTTTTATGATAGGTTGCATAAGGGTTTAACTGCAACTTATTGAAT